>OLPI01001471.1_pt1 | contig 20802 bp, 13 predicted proteins | sample 1672361 | NCBI WGS metagenome assembly OLPI01 (sample SAMEA3136675, study PRJEB25190) | human gut metagenome
AAAAGAATTAATATAAAGAACTGTGAAATATAGGCTGGCTACGATATTTCTATATTACGAAGCCTTTTCTTTTTAATAATTCTCTACTAATATTTAATTACATCAAGCCACTTGTGGATAATCAATAACAGCTATTTCTTGCATTAATTTTTTTGCCATATTAACAATTATCTCAAGACGTTCAGCAACCTCATCTGTATAATACTTTTCCCCACACTGTTCACATTCAAGACATGGAACATTTTTAATCACAATAATACAGTTTTTATAATTTACAACATGTGTAGTCGTACTATTTATAGTTGTGCTATTTTTACAATACATACACATATTCCTCACCTCTTTCTTCGAGTCTTTAAATCATTTTCAAATTTTTTTGTATCTGGATAATATGCGGTAATAATATATATATTTATATTATCACACCCAGCAACAATATGCAAAATATGCCCATTCACACTATATCCAAAAATCAAACAACTTGGGTTGGGATAATCGTCTGGATAATCCTCTATAATTTCACCTGTTGCAATCCCATTCTTTACATCTAACCGACTAATATCTCTTTCTTGCATTCTTTGTAAACAATGTTGTGTCCAAAGAATTTTTGATTCAGCACATAATTTTTGATATATCTTTATGTTCATTTCTTTTTCCTTCCATCCTTTAGTATTATTATACTACATTTTTTTGTTTTTATCATTTTCAACAACTCCTAAATATAATCTTTTCTTTATCCAATGAAATCATAAGATTGATTTCATTGGATAAAGTTAATTTCTCATTTCCACTTATGTTCCCTGGGAACATAAGTGGAATTATATTTCAATAATATATGCTCTGTCAGTCAATTGTTCTGTCAGTTCTACCTCATTTTCATTTACAAGTTTAACAATTTCTGAACAACTTTCTATATCATATTCACAATCGTGACATGGAATCAAAATCATTTCATGGATAGAAGATGGAAGTATCATAATTTTCTTTGTATTTACCAGATTTGCAAATGCTTTCATAACTTTTTTATTTAACACTGCTGATGCTCCTCTGAATCTAGACTTATTAGAAATTACAAACATTTCGCACTCTTCTGCACTCATTGGAAATCCTGATAATTGTATAATTTCTGTTTCTTTTCTAACATTATTTTCTGCTGTTTCCCATGCTTCGGATTCGTCAACATCCACGTTTTTCAATATATTTTTTGAAATTTTTGCTGAGTAAATTGCATCATTTAATGCTTCCATTCTCAAAAATAAATATTTTTCGATTCCTTCAAATTCTGTTTTGCATTTTACAATATCTTCTTTGCTTTCCTTTTGAACTCCTACATAAAGTCGTTTTAAAAAATCTTCTCTATTAAAGTGTATTGGTTTGTTTAATTCTTCACTCTCACGTAATGCATCGTTATGAATCTTAAGCATATCTCTTACAATTTCTTTTACTGTTGCACCGCTTTGCTCTGCTTTCGTTATTATATCTTCTACATAAAATACTGGAATCATATATCTGTCAGAATCAATGATACTGATTCCCAAAAATTCTACGCCATTTTTTACAACATTTTCTTCTCTTACTTCATATCCCATTTTATTTAATTCGTTAACAATATCATTTTTTGTCATTTTCTTTTCTCCTTATAATTACTTGAATTTGTTTGCTTCTTAACTTTCAGAACCGAAAAATTTATTTTCAAGATCTGATCTTTTTCTGCATGGGGAGCGTATTTTGTTTTTCGGAAACAATCGTTTCATATTTTTCACCTCACTTTATAGCAAATGGATTTCTTAATTTATTTTCTGAGTCTTCACTTATCTTTCGGGTTTGCGTGCATCTATCAATAGCAGGATTTATACCTGTTACAAGGGTTTAAGTGGTAAGCGGAGCAAGCATCGCTTGTGAGCATTAAGGAACGTCCCTTGTAACAGGTATAAATCCTGCTATGATGCACATCAGCAAACCGATAAGTGAAGACTCTGGAAGTAAATTAAGAAGTCCATTTGCTATAAAGTGAAGTGAAAAATATAAAACGATCGGTTGGAGAAAAAAGGGGGTTCCCTTTGGGAACCGTTCGAGAAGGGGATTCTGATATTTTCACTTATGTTCCCAGGGAACATAAGTTACTTTTTTACTTTGATTCCCCAGGAAGCAAAGTGTCTCACATAAGTTTTGACAACGCAAAAGACAGTCACTAAATTTAGTAACTGTCTTTTCTTTTGTTTCATTATATTTCTAAATCATCATCTAATTCCATCGGTTTTTCGCTGTTCTCATATTTCAAGTCCATGTTTAATACTTTCATCGTTTCTCTTGTAACTGTTATTATACGAATTCTTTCCTGTAGTTCGTCTAATACATAATTTTTAACAACATCCAGAAACATTTTTGGATTTCCTCGAACCTGCCACTCTTCTAAAGATTTCTTATAATCCTGCTTGGCATCATGCTTTAATGCAATTGGTGGATATCCTTCTTTTTCCAACATATAATTTAAAATCAGTCTTCCTGTTCTCCCATTTCCATCTTGAAATGGATGTATATTTTCGAACATTGCATGAAATACTGCAGCCTTTGCAATAGGATGTGCATCTGAATTTTCATATGCATATAATAGGGTTGGCATTAACTCTCTAATTTGTATTGGATTAACTGGTTCTGTTAAAGATCCCTGAATATATACTGGTGCAATTCGATAACTTCCTCTAATTCTTGGCTGACAGTCTAAAGTAGTTCTTTCATGTATATCTTTTATAAAATCTTCCGTAAATATTCTGTCATTTTCCAATTCTTTTTCAATATATGCACATCCATCTGCACATCCTCTGGCTGAAAATATTTCTCTTAATCGTTGATTATTATTTGGAGTAAATTCTCCTTCCAATACAAGCTCTGTATCTCCTAATGATAACGTACTCCCTTCTATTGCATTTGACTCATAGGTAAACCTAACTAAAAATGCGTCATCATAGCTTTTTAAACCATCTTTTTCATATTCATTAAATGGTTGCATACCTTCAAACGTTTTCTTTAGTTCATCTAATTCATTATAATTATCTGTCGAAATATCCTGGTGAAAAGCTTTATAAATTTTCTCGTGCATTTTTACCCTCCATTCATATTTCATTTTTCCATAGTATTATGTTTGTGTCAAGTTGAATCAGTTTGACTTTGATTTCCGAGGAATCAAAGTTTATAGCAACTATCTCTTGATCAAATTACCTTTTTTTCTGCCTTATTATATAACATTCATAAATTAAAATCACTCCGATCACCATCATCTTCAGACTATAAGTAATATTTAATGTATCATTCTCCATTCCACCAACAGCTCCCATGATCAAAACCACTCCTGCAATAATTCCAATTACGTATCTCATAAAATTTTCTCCTTCCAAACTTTTTAATTTTAATGTTTTAAACTACAACCGATCATAAAATTTGCTTTCAAGATCTGAAGCTTTTTTTGAGGGGTGCGTTTAAATTTTTTCGGAAACATTTATTTTTGTGTTTTTCCTCCTTTCGTAAATTTGCTTTCTGAGTCTTTGCTTATCTCGGGTTTGCGTGCATTTTCAATATCAATTTTCTTTATAGCTGCAAGGGTTCAAGTGGTAAGCGGAGCTTTGCGAGCATTAAGGAACGTCCCTTGCAACTATAAAGAAAATTGGTATAATGCACATCTGCAAATACGAATAAGCAAAGATTCTGAAAACAAATTTCGAAGGTGGATACCAAAAACTTTCGGTTGGAGAAAAAAGGGGTTCCCTTGGGGAACCGCTCGAAAAAGGGATTTTATTTTACTTATGTTCCCCGGGAATATAAGTTACATTTTTACATAAAAAAAGCAGCTATCCGCTAAGGATAGCTACCTACTCTTTATAGTCATCTATATCTCCAATTCTTCATCTATCTCTTTTGATTCTGGAGATAAGTCATCATATTGTTCTGGTTGATATCTGACATTTTCATATTCATTAGATGGAACATACAATCGTTTACACTCAAGAATTCCATCGATTTGCTGATCAACTAATTTATTTAATTTCTGCAGACGTTCTTCTGGAAGATCAAATTCGTCATTTCTCTGGAATTCAAACCCTCTCAAATTTTTTAGGTCATTTCGTATTTCAGGAGTTAATAATGCATGAGCGATCTCATTGAAATCTTCTCCAATCTGTGTTGGTCTTGATGCTAAATATACATCCAGATTTTCAAAATCTTCCTGTTCTGCATATGGTAACAAAGCTTGATTATGATCAAACATTGGAGCCATTCTTTTTATCTGCATTGTATCATTATCTACCATAAATCCATAATTGCCCATATGACGATCCGTATTCAAAATCAAAGCATCTAATACAATCATTCGTCGAAAATCATCTTCACATCCATGCTGTTCAAATTTTTCTAATATTTCTTTTACTGAAACAATTTTTCCAAAAAATTTTGTAATTGGAACATACCCTTCCTGCTCCGATGTAAACAACCTACATTTCGATGCTATTTTATTATGATATTTCTCAACACTATATTCTACTGCATCTCTGCATATTATCCTGGCAATCTGAGATGAATACATTTCTGAATAAGGCTCTAATCCAGCATTTCTTGCTCCCTCGCTTCCTCTCTTTAACAGATAGATTCCATCATCTTCTTTTACCCAACATTTTGCAAAACTACCTGACGTACCAAATTCCGGTGAAGTGGTCGTAAACTCTTTTCCATAAAGCCCACCTTCAAATGCTATCTTCGCAATCGTTTCATCAAATTGATTTTCATACAGAGAAACATTTTTCCACTGTAATTTACTATCTACAGTTTTAATCCAAAATGTATCATTTAATGAAAGGGCATGTGTCACTCTGATAAATCCATCCAGATTATAACAACCACACATTCTTAACAAGTCTGCAATATACTGGCGATGTTTTGGAGCCTGTCTCTGACTGATCCACTGTCCTATTCCATCATATCCATATGGTCGTATTTCTTCATAGGATTCTTCTTCTTTAAAACTCACACCAAGAGGGGAATTATCGCAAGTAAATCTTAATATCCGATCATCTTTATTCATTAGATAAAATTCATTTTCTAAAAACATGTCTATTTTCCTCTCTAATTCCTGTCTTTATTACTTATCTATGTGCTTTTATTATATCATCGTAATTCCCACATATAAACCACTTCTTACTTTTAAGGATATACTTAAAAGTCTTCTTATAACTGTTTATGTGGAATCGATCTAAAATTTCTACAACTCCCTTATAATAAACACAATAATTTTCTCTATTACACTGGTCAATTTCTGTTCTTGCTCCAGCAATTGTCATTTCTCTTAATCTAAATTCTTTTATCTTACCATTATTATCTAAAATCTGTAATCTTACGTCTGGAATTTCTCCAACTATGTTTACCCTCTTTGTTTTTTCTAATTCTTTTACATCTAACATATCATCACCTCATACTGGTATTATACAAGAACGTATGTTCTGTGTAAAGGAAATAATATTAATATAAAATTCGTACCAGTTATCTTTTACTCCATCCTACATATTTAAGTTGATATTAATATAGGAAGGAGGTTTTGGAGATGTTTAAAGCAATAAAAAAATGGTTAATCCGACTACTTATTAAGCAATTAATAAAAAACTTTTTGAAATTTTTTGTCATTTGCTTATTGATTAACATAATCTCATTATTTTTCTAGTATATCATTGCCTGTAAAACCATAATTATGCTACAATTATGTTATATAGAAAGGAGTTGAATCATATGCCACTAATTATGCCTATCAGAGATTTAAGAAATACTAGTGAAATATCAGAACTTGCTCATAAACAACAAGAACCCATTTTTATCACAAAAAATGGCTACAGTGATTTAGTAGTTATGAGTAGCGAATTATACGATCAATTTATAAAAACAAATCGTATTGATCAGATAATTTATGAATCAGAAAAGGAAATGAACGAAGGTGCAAAGTCTATAGACCTCGATGATGCATTTAAAAAGTTAAGCAAAAAATATTATGAAGAAATATAAAATACAATTAAACGCACGTGCATATCGAGATTTAGAAGAAATATTTGAATATATCACAAATGATCTCCAATCTCCAGAATATGCCAAAGGGCAAACGGATCGGCTATGGAAATCACTTAAAACACTAGAAATATTTCCATCCTCTCATCAAGAAAGGCTTGTTGGAAATTATGCAGGAAAAGGATACCGTCAATTACTAATTGATAATTACTTGGCCATTTTTAAAATTGATGAGCAGAGAAAAATCGTAAAAATTATTACTATCCAATATCAAGGAAGAAATTTATAAAATTTCATCTTTCTAACCCAAACCACAATAATAAGATGTAACTGTCAAGTAAAACTCAAAAGGAGAACCTTCTGTATTTGTTATACAGAAGATTCTCCTTTTTGGATAAATCTGTTTTTATCATTATATTAAATTCTTCAAATATGGTTTAACAGCCTTTGTTATTTGAGTTGTTAGTCCTTCTTCTGGATCATATGTAACCATTTCAAATATTGAAACAATTTTAAATCCTGTTTTTTTATGTTCCTTTTCAATTATTTCAATCTGACTTCTTATAATGTCATCTATAATTTTTTTCATCATCTCATCTAAATCATCTTCCTCCACTTGTAAAATAGCTAGCAGCTTCTTCTTTTCTAAAAGAATAGATTCTGCATTCTCTGAAATCACATGATTTATCAATTCCGAAAATACCTTTAATCCATCTGCATTTTCCAAAATATGACCTAGCAGCGTAATTTCCTCCGTTGTTTCTTCTGTTAACCCCTTTGTTATCTGTATTTCGACTTTTTCCATAAAATTGACTCCTTCCTGTTTATTTTATTATATTTTATCATGAGTACTCTGAAAAACCTAAAAAATATAAGAACTTTTTTATCATTGAAAAAAATAACTCATTCAATATTGCAGTTACTTGTAATCACAAGCAAAATAAATATAATATAATGCATTTAGGCAAAATGAAATGAATAGTCTGTAAGGACCAAAAACGAAAAACCAGAGATTATACACTCTGGTTTCAGACTGTAGACAAACTAGGTGCTGGGATCATCCCAGCACCATTTTTTCCTTTAAAGTTAAATTGTATCCAAAAATTTCTTAGAAATCTTCGCTTTTGTCCATTTAGCAATCCGTTCTTACCAAGAAATCTTGCCAGTTTTTTTAGATTCATACATGCAAAAGTAAGCCCGGCTTTCATTTCCATCCGTGCTTTTCCTATGTATTGTGTATATCGAAATCCATGGTGTTCTTTTGCTGTTCCAAAGATTCTTTCTATCGTTTCTTTTCGTTTCTGATAGATTGCTTTATTCCCTCTTACATGTCGGATATCTTCTGCTTTTTCTATATATTTTTCCCAAACATGACGTGTTATCACTTTTACATGATTCTTGCTTTCTGTACATTTGGATATCTGTGGACATTTTTCACATTGATATCCACAGCTTTTATATTCTCTGTATCCATCCCTGTTTGTTGTACTGTATCTTAGAATCTGATTTTCTGGACAGATGTAACAATCATAGTATTCATCATAAACATATTCATATTTCTTAAAAAATCCCTTTTTTGTCATAGGTCGTTTATATGGAAACAATGGTTCAATCCTATCTTTCAGAAGTTGTCTGGCAATCGCTGGTGTCTTGTATCCTGCATCTGCCACGATCATTTCTGGTTCAAAACTTTTCATCTTTTCATAGATTGTCTGAAATGTTCGGCTGTCATGTTCATTTCCAGGATGAACACTATATCCAAGGACCCATCCGTGTTCATCACATGCCGTTTCTACTGCATATGCAAAAACATGTTTATGTTCTCCTTTGCGAAACCATCCGCTTTCTGGATCTGTAATACTGCTCTTTTTGGTTTTTATATCGTCTGGTATCTGTTCAAGCTCATTATGTTGATCATTCCTAGATGTGGGAGGTGTTGGCGGATTCTTCTTATTTTTATCTTTTAGAGGTTTTTTCCCATGTGCCTGTCGGTCTTCATTGATCTCTTTTTGTAATTCATCTTCATACCAGAGTGCCTGTTCATGAGCAACTCTTTTTCGCATTTTTTTACTGTTGGCACATGCTTTTACATGAGTTGCATCAACAAAGATCTCGTCCGTATTGATCAACTTATACTTCATACATTCTTCCAGAATCTTTGAAAATATCTGTTCAAAAAGATCCGTGTCTTTAAATCGGCGGGAATAATTCTTTCCAAACGTTGAAAAATGCGGTACAGGATCCAGCATATCCAGACCAAGAAACCAGCGGTAGGCAACATTTACTTCAATCTCTCGGATCGTCTGACGCATACTTTTGATTCCATAAAGATATTGAATAAATGGAATTTTAATGAGCATAACAGGATCCATACTTGGACGACCATTGTTTTGACAATATTTATCTTCTACAAGATCGTAAATAAAGTTCCAGTTGATTGCTTTATCAATCAATCTTAGCATATGATCCTGCGGAACCATGGAATCCATTGAGAACATCATCATCTGTTCTCGTTTCTTGTCTGCATTTTTCGTCATCATAAAAAACACCGCCTTTCTGATAATTTTATTATACCAGAAAAACAGTGCTCATAGTAAAAGTCCCGGCAAATACCGGGACTTTGTCTACAGTCTGAAACCAGAGATTATACACTCTGGTTTTTCGTTTATAAAAAATTATTTTTTTATAATTACATTGCTAACAAATTTTTTCTTACCAACACTGATTGTAATCTTTACTTTTCCTGGCTTGATCGCTGTGATCTTTCCGGTTGAAGATACTTTGGCAATCTTTTTGTTGGAAGATTTGTATTTTATCTTATTGGTGCATGTGATCGGATTAATCACTGGTTTTAGCTGATAAGACTTCTTTTTATTCAATGTTAGTTTCTTTGATACGTTTTTAATTGCTGTACAAGTTACTGCTTTTTTCTGGATTGTGACGTTGATCGTCTTTTTTAGTCCGCTTGCTAAAGTGATTGTAATCTTGGCTTTGCCTGTTTTGTTTCCTGCTTTAATCTTGCATGTGCCGTTTTGATTTCCTATCACGGTTACGATTTTTTTATTACTGCTTGTCCAGGATGTTATGTAGTCGCTTTTGGCTAATCCTGTGACGGTAAACTTTTTTGTGGTCTGTTTCTTTTTTAGTTTTAGTGATGTAGCGTTCATGCTGATCGTTGGTCTTAGCTTTTCTCCATAAGTCGTGATCTCTTCTTTACCACACGTGCTGCAGGTACGCTGCTGTTCTGCTTTGGAAGATATCGTTGCTTCTTTTGTTGTGGTCCATGCCCCGTAGCTGTGTCCGATCGCCTTGATCGGTTCGCTCTTTGTTGTATGGCAAACATCACATATATAGGTTCTCACACCGTCTTTTTCACAAGTCGCTGGTGTTTCTGTAATCGTCCAGTCATGATCTGTCTTAGGGATCGCTTTCCCTTCTGCAAGCTTCTTTCCACATGTGACGCAGTAAGTATCTCCTGTATAGCCTTCTTCCTTGCATATTGCCGCCTTTTTATTTCGGATTTCTGTCTTTGTATGTCCCGTTGATGCTATCGTCTCTTCTTTAGTCTTTTTGCATGTATTACATGTGTATTCTCTGATACCCTCTGACTCGCACGTAGCTGCCTTTTTCACGGTTCCTTTATCCCAGTCATGTCCAGTTGGATTGATCGCTTTTCCTGTCTTTATGATCTGCTTACAGTCCTCACAATAAGTATCTCCGCTGTAGCCTTTCTCTTCACAAGTCGCATCTTTTTTATTGATCAGTTTTGTATGCTGATGACCAGTTGCTTTGATCGTTTCTGTGTAGGATTCATTGCAGTCTTCATCGGTACAGTGATGGGTCATCTCACCTGATTCGGTACATGTTGGTTCTTTTGTTACTGTGCCATTATCCCAGTGATGTCCTTTTAACATCGGGATCGTCTCTGTTCTGGTCTTATGGCATTTTTTACATGTATAGGTTCTGATTCCTGTCTCCGTCTGTGTTGGCTCTTTTGTGATCGTTACATCGTCCCATGTATGTCCTGTTGCAGCAATTTCCTGTCCTAACTGGATAATCACACGGCAATCCTCACAGTACAGATCTCCGCTATATCCTTTTTCTTCGCATGTTGCATCTTTTTGATCGATGATCTTTGTGTGCTGATGTCCTGTTGGATCGATGACATCAATCTCATATTCATTACAGCGTTTACAGATGCGTTTTTTCGTTCCGTATTTTGTGCAGGTTGGTTCTTTGGTAGTTTTCCATTCTCCAAAGTCATGCCCTAGCGGATCGCTGATCTGTGTTTCTTTTGTTTCTCCACAGACACTGCATTTTTCTACTTCCATTTCGCCTTTTTCACACGTTGCCGGAATGTTGTCCTGTTTTACCCAGGCATGCTCTTTCTTGGCGATCGTTTCTCCTAAGCTTAGCTTTTTGTTACATACACTGCAGTATGTGTCTCCAGTATAACCTGTGCTACTGCATGTGGCTTCTTTCTTGTTTCTGATCTCTGGTTTGTGACCAGTGGCGTAAATTGTATGATTCTCTTCGTATCCGCATGTCTTACAGATGTATCTTGCGATCCCGTTGGAGGTGCAGGTCGCTGCACTTAATATCTTATTAATCTGCCAGTCATGTCTTGTTGCTTTGACTGGTTCTGTTTTGGTCTGGTTGCAGACGGTGCAGGTGTATTCCTGTTCTCCGTTGACTGTACATGTTGGAGCTTTGATGATATCTCCTGGTTGCCATTTGTGGCCGCCTAGGGATGGTTTGGTTTCTACTTCTATTGGAGCTTTACAGCGAGTACAACGATAGGTTGTGATTTCTGGATGTGTGCAGTCTTGGGACTGAGTGATTTCTCCGTTGGTGTAGTCGTAGTTGTGTCCTAGTGGTTCTTTGTTATAGTCTCGATAACGGTATATACATCCCTGATTCGTACAGTAATAGCCTGTATATCCCATTGTTTCACATGTTGCTGGTCCTTCTCCTGTTTTGATCAGATTATGGTTCCCTTTACATACTGAATGTTCTTTACTCCAATCATCTTTTGAGATGTTGGAATAAGTATTTTCTATATCGTTGTTTTTAGGTGTTACTGTTAGGTTAAACATGGTATCCTGCCCTAATAGGAATTCTCCTGTTGCATTTCCATCTTTATCTAGAGCAATACTGGTGCAGTCTGTATAATAGAATGTTCCATCTATCTTTACCAGATTCCATGCATGTTGTAGACCGCTACCTATTTGATATCCCTCTTCAAAAAGAGTCAGCAATCCCGTAGCATTGGCCATGTAATGAAATAGATTGGCATAACCATCGCATACCGCATAACCATCTAATATCGCTCCTGTCATATCATGAGCATTTCTTCTTGAACAATTTACAGGATCTTTTGCATATTCTCTATCATATTTTACATTTTTACCGATCCATTCTCTGATCGTCTTACATTTTTCATAGTCAGATTTTTCATCCAGATTTAAACTGTCTATTACTTCTTTTAACTTTGTGATTGTTTTAGAATATCTTTCTGCATATTGATGACTTAACATATGATAGTAAAACACACCTTTGTAAGATTTCGTAGTTTCATCATATGTGATTTTGTCAAGCTTATCATTCAAAAGATTTCCTCTGGCATCAAGAAACTGAGCTAATCCCTGTCCTTCGTTTGGATTTCCTGTTTCTTTATAGGTTTCTTTATGTACTGCGTCATTAAACGGATTTGATCCCTTCTCAATACCATCAACCTTTTGATCCGCTTTGATCTCTACAGGTATCTTAACCGTAAATGGTTCAGCTTTTCGCTCTGTCAGAATCTTTCTGGATATATCAGCAAGACCTTTGACCGCATCCTGATAGTTATCATAGACTTGCGTAGTATCTGATGTGCAAATATATTCTTTAATTCCTGATTCATAAACTTTTAACCGATATTCAAAGCCTTCTGCCGATGACTTGATCAAGCTTTCTTCTGCATGAACACTGACCGAACTATTCCAAGGAAAGAAACCTGTTATGACCATAATCCCTGCCAGTAAGCATGCAATCTTTTGTTTCCATTGCTTCATAAAAATAAACCTCCTCGTTTTGTTTATCTTTGTATGATCCCCTATATTTATATTTTACCACAGGTACTTGGAAAAACCTAAGAAATACAAGGATTTTTTGAACTTTTTTCTTCATGGATTCATTGTATTTTCTTAACTTATCTGTTATAATATTTATTAATCCAAAGTACAATCAATAAGTACTGAAATTCCAGATGATCTTTGATTTTCTGGAATTTTTACATCATTGAAAAAAACACCAAATTTTTATCACAATTCTGGAATTCTTGAAATATCAATATACCTATGATACGATGTTTACAGGCAAAAGTGATATTAGTATCGTGTTGATACAAAAACCTCAGTAGCTGAGTCTTTTACTACTGAGGTTTTCATTTTATTTTCCAAATTTCTTGAATTTCCAAAAGATTTATGATATCTTTTATTTAAGGAAAGCACCCATTCCAAAGTGGATGCCACCATTGGGTTTTGCCCTTATGGGCATCGCCTATCCTGTTGGCCGACAGGATAGGCTTTTTTTATTTCTTATCTATTCCCCATAGCTAATCTCTTTACTATGGGGAAACTTTTTATATCTCGTCGATCAGATTTTAAAATTCTTGAATATCATAAACTGATTCAATAAATTTTTGACATTTTTTCTTTTGCATGATACTATAATTATAGAAAAGGATACTGTCGATAGACGGTTAGTCCGATATGTATTTTAGCAAAAATAGCTGCTTAGTTTATCAGACATAGGGCGGCTATTTTTGTGTTTTATCACTATCTCGGCCAATAGTATATCCTATACTAAAGCAGGTTAAGCCAAAGCTCACCACTGCAATAAAATCAATAATACTCATGGCTTAGCCCTCCTTTCCAATGGATTCCCTTACGGGTTTCTATGTAATCAGAGGGTCGCAGTCCCTCTGTTGAAGGACTAACCGCCTACCGTTATGACAATACCCTTGTTCTAATTATAACAACTCATAATCGAACATGCAATATAAATGGAAAAGCATCCAGATACGCAGCTTCATGCATCAGGATGCTTTTTGTTATTTATATTTCAGTTTATAATTCTTCCTTTAAAACTCCTTTCTTCTTTCTTTTATATTCCCGTATACTTAATTATTGCCATTCTGAATTATACGAATAAAAAATAGTCGTCCTGTCCCCTTGAAAGAATAGAACGACTATTTAAGTAATATGTTCGCCGGGGCGGATGGGTTTGCTCCATCGTGCCGACTTCCTTGTTAAGTATATTATAATCAAAATCATTTGATTTTTCAATACTTTTTCTACTACTCAAATAAGTTTTGACAATATTTAAAATAATAAAAAGAGTCCAGACACATCACTAAATCGTGTATCTGGACTCTTTTCGTTTTTCGTTATTCTTTCATAGAATTAATCAGGTCATTAATCAGTTTCGTGTTTTCTTCACATCTTTCTCCTTTTCTTTCTGTAATACATAAACAATCCGCCAAGGATCAGAATCACTCCACCTGCGAGTGGAAGATAATCCGTCCATCCTCCTGTCTTTGGAAGATCCAGTCTTGCATCATTGCTGACTTCATAAGTCAGATGGTAGAAATAATAGGTATTTCCGTCTCTGATCGCTTTACTCGTATCAACATTCTGCTTGTCCACTTCCGCCTGTGACATGGTCAGTGGAATCGTTGCTGTGATCGGTTCTCTTAACAGTGTTTTTCCTTCTTTGGTCTTTGTCTCCGTGATCGTATAAGTATCCGGGATCAGTCCGTCAAAAGTTATTTCTCCTGCAGCATCGGTCTTTGCTTTGGCCACTTGGGCTCCATCAGAAGAATGGATCACGAATTCGACATCTTTTAAGACTCTTCCGTTGGAATCCTTCTTTACAAGTTTGATGGATCCCTGGATCATCTGGTTCGTAAACTTTGCTGTACCTTTTAACTGTGCCTTGGCTGTCGTTCCTGCCGGTCCGATATCAAAGGTTACTGTACCTTTCTTCTGATCCACCGTTGTATTGCTGCTGTCACTTGTCAGGCTCTTTAGCTTAAAGTATTTCAGCATACCACCTTCATCACATGTATAAGTACCATATTCCAGATCGTCAAATGTAACGGAAAGTTCGATCGGATCCCCAGGATGATCTTTCATCTGCTGTTCCACTTCGGCTTTCGTAAACTTGATCTGTTTCTCATAGCTGTGTTTCTTTCCATAGACATCCGTTCCACTCAGTGTGAACGTAAAGGACGGATTCCCGACATCCATATTTAAATTTCCAGGATCCAGTGCCTTGGTGATTGTTACACTTCCTTTTGGTTCTGTCCTGTCATGGAAGTTTGTGATCAGAGTCAGATCCTGATCGGTCGTGTCCGTATCATAAGACGGTTTATATCCGATCTCACTTTCTCCTGTGATCAGATCTTCCTTAACTTCTTCCCATGTATAGTTGATTTTCTTTCCATTGACTTTCACTGGAAGGAGCTTGCTCTTTGCCTGCCAGTTGTTTTCAAAGCTTAAGATAAATGTCTCTTCAAGTTTTCCATCAGCAAGCAGATTCACAGTCACAGATTTCGGACGGATACCATCCTTGTTTCCGTTATCGTTCCATACCTTTTTCACTTTTTTCTGTATTGTATCTGGTGTATGTGTATTGGTCATGATAATGTTCTTCGTTGTATCTCCATTTGCATCCGTTGTTTCGTTCGTTTCATAGGAATCCGTGTATCCTGTTTTGGCATTACCAGTTAATTCATCAAAAGACTCTTCTTTGATCTCATAATTGATTTCTTCTCCTGCTTGATCATATTTATTTAATCTCTGAAATGTTGAAGTATCTGACCAGTTATTGGAATCATTCAATACAATCGGATCTCTAAATTTCTCACCATTTTGATAAAGTTGAACCGTAATAGAAGCTGGTCTTATGCCATCTGCATCCTCTCCATCTTCCCATACTTTCTGCACATTGATATTGACATATTTAGGTACATCATGATGGTTCGTAAACGTAACTACATAGTTCTTGCTATCCCATACCGGATCTTTGCTTTGATATCCCTGTGGCACATCCTCCGTAAACTTCCAGTTGTCCTTGTCATCCTTCTTGATATCCGTAAACGTCGTCCAGTTGTTATCCTTGCTCAACGTATACGTCTTAACTTCACCCGTCGTGTTATGCGTCGCCTTGATCGTAATGAATGTCGGACGGATCTTGGCTGCATCGTTATGATCATCCCATATCTTCTTTAATGCGATATATTCTGATTTCTGGTTCACAAAGGTATCGGAATCATGAATGTATGTACTTGTGTCATTGTCTGTATTGTTCTCGGCTTTCACATCATGGACCAGGTTTTCTTTCGTATTGTTGATCACTTCTCCTTTCAGTGTCAGCTTCTTGTTGCTTCCTTCGTATCCAGCTGGTGCGGATGTTTCCACGACTTCATACATATCGCAGCCTGTTCCGTCTTTTGCGTAGATATCCGTTGGCAGTCCGATAAATTCCAGATATTCAAACTGGTCATCTTGTGAAATGGCTGTTGCGATCGTATCACCTTTCTTGAAGATCGTGTTGCCTTTACCATTTACGATATCTGTTTTCGCCTTTAAGGCAAATTCTGCTCCGGCAAGTTTCTTTCCGTCCTGATCAGTCTTGATCAGATGGATGCTGTATTTCTGCAGAACGTCACTTGCTTCCACGGATACATTGACTTTCTTGGCAGTCTTTAATGCGACATCTTCTTCGTCCGGATCGATCACATCCACGGTTGTCTGGATGGTCTGGAACTTCGCATATTTCCCCGTGCTCTTAAAGTTGATGTTCAATTTCAGCTTTCCGCCTTTTTCTGCAACAGTTGGTGTAAATTCCACATCATCATCGGTCACATCCACATCTTCTGCACCGTTATCGTCGTATTCGATCCTCCAGCTGAAATCCTCTGCCTTAAACTTGTCTCCTTTTAAGAATGTATTCTTTGGCATAGCAACGATTTTCACTGGCTGTTCTTCGGTAAACTTGTCTTCTTCGATCTTTAAGATCTGATCCATGACATAGGTTGTCTTAAGGATTGGATCACCGTAGAACATCTGGCTGACATCTTCCACATTGGATGTGTTAAAAGATGAAAGATCAAGTGTCTTGATGGAGTCCATCGCATAGAACATTTGGCTCATATCCACAACTGCGGATGTATCGATATTCTTAAAGTTAATCTCGGTCAGATCACTGCAGTTCTTAAACATCTTTGATGATACTGCATTCATGTAGATGACCTGTCCGGCTCTCTGACTGGAGATATAGTAGTCTCCGCCGTCATTCCACATCACAACACTGCCGTCTTTATTCTGTGAGACATCCGTTGTCATGGTCCCTTCTGGAGCATCTTTCCATGTAAAAGTCACAGATTCTGCATCTTTGATCTTCTGATTGAGCTTTTCGCCTTTTTCCAATACATAAATGCCTTTACTTACATCGTTTCCTTCATTTCCAAATGGATCTTCCTTATCCGGCACTTTGGCTTCATCACGGATATCATTCATACTTCCTGCCGTCGTATCCCAGGTCAGTTCCAATTCATGTTTTTCCTGATCTTTGATGTAGCCGGCTGGAGCCTTGATCTCTTTGACATAATACTTTCCAAGATAAAAATTTCTGGTTTCTTTTTTATCCGCATCTCTTCTTGTAAAATAGATTTCTTTGTCTTTCGTTGTTGTCTTCTGATCGATCAGTTCATCTTTCTTCCAGACAACAGCTCCATCATCTTTCTTGATATCCTCGTCAGCATACAGTCCGTAGACCGCTCCTGTGATCTGGTCATTGTCATAGATGAAACTCTGGGAATCTTTATCATATCCTGTTAAGACTTCTCCTGTCTTACTGAACGTGATCTCTCCGTAAACGGGTGTATCTGTTTTTTGAAACTGATAGCTTCCCTGTCCTTCGTTATCGTATGTAATCTTGACACTTGTAGATTCCTCACTCAGTTCGAACTCTTTTGCTTCTGCATCATCCATGTTGTAGCCTGCCGGTGCTTCGGTTTCCCTGATCGTGTATTTCCCGTATGGAAGATAACACTCTGCAGTTCCATCACCGCTTGTTCCAGTTGTTAAGGTTGCAACAACATCTTTATCTTCATCGTAGATCTCATAGACTGCATCATTTAACAATTTCTTTGTCTCTGCTGAACGTTTGACCAGTTCAATCTTTATCTTTCTCTCAGCATCCTTATAAGGACCAAATGTGACGGTCTTGTGTACATCCGATTTGATCAGTACCACATCTTCATCTTCCATCATTTCATGCTTTGTATCGCCTTTGATCTGATGCAGTGTGTAGACACCGATCGCCAGTGAAATCGATGTTGCTTCTCCTTTTTCATCCGTTTTCAGGGTATCGACCACTTCCCCATGCGGATCAATGATCTGGAATTTCGCCCCGACTTCCGGCACGTATTTATCTTTGTTTATTGACATCTGCTTTTTGATCGAAATTTTTGCGGATTTTGTATAGTCGTCTTTTAATCTGAATTCATAAACCTTGACTTCATCCTCGATCGATGCTTTCATTTCTGTGGAATACTGAGGTGCTGCAAGATCATAACCTTCGACACCTCTAGTCTGTAGAACGATGAACCCGCTTTTCTTTGTGTAATCTTTTAAGAGCATCGCTGCTTTCCCTTCGGAATCCGTGACTAATGTTCCAAGGATTGCATCTTTGTTATTCTTTTTCAGCTTTTCGATGTAAGACAGTCGATCTTCGGATGTTGCCAGTGTCTGGTCCTTGAAGTCCTTGATCAGAGATTCATCCAGCACGACAAACTCCGCTCCTGGTTCTGGTCTGGACTTTCCGTTTTTGACCATCGTTTTCCGGATCCGGACCTTGTCTCCATTATAATAATTATCCAGTTCAAATTTTTTAAATTTCTTATCCCCGTCTTTGATCGTTACATCAAAATCATCAGCGATCTTATAATTATCACTTCCTTTTGTCTGATGAACCGTGTAGGTACCAGGATCGAGCTTTCCAGACTGAGCTGCCCCGTTCTCATCTGTGGTCAGTGTTTCCACAACCTTCTTCGTTGCTTTGTTGATGATCTGAAATTCTGCTTTATATTCTTCTTTTTTTGTATAAATGCCAGTTTCCTTATCACTGATTCTTGTAACCTTTGTCAACATGATTCCTGCATACTGCTCCGGATCGTTTGATTCGACCTTGTAGGTAGCTTTTGAGCCGTCAATGGTCACCCATTTATCCGGTACCATGTCATATCCATCTGTCGTTTTTGTCTGATGGATACGGTAAGCTCCATAAGGCAATAAGTCTGTTTCTGCGATCCCTTTGTTATTCGTTGTGATCGTTTGTTTTAAATTGTTCTTGGAATCGTAGACTTCAAAGACTGCCTGTGCTTCTGGAACATTGTTTCCACCAAATGTCTTTAAGATCTGGATCGTTCCCTCATATTCCTCTTCTTTCAGATACTGTGTCGTATTCTTGTCAATCGTAACAGAAATATCCTGGCTGGATGTCCTGTATCCTAAAGGAGCATACTTTTCATGTAAGCGGTAATGTCCTGGATACAGATCCGTTGCTTTTGCATAACCATTGGCATCCGTGACCAGCTGTGTCACAAGCGTACCTGCCGGATAGACCACACTTTTGTTGTCAGATCCTGTGATATCACGTTCTGCATACAGCTCATAGACTGCATTCTGTAAGTTCGCTTCGACTCCGTGATCTCCCCGTTTGTTCTGTACAACACCTTGTTTGTAGATCTCAAGGTCAGCTTTTTTAAATTCGTTTGTATAGTTGAACGTAAAGGATCGGACACCACCCTGTTCGACTTTGCTCTGATCTGTCTGATCAGGGATCAGATGACCAAATGGAGATTTAATCTCTCTTGTCATCCAGGTATGAACGGAAGAACTCTTTAATGCTGCGATCTTCTGCTGGGCAAGCTGCTGTGCTTCTCTCATTGCTACAGAATATGCGTTTGCCTTGGAATCATACCATCCGTTTCTGGTTGCATCTTTCTGCTGGCTCTTTGATAATTCATTCCAGTTCGTTACATATGTTTTTTTCGTTGATGTCACGCTGTAACTCACTGTTCTCTGTACGGTATAAGAAGCTTCTCCATTGTCATCGGTTGTTACACTTCCTTGATAATTCCCATCCATATAGATCTGAAATGTTGCTCCAGAAAGCCCTGCTCTTGTTTCTGCATCTTTCTTTTTAATCTTGATCCTTACGTTATCTGGGCTGGTTCCTGACTTTGTTGCACTCGTTTTCGCTTTTTCAATATCTGGCGGTGTGTGACGGAATCCAAACAATACTTGATGGGAATCCAGTTTTTTCTTTTTCACACATTTCTTCACTGTGTAATAGTAGATCGTTCCTTCCGGGTCCTGATCACTGATCGTTTCGCAAAATTTCTTCGCATCTTTCTGTGAATACCCTTTATCTACATTTTTTCCTGCCTGATAGACTGTATCCTGCTTGTTTGCTCCATGTCCACATGCCCAGATATATGCCTGGCATAACGCCATGGATTTTTTGTTTTTGTTACTAAATCTGAAATACCAGTTTAATGCCCTTGCAATCCCTTTTTTCTCATATGTTGCCGCATTGATTGTCTTGTATTTCAAGGTATCCCCGGAACACATAGTTTTTCCAGAGTTTAGACAGAACACTCTGTGTCCGTCTGCTGTCATGCTCCACAAACCTTCTGATGCCGGACGGCTGATCGCAGGGATCTTATTGCTCGATAATGCCTGACTCATCGCCAGTGATGCTTCTCCTGTGGAAGCCTTAACTTCTCTGCCCTTTAAAAACAGAGATCCCCCTGAATTGCTCAGATATGTTGTCATGATCATCAGAAGGGCAAGAATGCATACAGAAATCTTTTTACAGATTTTTTTCAGTTGTTTCATCCTTTTTTCCTCCTCCCTTATTTGTATCGATTTGTAAAGTATCCCGGCTGACCATCTTTATCGATTCTTCCATACTCAGAATCTACGTGGTCTCTCGAAAATCCAGTACCATTCTGTCCTTCTAGTTCGATCGATCCATTGAACATGCCATCATCATGGATGATGTTATGCGTGTCAAAGGAACCATCCGTTTTCTTCCAGACAGCATACAGTTCATAGGTCTTTCCCGCATCGCACAGGGTGTTGACCGTCTGTCCATCCGTGTATTTTGGTTTTACTGCATCTGGATTTTCACTCCATCCCATAAAGGTATAACCCGGACGTTCAAACGTGTTTGCCGGCAGCTTATCATCCTGACCATATTTAAGATCTGCAGTTTTTTTGCCACCGGATGCACCATTGCCATCAAAACTTACTTCATAGGAACTCTTGGACCAGATGGCATAAAGTGTCATTCCATCAATATCTGTCCATGTGATCGTCTGTCCAGGAGAATACTGTGCTGTTGTTGCATATTTATCTGTGCTCCACCCAACAAACGAATAACCTTTTTTCTTATATCCGTTTGTTGCAAAGGTGTAATTTAAATCATAAGTTGCTGTTCCATCAGAAACCCATCCTGAATCCTCACCGTTTCCATCATAATAGATGTTATAGCTGTTTGCAGTCCATTGGGCGATCTCTGTATAGTTATTACATACCAGCCACCCAGTGTTTGACATCCAGCCCGTTTCCTGATCCAGCCATCCATCCAATGTGTAACCTCGTCTTGAAACAGTAGGGAAAGCAAAATTATCTCCATCTGTAA
>OLPI01001472.1_pt1 | contig 20800 bp, 14 predicted proteins | sample 1672361 | NCBI WGS metagenome assembly OLPI01 (sample SAMEA3136675, study PRJEB25190) | human gut metagenome
CCGGCGTGAAATCCATGCCGTCGAACCCGAGCTCGACCGTGATGGCCTCGAGCGCGCGGCGCAGCTCGTCCGACTGCATATCGAGCATGGAAACCTGATCGGACACGGGCGCGGTGGCGGGCTTTGCACGCTCTGGCGCGCCGGATTCGAGATCCTTGAGAATTTCCCGCGCACGCGTGATGACCCGGTCGGGAATGCCCGCGAGCTTGGCAACCTCGATGCCGTAGCTGTCGTCCGCCGCACCGGGGACGATCTTGCGCAGGAAGATCATGTCCCCCTGCCGCTTCTTGACGGCGATGTTGAAGTTTTTGACGCCCGGCAGCGCCTGCTCAATGTCCGTCAGCTCGTGATAGTGCGTGGCGAAGAGCGTTTTCGCGCCCAGCCGCTTGCGGTCGGCCGCGTATTCGAGCACGGCTCTTGCGATCGCCATGCCGTCGAACGTCGACGTGCCTCTGCCGATCTCGTCGAGGATGAGAAGCGAACGCGGCGTCGCGTTTTTCAGAATATCGGCAACCTCGGTCATCTCGACCATGAATGTCGACTGGCCGGAGGCCAGATCGTCTGACGCGCCGATGCGTGTGAACAGCCGGTCGACAATGCCGATGTGCGCCGACTGCGCCGGGACAAACGAGCCCATCTGCGCCATGAGGACAATGAGCGCCACCTGCCGCATGTAGGTCGATTTACCGGCCATGTTCGGGCCGGTGATGATGGCCGTGCGGCAGTCCTCACTGCCAAGCAGCGTGTCGTTCGGCACGAACAGCGCGTTTTTGAGCATCTGCTCGACGACTGGATGACGGCCCGCCGTGATGGAGACGGTATTGCCGAGATCGACCTCGGGCTTGCAGTAATGATTGTGAACGGCGACGGCGGCAAAGCTGCACAGCACATCCAGCTGCGCGACGGCCTGCGCCGTCTGCTTGACGCGGGCGGATTCTCCCGCGACAAACTGCCGCAGCGCCACGAACAGGTCATATTCCAGTGCGACAATGCGGTCCTTGGCCGTCAGAATGGTGCTTTCCAGCTCCTTGAGTTCTTCCGTGATGTACCGTTCGCCGGTCGAGAGCGTCTGCTTGCGGATATAGCTGTCCGGGACCAGATTCAGCTGGCCCTTTGCGACCTCGATATAATAGCCGAACACGCGGTTATAGCCCACGCGCAGGTTCCGGATGCCGGTCTTTTCCTTCTCCCGCGCCTCGATCTGCGTGAGCATGCCCTTGCCGCCGGACTGGACGGCGCGCAGCTCGTCGAGCTCTTTGTTCGCGCCGTCGCGGATGAGGCCGCCTTCGCGCAGCAGAAACGGAGGATCGTCTACGATGGTCGCGTCGATCTTCTCCTTGAGATCTGCCAGCGTGTCAAGCTGCTCAAAAAGCGCCTGCAGATACGGCGCGCGCATCCCGGACAGCCGCTCCTTGACGGCGGGAAGACTCGCCGCGCCCTGTGAAAGCGCGGCAAGATCGCGGCAGGAGGCCGTGCCCGTCATAATGCGGGTCATGGCGCGCTCAAAATCCGTAATTTCGCGCAGGGACAGGATCAGCTCTTCCCGGTCGATGGTCTTTTTGACCAGCTCTTCTACAGCACTCAGGCGGCGCGTGATCTGCGCGGGGCTGAGAAGCGGCCGCTCCATCCACGCCCGGAGCAGACGGCCGCCCATGGCGGTCTTCGTCTTGTCGAGCACCCACAGAAGGCTCCCGCGCTTTTCCTTTGCGCGCATCGTCTCCGTCAGTTCGAGATTCCGCCGCGCGGCAAGATCGAGCTGCATGAACTTGCCTGCAATGTACAGTTCCAGTTCCCGGATGTGCGGCAACTCGTTTTTCTGTAAATCGCGCAGCGTAATGAGAAGCGCGCCCGCCGCTGCAATGACGCACGGCATATTCGCAAGACCGAGCGCCTCCGGCGACTGCCCAAACTGCGCCGTCACGGCAGCCGCGCACAGTGCAGAGTCAAACTGCGCGTCCGTGCCGATGTTCACGCAGGTGTGGAAGCGGTCGCGCAGAAAATCCGCCAGCGCGCCGTCCTCCGCCGCCGTGCCGCCCAGAAGGGCCTCGGATGGCAGAAAGCTGCCAAGCTCGTTCTGCGCGTCCTGCATGGCGTCGGCGCCGGAAACCTGCGTCGCGCTGAATGCGCCGGTCGATACGTCGCAGAAGCAAAGGCCGTATGTACCGGCTGCGCCGTAGACGCAGGCGTAATAATTGTTTTTGGATTCCACCAGCATTGAGCTTTCCGTCACGGAGCCGGGCGTCACGATGCGGATGATATCGCGCTTTACAAGCCCCTTTGCCAGCGCCGGGTCCTCCATCTGCTCACAGATGGCGACCTTGTAGCCCTTTGCGACCAGCCGCGCGATATAGCTCTCCGAGGAATGATACGGCACGCCGCACATGGGAATCTTATCCTCTGCGCTCTTGTCCTTGGCATGGTCGCGCGAGGTGAGCGTCAGATCGAGCTCGCGCGAAGCAATGCGCGCGTCCTCCTCGAACATCTCATAAAAATCGCCCAGCCGGAAAAACAGCAGGCAGTCGGGATTGCGCTCCTTGACCGCATAATACTGCTGCATCATGGGGGTGAGTTCGGCCATAATCAAAACCTCCGGGTTTTCTCTTTTAACGTCTGAAATTATGCTTTCGGCAAATCCATATGCACTTACGCATTCGTTTGTAGGGGCCGATGCCCACATCGGCCCGTTGGGAAGTTGCAAATTCGCCGAAGAATACCGTAAAAACGGTGCATTCTGCCGGGCCGATGTGGGCATCGGCCCCTACAAAGCCTGCACCAGGGTGCTGTGTTATCGGAGTTCGCCCACAAGGCTCCATGTTGTGCAGCCTGTGATCGTCACGTCCAAAAACTGGCCGATCAGGCTGTCGTCTCCCGCGAAGCGGACGAGTCTTCCGCCCTCAGTGCGGGCGGTGAGCATGTCCTTGTCGCGGCCGTCGCAGAGCACGCGGACGGTCTTGCCGACGTAGCCCTGATGAATTTCCAGCGAAATGCGGTTCTGCACGGCGCAGAGCCGGTCAAAGCGACGGTTTTTCTCCTCCTTGGGCGTCGGGTCGTCCATTTTCGCGGCAGGCGTTCCCGCGCGCGGGGAGAAGATAAAGGTAAACAGCGCGTCATAGCGCACGTCTTCGATCAGGCTGATCGTGTCCTCGAATTCCTCCTCCGTCTCGCCGGGGAAGCCGACGATCACGTCGCTGGTCAGAACCAGCTCGGGCATGATCTGGCGGCCATAGTGCGCCAGCTTCAGATATTCCTCGCGGTTATAGTGCCGGTTCATGGCCTTCAGCACCCGGTCGTTGCCGGACTGGAAGGGCAGGTGGAACTGCTTTGCGATCTTGGGGTATTTCGCAATGGTGTCAAAGAGCTTTTTGCTTGCGTCCTTCGGGTGGCTCGTCATGAAGCGCAGCCAGAAGTCTCCCGGCAGCTGCGCGATCTCGGCCATGAGGTCGGCAAAATCAACGCCCAGCCCCAGATCCTTGCCGTAGGAATTGACGTTCTGACCCAAAAGCGTAATGTCCTTATAGCCCGCCGCGATGAGGCCCTTGACTTCTTCGAGAATCTCCTCGGGCCGTCTTGACCGCTCCCGCCCGCGCACATACGGCACGATGCAGTACGAGCAGAAATTGTTGCAGCCGTACATGATCGACACCCACGCCTTGAGATCGGACGAGCGCACGACGGGGATGCCCTCGGCGATATTGCCCGCGGAATCGTCCACGGCAAAAATGCGCTTGTTCGTGCGCAGCACGCTTTGCAGCAGTTCCGGGAAGCGCCATAATTCGTGCGGATTGAACACGCCGTCAACATGGCGGTAGCTGTTTTTGATGCGCTCGACGACCTGCGGCTGGCCCATCATGCAGCCGCAGAGAAAAATTTTCTGCTCCGGGTGCCGGGCCTTGGTGTGTACCAGCGCGCCGACGTTGCCGTAGACGCGGGTTTCCGCGTGTTCGCGGATGGCGCAGGTGTTGATAACGATGCAGTCCGCGCCCTCTTCGGTGTCCACGATCTCATAGCCGCTTGCGCGCAGCATCCCGCGGATGCGCTCGGAATCCGCCTCGTTCTGTTGGCAGCCGTATGTATCGACAAAGGCCCGCGGCGTCCTGCCGCGCGAGGCCCAAAGGGCTTTGATCTGCTCGCAGACAGCGGCTTCCTTCTCCAGCGCCTCCTGCGCAATCACAACGGGTTTGCGTTCCATGTACGTTTCCTCCGAACTGCATAACTTAACGATTTATTATAGCAGATTCCGTGGGGATTTGCAATGGAGCAAAACAAGCAGTCAAAGGCATAGGTTTTTGCAATTTTCCGAATTGTACGTAGGGGCGGACGACTCTGTCCGCCCGCTGCGAATTCTCTGATATTTTCAGAAAATCTGCAACATTTAAGGGGCCGACAGAGTCGTCGGCCCCTACAGCGGCAGTGCAGTTTTATGATATATCATCCCGCAATCAGTCCCTGGACGACCTTTGCGGCCAACAGGACGAGGACAAGGATGATAGCGGGCTTTACGATCTTCGAGCCGTTTTTGATGGCGAGTCCCGCGCCGATGAAATGGCCGAGGATGCTCGACACCGTGCCGATGAGGCCGAGGACGAGGAAGACCTTGCCGCTTAACAGGCTGGTCAGGAGCGAGGCAATGTTGGAAGACAGATTCACGAGCTTGACATTGCCGCCCGCCGTGCGCACGTCGAGCTTGCCGAGATTGCAGAAAATGAGCAGCAGGAACGTGCCCGTGCCGGGCCCGTAGAACCCGTCGTACGCGCCGACGACGAGCGCGGCCAGATAGACGATGGCCATCTGCTTTTTTGGCTCGATATCGCCGCGCTCCTCCGGCAGCTGCCGCTGGCGCAGCACGACGAAGGCCACGACCGGCAGCACGATCAGCAGCAGATATTGTAAGTACACCTCGGAGATCATCAGCTGCAATTTTGTTCCGAAGAACGAGCCGATGAGCGCCAGCACGATGGACGGAATGCCGAGCTTCCAGTCGACATAGCCGTTTTTGATATACCGGCCCGTGGAAAACGCGGTGCCGATGGAGGAGGAAAATTTGTTTGTGCCCAGCGCAAAGTGCATCGGAAGTCCCGCCAGCAGATACGTCGGGACGGAAATAATGCCGCCGCCGCCCGCGATGGCGTCCATGAACGACGCAAAGAATACGCCGATGACGACGATGACGACCATTTGTACTGTCAGATCCTGTACGCCCATTTTATATCTCTCCTTTGATTGCAAGCTCCAGCATATCGGCCACGCCGCCTTCTTCATTTGTCGGCGCAATCAGATCCGCTTTCTGCTTGAGTGCTTCTTCCCCGTTTCCCATTGCGACGCCGACGCCCGCAAAGTCGAGCATGGCCGCGTCGTTGCCGCTGTCGCCGATGGCCATGACCTGCTCGCGCGGGATGCCGAGTTTTTTGCACAGCGCTGCAAGCGCAATGCCCTTGCTGGTGTTCGGGTTCATGACCTCCAGATCAACGTAGCCAGCGCCTGTCACGAAATACGGCAGCTTTGTCAGATCGGCCATGGCCCTTTCACACTCTTCCTGACTGGAAAACGGCACATAGAGCTTTTCTACGGGTTTACCCCAACCGGCGACCATAGCGTCCAGATCGTCGACAAATTCATGCGACTGCTCAAACAGCCACCGGAAGTCGGCGGGATAATAGCGCTCAAAGCGCGCCATCTGCTCTTTGGAGTTATACACAATGCCGCCGGAGAAGAAATTGACAAGCCCGTCATACCGGCGCACGTGGGAATAGATCAGCCGCGCATCGTCCGGAGACAGCGGGCAGTGGTAGAGCGTTTCGCCGGTCTTCAGATCCTGTGCGATCGCGCCGGTCTGCGTGACGGCGTAGCGGATCTGCGGAAGCGCGTCTAAAATGTACCAGCACTCTCCCGGCGCGCGTCCGGTACACAGAACGAGCTGGATGCCGTGCTCCAGCGCACGCTGCGCCGCGGCCTGCACCCGCGGCAGAACGCGCTGGTCGGCAGTGACGAGCGTGCCGTCGACATCGACGGCCACAAGACGGATAGCCATACGCAAAGTACCTCGATACCATAAAAATCAAACTCATTTTACCAGCCCCCTCCGGGTAAATCAAGCCGCCGAAATTCACAATTTCTTCTTTTTTTGCCGCCATATATGTGGTATAATCTCACTTTAGAATACGTACCGCAGCGCGTACCGCGCGGCGCAGAAAGGGTTTTTACCATGGGACTGTTTACAAAACTATTCGGCACCCGCTCTGAGCGAGAGGTCAAAAAGCTCGAGCCGCAGGTCGAGGCCGTCATGGCGCTCGAGGAGCCGTATAAAAAGCTGACCGATCAGGAGCTTCGCGCGAAGACGCAGGAATTCAAGGATCGCTACGCATCCGGTGAGACGCTCGACGCGCTGCTGCCGGAGGCGTTCGCCGTCTGCCGGGAGGCAGCCGACCGCGTGCTCGGCATGCGTCCGTACCGGGTGCAGGTCGTGGGCGGCATCGTGCTGCACCAGGGCCGCATCGCCGAAATGAAGACCGGCGAAGGCAAGACGCTCGTCGCGATCCTGCCTGCATACTTGAATGCGCTGGCCGGACGGGGCGTGCACATCGTCACGGTCAACGATTATCTTGCCAAGCGCGACTCGGAGTGGATGGGCAAGGTCTACCGCTTCTTAGGACTTTCCGTCGGCCTCATCGTCCACGATCTGACCGCGGAGCAGCGCCGCGCGGCCTATGCCGCCGACATCACCTACGGCACAAATAACGAGTTGGGCTTCGATTACCTGCGCGACAATATGGCGATCTACAAACAGGAGATGGTGCAGCGCGGCCACGCGTTCGCCATCGTCGACGAGGTCGACTCCATCCTCATTGACGAAGCGCGTACCCCGCTCATCATTTCCGGCAAAGGCGAGGAATCGTCCAAGCTGTATGAAATGGCGGATTATTTCGTCTCCCGCCTGAAAAAGCAGGTCTTCTCCACGACGGACAACAAGGAACTGCAGGATCAGTATGACTGCGATTACATCGTCGACGAAAAGGACCGCTCTGTTTCGCTCACGCAGAAGGGCATTGAAAAGGCCGAGCAGTTCTTCAATGTAGAAAATCTGGCCGACCCAGAAAACGCCACGCTCTCGCACCACATCAATCAGGCCATGAAGGCAAGGGGCCTCATGAAGCGCGACATCGACTACGTTGTCAAGGACGGCGAGGTCATCATCGTCGACGAATTCACGGGCCGCCTCATGTACGGCCGCCGCTATAACGAGGGCCTGCATCAGGCCATCGAGGCCAAGGAGGGCGTCAAGGTCGCAAGCGAAAACAAGACGCTCGCCACCATCACGTTCCAGAATTTCTTCCGTCTGTACGACAAGCTCTCCGGCATGACCGGCACGGCGCTGACCGAGGAGGAGGAATTCTCCGGCATCTACAATCTCGACGTCGTCGAGATCCCGACGAATAAACCCGTCATCCGCATTGACGACCCCGACGTCGTCTACAAGACCGAGGCGGGCAAATACCGCGCCGTCATCGCCCAGATCAAGGAATGCCATGCCAAGGGCCAGCCGGTGCTGGTCGGCACGATCTCCATTGAAAAATCCGAGCTTCTTTCGCAGATGCTCAAGCGTGAGGGTATCCCGCACAACGTCCTGAACGCCAAGCACCATGAAAAAGAAGCCGAGATCGTCGCGCAGGCGGGCCATCTGGGCGCCGTGACCATTGCGACGAACATGGCGGGCCGCGGCACCGACATCATGCTGGGCGGCAACGCCGAATACATGGCAAAGAACGAGCTGCGCAAGCAGGGCCTGCCCGACGAGCTGATCGCCGAGTCCAATTCCTTCGCCGAGACGGAGGATCCCGAAATTCTGGCTGCACGCAAGGCCTATACCGAGGCCTATAAGCGCTTCAAGGTCGAGACGGACAAGCAGGCAGAGCTTGTCCGGCAGGCAGGGGGGCTTTTCATCATCGGCACCGAGCGGCACGAGTCGCGCCGCATCGACAATCAGCTGCGCGGCCGTTCCGGCCGCCAGGGCGACCCCGGCGAGACGCGGTTTTATCTGTCCATGCAGGACGATATCATGCGCCTGTTCGGCTCCGAGCGCATTATGAACATGATGGAGACGCTCGGCATCGACGAGGATACGCCCATCGACGCCAAAATTCTCTCCGGCGCGATCGAAAACGCGCAGAAGACCGTCGAGGGCCGCAACTTCCAGTCCAGAAAGAACGTGCTGGAATACGACGACGTGATGAATGTCCAGCGTAAGATCATCTACGAGCAGCGCCGCCAGGTGCTCGACGGCGAGGATCTGCAGAAGAACATCCGGTCCATGATGAAGTTCTATGTGGACACCTATGTCGCCAGCGCCTTCGGCGAGCAGCCGAAGCTGGCCGACAAGCAGCATTTCTTCGAGATGATGACGCATTTCGAGCCCATCTTCTTCCCCACGGGCACATGGCTTCTCTCCGACGAGGAGTTGGCCGCGCTCACGCGGGAGCAGGCGGAAGAGAAGATTTTGTCTCTCATGCAGCGCGCCTATGCCAAGCGGGAGGAGCAGTTCACGTCTCCCGTCATGCGCGAGATTGAGCGCGTCGTGACGCTGCGTGTGGTCGATGAATTCTGGATGGATCACATCGACGCCATGGACGATCTGCGGCAGGGCATCCGCCTGCGCGCCTACGCGCAGACAGACCCCGTCATCGAGTATAAGCGCGAGGGCTTTGATATGTTCGAGGCCATGAACGACGCAATTAAAGAAGAGATCGTCCGCCGCGTCTTCCTAGTCCGGATCAAGACGAACGAGGAGATCAAGCGCCAGCGCGTGGCGAAGGTCACCGGCGAGGGGGCTGGCGGCGACAAGACCGTCAAGCGTCAGCCCGTCGTCAAGAAGATCAAGGTCGGCCCGAACGACCCGTGCCCGTGCGGCAGCGGAAAAAAATACAAAAAATGCTGCCGCGACAAGGATCTCGCCGCCGAACGCGGCCAGAACGCGAATTAAGCCCATGTTTCACACCATTCACCACGGAACACTTGAATATCTGACCGCCGACGCGCTTTCCGGGAGCGTGCACTGCTTCTCCACGCGCTTCGGCGGCGTGAGCGAGGGGGCGCTGTCCTCCCTCAATCTCGGCACGCACCGGGGAGACAGGCCGGAAAACGTGCGGGAGAATTACCGCATTCTCGGCACCGCCGTTGGCTTTTCGCCGGAGGAAACGATCTTTACCCGGCAGGAGCATACCGATCTTCTGCTGCGCGTCGGCAAGCAGGACTGCGGCACAGGGCTGGAGCGGGAGCAGACCGCCGTCTGCGACGGGCTTCTGACCGACGAACCCGGCGCGGCGCTCGTCTGCTTCGGTGCGGACTGCACGACGCTGCTGCTGTTTGACCCCGTGCGGCAGGCCATCGCCGCCGTCCACGCCGGGTGGCGCGGGACGGCGCAGGGCATCGCGTACAAGGCCGTCCTTCGGATGCAGGCGGAATTCGGCTGCGCGCCGGAGCACATTCATGCGGCCATCGGCCCGTGCATCGGCCGCTGCTGCTTTGAGGTCGGGCCGGAGGTGCCGGAGGCCATGCGGCGATCGCTCGGCCCGGACGCGGAAGCGGCAATTGAACCGCACGGCGAAAAGGCGCACGTCGATCTGAAGCGCCTGAACCGCATTTGGCTGGAAAGAGCGGGCGTGCAGGTGATCGACATCTGCCCGGACTGCACCAAATGCCAGCCGGAGCGCTTCTGGTCGCATCGCGTGACCGGCGGGAACCGCGGGTCGCAGGCCGCCATCATCCGGCTGAAAGGAGGCGCACCGGCATGAAACGAAAGCTTTTGATGCTCACAGCGCTTGCGCTGTGTCTGGCCCTTCTTTGCGGCTGCACGACGATCGCGACGAGCGAATGGATGCAGAATCTTTTCCCTGTCGGCGACGAGGCCGTCGCCGCCCAGCAGACCGGCTCGGTCAACGGCTCGGAGGATAAGCAGGAGGTTAAGCAGGTCGTCACCGAGACGTATACGGCGCTTGAGTCCTTCGGCCTGGCCTACCAGCCGGATTACGGCCTGCAGCCCTATAACTGCCAGAGTCTCAACAACCGCATCATCTTTTCCTTCCTCTACGAGCCGCTGTTCGCCGTGACAAGCAGCTACGAGGCAGAACCGATTCTCGCCGAGAGCTATTTTGTCACTGACGACGGACGCACGACCACGGTGAAGCTCCGCTCCGGCGTGACCTTCCACGACGGCAGCGCCCTTACCGCGGCGGACGCGGCATATTCCATCGAATCCGCCGCAGGCTCGGAATATTACGGTTCGCGCCTGCGCTTCATCACCTCCGCCGAGGCGCAGGACGATCTGACGCTCATGCTCTCGACGAGCGAGGCATATGAGTGCCTGCCGCTGCTGCTGGATATCCCCATCATCAAGTCCGGCACGAAGGACGAGGTCAGCCCGCCGGGCACAGGCCCGTATGAATTTGCCGGGACGAAGCTCACGCGCTGTGAAAACTGGTGGCGCGATACCGCGCCGCTGGTCGATTTTGACGAGATCGCGCTGACCGTCTCGTCCACTGCCGCCGACGTGCGTGATAATTTTGAGTATCAGAAGGTCAACATGGTCCTGACGGACCCGAACTCCTCCGCGTTCGCAGGCTTCCACAACGACTACGAGCTGTGGAACGAGGAGACGACCATCATGCAGTACATCGGCTACAACATGAACTCGCCCGTCTTCTCCAACTACGGCCTGCGCGGCGCGATCACCTTCGCCATCGACCGCGAGCAACTGGTCGAGCAGACGCTGGGCGGCTTTGCCGTCGCGTCGACGCTGCCGTGCTCACCCAATTCCCGGTATTACGACGTGAAGCTGGCCAACAGCTTCGCCTATGACACCGGCTCGTACTACGACCAGCTGGCCGGCGCCTCCGTCGAGGACGCGACCGGCGACGGCATCCTCGACCTCTACGTCCCCTCCAAGGGCTATTCTGTCCCGGTCGAGGGCACGATGCTCGTCTGCTCGTCGAGCTATATCCGCGTGCAGGCGGCCAACGAGGCCGCGAAAATGCTCAATTCTCTGGGCTTCAACATCACGGTCAAGTCCATGGAGTATACCGAGTACAAACAGGCGCTTTTGCAGGGGAATTTTGACCTGTATTATGGCGAGGTGCGCCTGTCTCCGAACTTTGACCTCTCGCCGTTTTTCGGTGCGACCGGCACGCTCAACTATGGCGACCTGTCCGACAGCACGATGATGAACCTGTGCAGCATGGCGCTTGTCAACAGCGGCAACACGTATAATCTCTACAAGCGCGTGTGCGAACGCGGATATATCACGCCTATCCTGTTCAAAAGCTATGCGCTCTACACCACGCGCGGCGCCGTAACAGAGCCGACACGCTACCTCGACTGGTTCCTGCCGTATACGGCGCAGACGGAAGAATAATGAAAAAACGCGGGAGGATACGCCCATGAAACGAATCCTGATGATCGGCACCGGCGGAACGATCGCGTCCGGGAAAACGGCGGAGGGCCTTATGCCGGAGCTGACGAGCGAACAGCTTTTGTCCTTCGTCCCGGCGGTATCGGCGCTTTGCCGGGCGGAATGCTTACAGCTTTTGTCGCTGGACAGCACGAATCTTGCCCCGTCGCACTGGCTGCTGATCGCGAAGGCCATCCGGGAGCGGTATGACCGCTACGACGGCTTCGTCATCAGCCACGGCACGGACACCATGGCCTATACCGCTGCGGCCCTCAGCTATCTCATTCAGGGGGCGCGCAAGCCCATCATCCTGACTGGCGCGCAGAAGCCCATCAGCTTTGACTCGACTGATTCCAAGGTCAATCTGACCGACGCGTTTTTATGCGCGTGCAGTGACACCCTGCACGGCGTCATGATCGTCTTCAACGGCAAGGTCATTCAGGGCACCCGCGCCTGCAAAACGCGCACAAAGAGCTACGAGGCCTTCTCCAGCATCAATTACCCGTATCTGGCTGTTTTGCAGGACGGCTGCATTCTGCAGTATATCGAAAACGCCTGCCTGCCCGAGCCGGTCTTCTATGACACGCTCGACGAGCGCGTTGCGCTCCTGAAGCTCATTCCCGGCGCGCGGGCGGAGCTTGCGGGCTGGATGCTCCGGCACAACGATGCGCTGATCCTGGAAAGCTTCGGCGTGGGCGGCATCCCGTCGTATGACGGGAATGACTTCCTGTCCGTGCTGGAGGAGGGCATTCAGGGCGGCAAGACCGTCGTTCTGACCACGCAGGTGCAGAACGAGGGCAGCAACGTCGGCGTTTATCAGGTCGGGCACAAGATCCGCGAATGCCCGCAGGTGCTTGAGGCGTTCGACATGACGACCGAGGCCATCACGGGAAAGCTCATGTGGATCTTCGGCCAGACCAGGGCCCCCGCCCAGATCCACCGCCTGTTCTACACCCCGGTCGCGAACGACATTCTGAATTACCGCACATGAAAAACCGCCCGGCGCGGTGAAAACCCCCATTTGTTAGCCAGGTATGGGAAAAACCTGATACTAGGGTGTATCTGAAAACTCCCAACGCACCCGGACAGCGGATCTTTTCACGCTGCGCTGCACCATTTTTCCTTGAAATACGTCAGTATTCCTGCGAAAAAATGTCTTGCTCAGCGCAAAAATTTCTCGCTGCCGGTCACATTGGGAGTTTTCAGATACACCCTAAGAAATGGGGGTTCACTATGTCAAGGGAGAATACACCGGAGTTCGGGAAGCTGGCTGCGGGAACGACTGAAGGGCCTGCCGCCTGCGATTCACAGACGGCAAGCCCTTTTGGCGGCTTGATTCTTTGTTGTTCGAAATTTTGCCTGACCTTTTGGGGACGCTTCCCGTGCGCGGCGGCCCGGTTTTTTTCAGTCGCCCATCAGCAGGTCCATGACGTACATTTCGAGCTTTTCGAAGTTCTGCTCCTTGACGCAGGCAGCCTGGAATTCGTAGTCGAATCTCTTGACCTTGGCCAGCAGCTTCTCGAAGATCTTCTTGGAGTTGATCAGATGGCGGTAGCAGTCCTCATCGGGCTGGGTGCGCATGGCCTTGACGTCGAGGCCGACGCATTCAAAGTTGCCGCGGTCGCCGAAGTTGTTCTCGTACAGGACCTTGACCTGGTTGAACGCGTTGCGCAGGTTGTCGACGCCGAACGCCTTGTCCTGGTCGTAGCGGCAGCCGTTCTGGTCGTTCAGATGCACGCCCCACAGCTTATCGAGCGCCAGCGCGAAGCCCATGTCGTTCGCGGGATCAAGACCGGCGAGGATGGAGTGCGCGGATTCGATGCACAGGCCGACGCGGCTCGGATCGACGGTGTATGCGCCGACGGCCAGCGCGTGACCGGCAGTGCCGCAGATGGAGCGGTCGATGGGTTCATTGGGCTTCGGCTCGACAAGGATGAGCGCGTCGTCGCGGTAGGTCAGGATGTCGTTGAACGCGTCGCGCAGCTGGAGGGTCATTTCGACGGGGTTCTTGCCCTCGGCGCAGAGCGTGCCCTCGCGGGCCAGCCACAGCTGGATCTTCTTGGTGCCGAGCGCCTTGGCAATGTCGCAGGAGCGGCGGGCGCGCCACTGGGCAAATTCACGGTCTTCCTTGCGGGAGGCGGTGAAGCCGCCGTCATTCGTGCGCTTGTCGAACCACAGACGCGGCGCGACAAACTCTGCGAACAGGCCGTATTTGTCGAGCATCGCCTTGACGTCCTTCGCGTAGTCGATGATCTGCTTCTCGGTCATGTTGTTCATGTCGGGAACGGCGTCGTCGTCATGGAACTGCATGCCGGCCAGACCGATCTCGGCGTACTTCTTCATTTTCTCTTCCAGCGGAATGCTCTTGCGGTGGCCGGGGCCAAAGGTTTCGTTGCCCTCGTGGACGTTCCACGGGCCTGCGGTAAATCTGAATGTTGCCATGTCTGCATCCTCCTGTATCAATTGTCTGGTTTCATACAAATATGTGCTTGAGGGGCGGGCGGCTTTTACCGAAAGCCGCCTCCGGATAGCTCCATCATAGCGGAACAGGCTGTTTGTTCAATGTTAGACTTGCTTTTTTTATCCGACAATCTTGCGATTTTAAATTTTTCGGTAGACTTCCACAAATTCCTTTGCCGCAATTTGTCATGATGCACAAGGACTTTTTTATCCGAAATATCTCCCAGGGGAGCTTGTGCGCGGCGGTCAGACTTCTTATAATAAGCAAAAAAGTTCGGAGGAACAGACCATGCATATGGCAGACGCATTTTTATCTCCTGCTGTCGCCGTTACGATGTACGCAGCCTCTGCTGCTGCGGCGGGCGTTTCGCTCGTGCAGCTGCGCAGGGAGGAGCTTGCCGCATCGGAGACGGCAAAAAAGAAGCTTCCGACAATGGCGGTCATGTCCGCGCTCGTCTTTGCCGGACAGATGATCAACTATACCATCCCCGGCACAGGCTCGTCCGGGCATCTGTGCGGCGGTATGCTGCTGTCCGCCATGCTGGGGCCGTGGGCAGGCTTTTTGTCCATGATCGTCATTCTTGCCATTCAGGCGCTGTTCTTTGCTGACGGAGGGCTGCTTGCGCTGGGCGCGAATGTCTGGAACATGGCGTTCTACGGCTGCTTCGTGGGATATTTCCTTATCTACCGGCCCCTGATGCGCGGAAATCTTTCCGCGGGCAAGGCCCGGCTGCGCCTGACGCTTGCGTCGGTGCTCGGCTGCGTTGCAACGCTGCAGCTCGGCGCATTCTCCGTCGTGCTGGAAACGACGCTCTCCGGCATCACGGCGCTGCCGCTCGGCGCGTTCGCGGTGCTCATGCAGCCGATCCATCTGGCGATCGGTCTGGTCGAGGGGCTGATCACGGCGGCGGTGCTGCCGCTGTGCCTCACAGGTGTCCCGGAATTCTGAATCTTGCATTCCCGAAACGCATACAGTATAATGGACGCGTCCGGGAAAAGGAAGAAATAAGAGCATTCAGAAAGGACTGTGTAATTTATGGATCGTGCAGAATTAAAGGCCCGCGCAAGAGCGCAGCTCGGCGGCGGTATTTTTCAGAATCTCTGGATGATGGGTCTGGCCGTGTGCCTGCTGATCGGCCTGCTGGAGTCGGCTGCCGCCGGGATCATCCCCGGTATCGGCGCGCTGCTCGTGGTCGGCCCGCTGGAATACGGCGTGGCGTATATCTTCCTCAAGCAGGCGCGTGACCATCAGCCCGTGCAGCTGGGCGATATGTTCCGCGGCTTTCAGGATGATTTCGGGGGAACGTTCCTCATCGGCCTCATGACGTCGCTGTTCACGTTCCTGTGGTCGCTGCTGTTCGTCATCCCCGGCATTGTCAAGGCGTATGCCTATTCTATGGCATACTATATCAAGCTCGACCACCCCGATTACGGCTGGAACGCCTGCATCACCGCAAGCCGTCAGATGATGGACGGCCACAAGTGGGAAAAGTTTGTGCTTGACCTGAGCTTCCTCGGCTGGATCATCGTCGGCTCTTTGTGCCTCGGCGTCGGCACGCTCTGGGTCACGCCGTACATGGAAGCGGCAAACGCGCAGTTCTACGAATACGTCCGCACCTGCCCGTCCGTGGCGGAGGGCTGACCGGCGCTGCGCAATATGGAAAAAACGGGACTCCGCTGCCTGCGGAGCCCCGTTCTTTTTTGCATTTTTATCCGTCAGCCCTTGTATTTCAGCGCCCGGATCGCGTTCAGGACGGCGAGGACCATCACGCCGACGTCGGCGAAGATGGCGGCCCACATATTCGCGACGCCGAAGGCGACGAGCGCGAGGCAGCCGAACTTCACGACCAGAGAAAACACAATGTTCTGCCGGACGATGCCGATGCACTTGCGGGAAATTTTGATGGCCTTTGCGATCTGCAGCGGGTCGTCGTCCATGAGGACGATGTCGGCGGCCTCGATGGCTGCATCGGAACCCATCGCGCCCATTGCAATGCCGATATCTGCCCGTGTGAGAACCGGCGCGTCGTTGATACCGTCGCCAACGAAGGCCAGCATATCTTTTTTACTCTTCGCAGCCAGCAGCTTCTCGACCTCCGCGACCTTATCGCCCGGCAGAAGCTCACTGCGCACCTCGTCGACGCCAAGCTCGGCGGCTACGCTGTCGGCCACGCGCTTTGCATCGCCCGTCAGCATGACGGTCTTCTGGACGCCCGCGCGCTTGAGTTGCTCGATGGCTTCCTTCGAGTGCGGCTTGACGACGTCGGAAATGACGATATGTCCCGCGTACTGGCCGTCAACGGCCATGTGGATGATCGTGCCAGTGCTGTGGCAGTCGCAGTATGGAACGCCCAGCTTTTTCATCAGCTTGCTGTTGCCTGCGGCGACCGCGTGCCCGTCGACCGTGGCGGTGATGCCGTGGCCGCTGAGCTCTTCGATGTCCGTCACGCGGCTGCGGTCAATTTCCTTGCCATAGGCCTTCTGCAGACTCTTGCTGATGGGGTGCGAGGAGGCGCATTCGGCCAGCGCCGCGTATTCCAGCAGCTGCTCCTCTGCCAGCGGGCTGTGGTGGACAGCCGTGACCTCAAACACGCCGCGCGTCAGCGTCCCGGTCTTGTCGAACACGACGACCTTCGCTGCGGACAGGGCCTCCAGATAGTTTGAACCCTTGATCAGCACGCCCTCCCGGCTTGCACCGCCGATGCCCGCGAAGAAGCTCAGCGGGATGCTGATGACCAGCGCGCACGGGCAGCTGACGACGAGGAAGGACAGCGCGCGGTAAACCCAGTCGGTCCAGTTCGCGTCAGCCCCCGCAAGCATCCGGCCCAGCGGGACCAGCACGGCCAGCGCCAGCGCTGCGGCGCACACGGCAGGCGTGTAGACCTTGGCAAAGCGGGAAATAAACGTTTCGGAGCGCGACTTGCGGGAGCTTGCGTTCTCGACGAGATCGAGGATCTTCGAAACGGTGGACTCGCCGAATGCCTTTGTCGTGCGGATCTTCAGCACGCCGGACAGATCGATGCAGCCGCTGATGATCTCGTCGCCCGCCTTGACGTCGCGCGGCAGGCTTTCACCGGTCAGCGCGCTGGTGTTGAGACTGGATGTGCCCTCGACGACCACGCCGTCGAGCGGCACCTTTTCGCCCGGCTGGACGACGATGATGCTGCCGACCGCGACCACGTCCGGGTCGACCTGCGTCAGCTGACCGTCCTGCTCAATGTTCGCGTAGTCCGGGCGGATATCCATCAGCGCGGAGATATTCTTCCGGCTCCTGCCGACGGCGTAGCTCTGGAACAGCTCGCCGATCTGATAGAACAGCATAACGGCGATGCCCTCGACATAGTCGCCGCTCTTCGTCCAGATGGCGAGGAAGAACGCGCCGAGCGTGGCCAGCGTCATGAGGAAGTTTTCGTCAAACGCGCGTCCGTTGAGAATGCCCTTTCCGGCCTTGCGCAGAATGTCATAGCCGATGACCAGATACGCGGCCACATAGGCAAGCAGCTGCGGGATGCCGGTGATGGGGATAAATTTCAGCGCAATGAGCATCACGGCGGTGATGAGGATGCGCACGAGCATTTTTTTCTGTTTCTTTGTCATAGCAAACACTCCGTTCCGCGCTGCCGGAGCAGCAATTGCAGCTTAAAGCTCGATCTCGCAGTCAGGCTCGACCTTTTTGCAGGCCTTCAGGACAGCCTTCATGGTCTTCTTCTCGTCTGCGCCCTCGGCGAATTCCACGATCATCTTCTGCGTCATGAAGTTGACGGTCGCGTTCGCAACGCCCTCGGTCTTCTTCGCGGCTTCCTCCATCAGGTTCGCGCAGTTCGCGCAGTCGACTTCGATCTGGTATGTCTTTTTCATGGTCAGGACCTCCGTTTGAAATTTTGAATTAAACGCTTGCTTAATCATTACATCCGCAGTATACTGAGAAAAACGCCGGAAATCAAGCCCTCCGGGGCGCTTGCTTCCAAACGGGCGAACGGAATGTCCAAAACGGACAAAGGAGATGGGACAAATGCCGGAATTCTCTCTTCCGCACGACCACGGCGCGCACGGACACACGGAGGATCTGTACCGGGAGCTGAAAAACGTGGAGCACTTCGGCGCGGTGTGCGATATCTTCAAACAGCTGAGCGACCCGACCCGCGTGCGCATTTTCTGGCTGCTCAGCCACCGGGAGGAGTGCGTCATCAACATCGCGGCGCTGCTCGATATGTCCAGCCCCGCCGTCTCGCACCATCTGCGTTCACTTGCGCAGAGCGGGCTGATCGAAAGCCGCCGGTGCGGCAAGGAGGTCTATTACAAGGCGGGCGACACCATGCAGATCAAGCTCCTGCACGAGATCGTCGAGCAGGTCATGCAGATCGCCTGCCCGGAAAAGGCCGTCGACTATCAGGACTCGCAGGAGCAGATCATCCGCCATGTCCACAACGAGCTGACGGCCAATCTCGCCGAGCGCGTCACCATTGAGGAGCTGTCGCGGAAGTATCTGATGAACACGACGACGCTCAAGCGCTGCTTCAAGCAGGTCTACGGCGAGACGATCGCCGCACACATGAAAAAGCACCGCATGGAGCAGGCTGCGTCCCTGCTGTTAAAAACGCAGAACGACATTGCCGCCATCGCGCAGGCCGTCGGCTACGAGAGCCAGAGCCGGTTCACGGCCGCGTTCAAGGAGACATACGGCGAGCTGCCGACAGAATACCGCCGGAGGCGGTCATAAAAATCAGAACCGGCCCGCAGGACACGCCTGCGGGCCGGTTGACTTATTTCTGTGTGTTTTATACGTACTGCTGGGTGTCGACGTCGACGACGCCTCTGGTGGTGATGCGGAGCTTGGGGATGACGGGCAGGGCCATAAAGCTGAGCGTCATGAACGGGTCGATGCCCCGGCTGACGCCGAGCGTGAAGGCCGCGTCCTTGGCCGCCTCAAGCTGGTCGTTGACCTCGGTCAGCGGACGGTCGGACATGATGCCCGCGATCTCCAGCACGACCGAACCCTTTACCGTTCCGTTTTCGACCACGACGATGCCGCCGTGGTGCTCGACGATGTAATTCGCGGCGAACGCCATATCGGCGGAGTTCGTGCCGACGACGATGATGTTGTGCGAGTCATGCGAAATGCTGGTCGCGACCGCGCCGGATTTCAGGCCGTAGCCCTGAATGTAGCCGAGGCCAATGTGATGCGTGCCCTTGTGGCGCTCGACGACGGCGATTTTCAGAATGTCCTTTTCCAGATCGACGTGGTCGGCATAGCCGTTGTCGGTCGTGATGATCTCGCCCGGGACCATGCCCAGAACGCCTCTCTGGCGCGTGTCGCGGAAATCGTCGGGCGTGAGCGTCGAGACGTGGAAGGTGTCGTGGGCGCGCTTGTCGAGATATTCCTCGATCTTCGGCGCTTCAAAGTCGCGCAGCTCGCCGTTGTTCCAGTACAGAACGCCCTTCTTGAAGACCATTTCGACGTTGAAGTCCTTGAAATTGTCGATCACGGCGAAGTCGGCCAGATAGCCGGGCGCGATCGCGCCGCGGTTATTGAGCAGGAAATAGCGCGAGGCGTGGTGGCAGGCGGCCTTGACGGCAATGATGGGGTCGACACCGTATTTGTTGATGGCCTCACGGGCGATATAATCAATGTGACCCTTTTCCAGCAGATCGCTCGGATGCTTGTCGTCGGTGCAGAACATACAGCGCTCAGCGTACTGCGGCGTGAGCAGGGGAGCAAGCGCTTCCAGATTGCGCGCGGCGGTGCCCTCGCGGATCATGATGAACTGGCCGCGCTGCAGCTTTGCCAGCGCGTCCTCCATCGTGGCGCATTCGTGGTCGGAATAGACGCCTGCGGCGACGTAGGTGTCCAGATCCTTGCCCTGCAGGCCCGGCGCGTGGCCGTCGATCTTCTTGTGGTGCGCCTGCGAGGCGACAATCTTCGAGACGACCTCGGCGTCATTGTGGATCACGCCGTAGGAGTTCATCATCTCGGCCAGACCCTGTACTCTGGGGTAGTCGTAGAACGAGTCGATGGCGCGGTAGTCCAGATTCGCGCCGGATTCGTCCATCGGCGTGGCCGGGACGCAGGACGGCAGCATGAACCGCACGTCGATGGGCAGCCCCTCGGTCGCCTGGAACATATAGTCAATGCCGTCGGTGCCCATGACGTTGGTGATCTCATGGGGGTCGGTGATGACGGTGGTCGTGCCGTGCGGCAGCGTCGCGCGGACAAATTCCTTCGGCGTGACGAGACTGGATTCCAGATGGATGTGCGCGTCGACGAAGCCGGGGCAGACGATCTTGCCGGTCATATCGTATTCGACCTCGCCCTCGTAGCTGCCAAGACCCACGATCAGGCCGTTCGCCACGGCGATATCGCACGTCAGCAGCTCATTGGAGAATACGTTGACATACGTCGCGTTTTTCAGGACCAGATCCGCTTTTTCCCGCCCGGAGGCTGCCTCGATAATCCGGCGCTTGTTTGCAAGCTTTCGATTGATCTTGCCGACGTAGCTTTCCTGCTGTGCCATAAAAATGCCGCCCTTTCCTTTGTAGTTTGATGGCTCGATTTTACCATAGCTTCGTGAATTTGTCCAATCGAAAACGGGAATTTTCTTGTTTTGACGTAAAAATAACCGAGAAAGGGGTTGACAATATAGTTGGTATATGCAGTACACTGCAGATAGAAGCCAAGCAAAACGGAAAACGGCGAATCAGAGCGGCGCATAAATGGGAGGCGCTGCCGAGGCTGCCGTACCGGTGGGGCAGCACCCCCTGGTTCCGCTTTGGCCTACAAAGGCACGGAGACTTTGGCGGCGGGTGAGAGCGCATGTCAGACGCGCGGATCATGTTTGTTCTTCCTGGACATCGCACTTTTTACGCAATGCGATTGGCAGCTTATGACAGGCTTGCTTCCTGTGT
>OLPI01001479.1_pt1 | contig 20710 bp, 20 predicted proteins | sample 1672361 | NCBI WGS metagenome assembly OLPI01 (sample SAMEA3136675, study PRJEB25190) | human gut metagenome
ACCTTCGGCCTCTCGGTCAGCTCTCCGTAACAGCCGTTCTATAGTAACCAAACAGTCGAAGTTGAGCAAGAGGGAATTTTCTAATTGCCTAGCGGCCTTTTCTCCTTGCAGTTTTCGCCCCTACCCCAGCGAGCGGTTGAGGGAGCCGAGCTCGTCGTTGCCCATGGTGCGCCACATTTGGAAGATGCAACCGCGTGCCAGGAAAAAGAAGCCGTTGTCGACCAGTTGAACAGCGGCATCTGCCAGCTGATTCGTCACGACGGACACTGGCGGCAGCTCGAGTCCAGCCTTGCGGATGGTCTCGACCGCTTCCTCGAACGTCGGAGGCTCGCTGACGCCCATCTCGTTCATAAGGCCCTGCATTTCTTCCAGCGCGCTACTGCCCGACTCCTCGCCGCGCGGCACGAGACGGTAACAAGCCAGTGCTAGGTCGAGCTGATCGCAATTCCAATAGGCAAACGCCAAGCGATAGAACAGGTAGCCGATTGCAGAACGATCGCTGGCAATACGTAGGCCGTGGCGCGCCACCTCGATAATCTCGTCAAAGCGCTCCAGACGCGCAAGCACGTTGATGAGCGCAAAGTGCGATTGCATGGACGAACGCGCCAGATCGTAAAGATGGCGCACCTCGGGCAGCGCTCGTTCAAAGTCCTCTTGCTCGGCGTAAAAACTGCAGATCTCGTGCTGGGCAAAGTACAGTGCATCGGGCGCACGAAGGATCCGCACAGAGCGGTCTTCTTCCAACACCGGTAGCACCATGCGCACCAGCTGGTTATCGCAAAACTGCGTTTGAACCGGACCTGTCGCCAAAAGCTCGGCGACCGCGCACTTAGCCTCCAACTCCTCGACAAGACGGGAAAAGCCTTCAAAAGCACCTGTACGGTCGACTTTTGCCTGCTCGCGCAATTCAACAACACGGGCCACGTATGGGTCGTCGTCCTCTTCCATGACCTCCAACTCGTCAGCCGTATCGGCAAGCAGCAGATCGCGCAGCGTCGGCGGCAGCGTGCGATGGTCATCACGCGGACGAGCATGAACCTCCGCAGGCTCAATCGTCTCCGGAGCGGTTGACTCATACGCCTCAAGCACACGCTTGCACGGCATATCGTCCATGTCCATGCTCTCAAGATCCTTGGCGACAGACATGCAATCGGCCAGATAGGCCGCGCGCCCAAAGAAATACGTTGCGACAACGCGCTCGCCATGCTCACTGTCGGGAGCAGCAATCTGCACATAGCAGCGCGTGATGCAGGTGCCCGCGGCAAAACACGCTGCCGCAAGCGTGAGTGCCACGCGCGCATCGTGCTCCGCGGCCCAGATCGCACGCGTATCCTCGTCCAGCTCGCGCCAGGCGTCATCTTGAGCGTCGTATTCACGTTGCGGCATGGCATCCACGACAGACTGCCCAAACCGAACGAGCATAATCCCCTCGGCAACGTTTGCCCGATAGGTATAGTCGAGCCGCGTGACCACGTTGAGCGCCTCAACGATTCGCGCAAAACGCGTGCGCACGTCCCACTCGCCGCCCGGCTGGCACGAAACCGTTCCCGGCTTGGCCCACGGGTTATCGCTCGAAGCCGTATCGAGCAGTCGGGGAACATCGTTGGTCGTCTTGGCGATATGCCACGCATCAAAGAGCGCGCAGCCCTCAAGGCTCGGCGAGGATGCCGCAGGGACCAATCCGGCCCCGATGCGCTCAAGGATGCCGGAGAGGCGGTTGAGACGGCACTCGATGGCAAGCAGCATGTCAATCTCGTCCTGGTCCAACAGGCTACGATCAAAATTGAGATAGAAAATCTTTGAGCGATCAATGCGAGCCAGGCTCATCTCGGACTTGGCAGCGATGGTGCGCAGGCGGGGCAAGTCAATTTCGCTCATAAGGGCGGCGGCATAGCGCTCGATACCGCTCGGATTCTCGGCATGGTCAACGCGGTAAAGCAGCGTCTCGATAGCATCGGGGAGCGGTGCCGTGTTAAAGCCCAAAAACACCTCGACCGGCTCGGACAACTTTACGAGCTTGATCTTGTCGACAACGTTTTGCATACCCTCGTCGAGTCCGCCGGCGTCCGCCGTGTTCACAATAGCGCTTTCGGAGTTGGCAAATATCACGTAACGCAAGAACATCGAGGCCATGAACTCGCCGTAAGGAAGGGCGCGGGTCGAATTCCATGTCTCGTGGTCGGACTGCTCGCGCATGGGGCCTTCGGGAGAGCCGGCAGTTTGCGCACACGCGCGCATTGCACCGTTGGCTTCCCTTACCATGATCTCACCAATACCGGAATCCGACTCGTCAAGGACCAGTTCCATGTCGGGATCGTTGGGCAGCGGAGCCTCGCTGACGGGGCGGTCCACCTTGTACACCTCACCCGAAACGCTTACGTAGCCCAAAAGCGACACATGACTTTTGCCAACGAATTCGACGACATAACAAGATTCATGCTGATCCTCGCCAAAGAGTTTCCAGACCACGCCATATGAGCGTCCCGCAGGCTGCTCGGGCATCGCCGGAAAGCGCTTCTTAGGATCGAGAAACCTGAGCTTGTATGTCGGACGCTCTGCCACGAAATATCACCCTGATCGGTCGTTTGAAGAAGGAGTGGTCGCGAATAAGTCGCGACATCTACTCGGAATCTTACACGAGTCGACAGGAAATCGTCCCTTTGGACGAAAGCACTCAAGCTGGCGTAAAAGAAAAGCCCCCGTTGCCGGGAGCTTTAATCTCAAATGGTGCGGCGTATAGGATTCGAACCTATGACGTTCTGATTCGTAGTCAGACCCTCTATCCAGCTGAGGTAACGCCGCAGCGCTAGACATATAAAACCACTTTAGCTTATTGGAGTCAAGCACAATCTCAAACTTTTTTGTGGAACGCAGTTTTGTCATGCTGCTCCGCATATACCGCCGTTCCCCGTACGATTGATTGGCTTTTCGATCACGTCAAACTTGGCATCAAGTTCTCTCAGGAGCGATCTCACCCGCTGGGCACAATCATAATCGGCAAACGAGATGCTCAGCATGCGCGCGACCTGGTTGGAAGTCCCAACTCCATAGAAGTGCTCCAGCGCCACAAGTCCCTCGTGCATCACAAAGGTCTCGACCACATGCGGCGACTCCTCAAAGCACCATTGGGTCAACGGACCCTCACTCGTCTGCCGAAGCACCAGGCCACCCATGCCAGACGGCTCACACGTCACAAGCAGGTACTCCCCGCCCTCGTCGCTCTCAAACAAAACCACCCGATCATCAAACAGCTCCATCGCGTCCCCTTTCTCTCGCTCTTATTTAGCAAAAGCATAGCAGGTAGATGGCTGTATACAGAACAGTTGTTCGTGTGTTTTCTATTGAGCTGTCCGCACAGCATGGTATGGCCGCACACAAAAAGGGCACCCCAAAAAGGAGTGCCCTAGCAAATCGCTTATGCAGCCAATCTACGCGACCGGCTCGATCTTCTCGAGGCCGCCCATGTAGGGACGCAGAACCTCGGGGATCGTGATGGTGCCGTCAGCGTTCTGGTAGTTCTCCAGAATGGCTGCCATGGTACGGCCAGCCGGCAGACCGGAACCGTTGAGGGTGTGCAGATAGCGCGAACCCTTGAAGTTCTCGGGGTCGCGATACTTGATGTTGGCGCGGCGAGCCTGGAAGTCACCGCAGTTGGAGCAGGAGCTGATCTCCTTGTAGGCGTTGTAGCTCGGCAGCCAGACCTCGACGTCGTAGGTCTGACGGGCAGAGAAGCCCAGGTCGCCGGTGCACAGGCTAATCACGCGATACGGAAGACCCAGCTGCTGCAGCAGGAACTCGGCCTCGGCGGTCATGCTCTCGAGCTCCTCGTCGGACTCCTCCGGCTTAGCGAACTTGACCATCTCGACCTTGTCGAACTCGTGCTGGCGAATGATGCCGCGGGTATCGCGACCAGCGGAGCCGGCCTCCTCGCGGAAGCAGGGGGTGAAGGCGGTGTAGCGGCGCGGCAGAGTGTCGGCATCGAGGACCTCGCCGGCGTGCAAGTTGGTAAGCACGACCTCGGCGGTGGGGATCAGGAAGTTGTCGCCCGAGACGTGATAGGCGTCGTCCTCGAACTTGGGCAGCTGGCCCGTGCCGAACATGGTCTGACGCTTGACGACGATGGGCGGCCACCACTCCTTAAAACCACGGCTGGTGTGCGTATCGAGGAAGAAGTTGATGAGGGCGCGCTCAAGACGGGCGCCGGCGCCACCGAGAACGGTGAAGCGGCTGCCGGAGAGCTTGTTGCCGCGCTCGAAGTCAAGGATGTCGAGGTCGGTGCCCAGATCCCAATGCGGCTTAAAGTCGAAGTCGAACTCGCGCGGGGTGCCCCAACGACGGCGCTCGATGTTCTCGTCCTCGTCCTTGCCGTACGGCGTGGCCTCGCAAGGAATGTTGGGCAGGTGAGCCATGAAGTCGTACTGCTCCTGCTCGAGGGCGGTGCGGCGCTCGGCCAGACCGTCAATCTTCTCGTTGACGGCGCGCACGGCCTCTTTGGCGGCCTCGGCCTCGTCCTTCTTGCCCTCCTTCATCAGGGCGCCGATCTTCTTGGACTCGGCATTGCGCGTGGCTTGAAGTTCCTCAACCTCAGTGATGACGGCACGACGCTCGTCGTCGAGCTCAAAGAACTTCTCGCGATCCCAAGACGTCTGGCGGTTAGCCATGGCGACATCGATGGCATCGGGGTTCTCGCGAACAAACTTGATATCAAGCATTAGATCCTCCGGCGATATACATTCCATTTAGGTTGCAACCTTGTACATGTATGGGCAAGTATATACTTATGAGCGTTTACGACCCAACTCAACTACGCAAGAAGGCACCCAATGGACGCAGTTTTTTCCTTTTTGTTTGGCACCCGCACCGGTTTTGCCATCCTTTTCGCCGGCGGCATCCTGCTGTTTGCGATTATTGCCTTTGTAATGGAGAAGCGCACCCATAAGATGTATGTCGACCGCGGCCCCAAGTCCGAGGACGAAGAAGACAGCTTCTGGGACTAACCTGCCAAAAAGGGACAGGTTTATTTTGGTCGGTTTTATCTGGGCAAACGCAAGTGCCCCGCAACTAGAATTGAGCCAGTTGCGGGGCACTTTTCGCTAAAAGGACAAAACCGCAGGAAAAACCTGCCAACATAAACCTGTCCCTTTTTTGGTCGGTTTTACTGGAGGGTTGCGTCGATTGCCTTGACCAGGGCGCTGCGCATGCCGGCGTCCTCGAGCGCAACGACGCCCTTGATGGTGGCACCACCGGGCGAGCATACGGCATCCTTCATCGCCGCAGGATGCTGGCCAGTTGCAAGCTGCAGCTTTGCCGTACCCAGCACCATCTGGCTCACAATGCGATAAGCATCCGCACGCGGGATACCGTGCTTGACCGCCGCATCGCCCAGGGCCTCGATTGCCATGGCGACAAATGCCGGAGCGCAACCACCCACCGTGCCGCCCACAAACAGCAGGCTTGTGTCGAGCTCGACGACAGCGCCAAGCTTACCGAGCAGGTCGAGCACCACAGCACGCTGCTCGTCGTTAAGCGTCGAAGCCTTCTCGCAGGCGATGACGCCCTCGCCTACCGAAACCGGCGTGTTGGGCACCGTCGAGATATGCGCGACGCCCGGCAGGACCTGCTCCCACTTGGCACTGTCCCAGGTCCAGGCAACCGACAGAACGACCTTTTTGGCAAGAGCATCCTTGAGCGGGGCGAATACCTTCTCGATCATGTACGGTTTGACCGCAGCGACCACGATATCGGATGCGGCGACAACCTCGGCGGCATCGTGGCAGGCGACCATGCCGCGCGCCTCGCAGCGCTCAACCAGCGCGTCGTAGCGACCCGCGCAGGCGCACATGTCGCTCGCAGCTACACCGGCAGCGATCCAGCCATCGGCCATAGCGCTCGCCATATTGCCAAAACCGACAAATCCAATCTTCATATCACATAGTCCTTTCAGACACATTCCTCAAAACGAAAGGTATTGTCCCACGCCATTGTTTCGTATTGCCGACCTATTTGTGATACGGCTCGCCACGGCTGATCTTGCAGGCACGGTAAATCTGCTCTAGCAGCACCACGCGCGCCAGGTTATGCGGCAGGGTAATGCGTCCAAAACTGAGCATCTCGTCGGCGCGTGCGCGCACGTCATCGCTCACGCCGTCCGAACCGCCGATTACAAAGGCAATGTCGCTACTGCCTCGCAGCATAAGATCGTCGAGCCTCGCCGAGAGCTCCTCACTCGAACGCTCCTTGCCCTCAATGGCCAGCAGGATCACATGCGCTCGAGACGGCAAGGCAGCAAGAATCGCCGCCCCCTCCTTGTCACGCGCAGCATCCACACCGCCCGCCTTAGCCGGGTCGATATCGGCCACCTCGCGGATATCCACCTTGGCATAGGCACCCAGGCGCTTGGTGTACTCAGCGCACGCGTCCTTCCAAAAGCGCTCCTTGAGCTTGCCAACACAAACGACGGTGTATTTCACGCGCGCCTACTCCTTCGAATCGTTTTGAACTTTGCCGGCAGCCAGCATCTGCTCGAACATAGAGGCCGACTGCGAGAAGTCGCTCGGCAGCACGACCGTCGAGTTTTTGCCCGTACGTGCGAACTCCGTCATCATCTCGGTCCACTGCGTAAACATGAACAGCTGGTTGGCCTCATCGTTGCCAACGCCTGTCTCCTGGATAATCTCAAGCGAATCCTTGATGCCCAGCGCGATGGCCTTGCGCTGGTTGGCGATGCCTTCGCCTGCCTTTTCCATCGCCTCGGCCTCGGCGGTCGCCTCGGTGACGCGCTTGATGCGGTCGGCCTCGGCGAGCTCCTGCGCGGCAGCGCGCTTGCGCTGGGCGGCGTTGATGTCGTTCATGGAGTTCTCGACCTCGGTCGGCAGTGCGATTTTGGTGATGAGCGTCGACACGAGGGTGAAGCCGTAGGCGGCCATCTGCTCGGAAACGGTAGCGTTGACATCCTTGGCGATGTCATCCTTCTTGGCAAAGACCTCATCGAGTGTGTAGACGGGGATGGAGGAGCGCAGGGCGTCGGTGATGAAGTCGCGCATCTGGTCGACGGGCTCCTGCAGCATGTAGTAGCTCTTGTAGATGCCCGAATCTGCCGGGCCGGCGCCCATGTCGTAGCTCACGTGGTACTGAGCGGAGACCTCAAGGCCGATGGTCACGTTGTCCTGGGTCTTAACGTCGATGCCAAAACCGTTTTTCATGGTGCGCAGGCTCACCGTGGCGGCCTTGCGGTCGATCACGGGCACCTTCACGTGGAAGCCCGCGTTGACGATACGATTGAACTTACCCAAGCGCTCGATGATCACAGCGTGCTGCTGCTCAACGACGTAGCAGGCGTTGGGAAGCAACAGCAGCAGGATGATGATGGGAATCAAAAGGCTCGTAAGGGCAGCGATGATACCGGAAAACAGCATGGTCTCTCCTCTGATAGGCACACGTTGCCATTAGGATACCCGTCCAAGGAGATCGTGCATAACAAAAAAGCCCCCATTGCTGGGAGCTCTTTCATTTAATGGTGCGGGCGAAAGGACTTGAACCTTCATGGGGTTGCCCCCATACGGACCTGAACCGTACGCGTCTGCCAATTCCGCCACACCCGCGTGGCTTCTTGCGAAGCGAGTTAGTACTATATCCGAAGCGATTCATGGATGCAAGCACCTTTTTCGAAAAAAGCGAGATTTTTGGTTTCGGCGCCATGGGGCTGCTTTTTGGAGGCGCTCGTTTTCGCGGGCGATATCTTCCAAATAAAAATGCCGACACGAGGCCGGCATTTCTTTCGACGGTTGGGGCCTGAGATGCCCAGTTGGTTCAGAGGCTACTCGTCCTCGTCGTCATCGTCATCGAAGAAGGTGAAATCGTCATCGTCGTCTTCGACCTCGCCGCGATCCTTGAACGCTTGGCGGGTGCGCCACTCCATAATCACGCACACCAAAACCGAAATCACGAGGCCCGCAAGCACCAGAATGCCCACGCCAGCGAATGACTCGAAGAAAAAGTGGTACAGCGACTCTATGCTCATGACGATCTTCCTAAGTTTTAGATGAGTAATTGCGCCTTCGCGCATCTGCGATTCTAAACGATTGTGCGCAGAAGTTGGGCGAGACTTGTTCATATTGCAGAGAACCAAACAACCTCGCGGGACGGGGCGTGCGTGCGGGGGAATTACGCGCTTGTGGCGCTTAGCGTGTTTTTGGACGCATGCGGGCCGTTTTGCGCGGGTGCGTTTGCGTTTTCGCCGAGGCTTGGCGGATGGCTTGGCGAGCCTGTGCGCGGTCTCGTTCGTGCGCTTTGGCGGTCGGTCGCCAGCGGATTGAGAGGCCGTTAACGAGCGTGCGCCCGAAGACTGCGGGGCTTTGCGGTACTATAAGCGGTCATTGGTGAAGCAAATGCGTCGCGAAGGGAAAGGTTGGTGGGTTTTGAAGAGACTGGGCGGTGAGATCGAGGTATCGAACCCCCGCAAGCGGGTGAAGCTTGCGCCGGCCGCCGCGTCGCTCGTGACGTTTTCTTTTGCGCTTTTGCTTTCAAGTTCGCTGTTGTATGCGGCGCTCTTCCCTGGCTTTTCCATGCCGAGCTCGTATGCGTCTTTTCATGCCGAGAAGAGCAACGCCGCATCGCCTGAGGGCATTATTCGCGCGCTCGTCGGTGGTGGCTCGAGCGAGGTCTCTTCCGTTGACGGGAATGGGCCCTCTTCCGACGTTTCGGCCTCTTCTGCGCTTACGTTCTCGAGTTTTTTCGCTTCCGCGATTCAATCGACCGAGGCGACCGTCTCGAAGGCTGAATCCGTCAAAACACAAAACCCTTCATCGGACAATCTCTCTTCGGGTGGGGCGTCGGGCGGCTCTGACCAATCGGGCCCGTCGGGCGGAAGCCCTGCTGGCTCAGAAGATTCGGGCGGCGCTGCTAGCGGATCGGGCGGCGGTGCGACGGCGTCGGGTCTTACGGCCGCCGAAGAAAATGAGTTTCACGCGTTTCTCGTTGATCGGTTCAATCAATGCGTGCAGCTTTCTGGTAGCCTGCGCGAGTCTTCGGGGCATTTGCAACACGATGCCGACTTGGGCGATTTCGAGGATGCCGCGCAGTGGTATTCCGACATGCTTATTTACGACAACTCAATTGACTCCATGAAGGTAGAACTCAACAGAAAGATTCCCGTGGCCGAGCGTTCTCGCTATCGCAATTTTTGGAGCGAGATTCAGTGCATGGTGAACGATTTGGGCACCATGTCGGCCGCGCTCGTGAATCAGTGGGGAATCGCAAAGCAGTTGGGCTCGACGAGCGCTGTGGACACCTCTGCGACCTATGCGAGTTACCGCGCGCATGAAGATAGGGCGAGGAGCTTGGCATGAGTGGTTGGCTTTCGGGGCCGCGCGACTCGCGGTCATTGGGGCATTCTGCAATTGATGGGGGCGGTGACCCTTTCAGCGGCGCTCGGGTAGTGAGCGTTGCGCACTTCGAACCAGCTGCCGGCATGCAGGGCGAAGCGCTCGATTCGTATAAGCGCCGTTTCGGCACGCTCTTCGTCGACGAATCTACGCGCCGTCGCGGCGGCATTGGGTCGGTCGTGCGCGCGACCAATGTGCTTGGCGAGCAGTTCGCGCTGAAAACGCTCGTTATATCCGGGCGCGATGAGCGTGCGAGCGATGCTGAATACGAACGGTATGAAGCAGGTTTGAAAACCGCGTTTCGTCAGGAATTCGAGTGCCACAAGGCAGTTTCGGGCCTCAAGGGATTTCCTCATTTGTATGGGATGGGCGAGATCGCGGGCACGCCTGCCATCGTTATGGAATGGGTGTGCGGCGAAACGCTCGTGCATGTATGCGACGCCCTTGCGGTTGACGGGGCTGGCCGCATGCCTACGCTTGTGGCTGCCCAAATCGGCCGCGACGTGTTTGATTTGCTCGCACACCTTGATTTCCTTGAAGGCGGCTTTGTCCATCGCGACATCTCGCTCGCCAATGTGATGGTTCGCACGTCTCGCCTTTCTCTTGCCGAACAGGTTGAGGAAGGCTTTTTCGACGTGTGCCTTATCGATTTCGGGTCGTCGACGCCGGAGGAGATGCAGGGCTCGTCGTTTACGAGAGTCAGTTCTCTTACTCGCAAGGCGACGGCCGATTTTGCGCCGCCCGAGATGCTTACGGAGGATATCGCGGGAATCGATGCGCTGCGCAAATCGCCCAAAATCGATGTGTATGCGACGGCGAGTGTGATATACCGGCTCGCCTGCGGGCGTGCGCCGTTTGACCTGGAGGCGGAAGCCGCGCAGTCTGTGACCGGCTCGGGCGATGCGGCCGATTCGAGAGGCGAAAAAAGTTCGGGAAAAAATGCCGAAGCAACGAAACGCGCGTTTTCTCCGTATCGCGTAAAAACCGAGGCCGTTCCCGCCCGCCCCGTGTTCGCACATGCTGCGGCGGCCGATATCGCCGCCGTGGTTCTCTGCGAGCCAGAGGTGGACAAGGCTCTTCGTCGCGCATGCTCGAATGCGGCGCAAGCCCCGAGTGTCGACGAAGTGCGCGATGTTCTTGCGTTTGTCGATGACCAGCTCGCTTCCGTGCTTTTGGCTTGTCTTTCCGCTGATCAAGGAAAGCGCCCCACGGCGCATGAGGCCTTCAATGCGTTTTCGGCATTTTGCGGTCACTATTTGGAAAACGTTGTGCTTTCGTTTCAGGGCGAACCGCTGATCCCATGCACGTTCGATGGTTCGGGCGCGGGATCGATGCGCGATATGTTTGCCGTGCGATTGGCGGTGCGTATCGCCGCGTGGGCGGCTTCGGTGGCAGTGCTCGTGGTTGTAGCCGTGTCGGCGGCGTATTCGGCGGGCGGCATGGAGGCGAGCCTCCTTTTGCCCGGCATGCAATGGCAGGGGGCGCTTGAGCCTTGGATAGTCGTCCTCGCATTGGCTGCGCCCGTTGTGCTCGGCGCCGTTTTTCGTGGCCCGAGCCTACATTCGCGAGCTGGCTTCATTCGGGCGAGTTTCGGTGTTGCAGCGGCGAGCGTGGTTGAGGGCTTCGTTTTGTCGAATGCGACGGTGGCTCCGTCGAGCGCGCATGCGAGTTTGGCGGCGGCCCTTTTTGCGGCCGCTGCTGCGGCATGGTGTCCGTTTGTGGCCGATTTCGCGTTGGCGGTAGTATATGGTCCCGCTCGTAAGAAAATGCGGGGAGCCTTGCCGGCGGGTGCGGCGCCTCGAGGCGTGTTTGGCGCCGCGGCAGTGGCACTGGAAGAACCCCAAGGCGATAGGGCGCGCGAAAGCGTTTCGGCCGAGCAGGAAGTTTCGGCTGATCAGGAAGAAACGGCTGATCAGGAAGAATCGGCCGAGCAGGAAGAATCTGTCAATCAGAAAGAGTCGATTTTAGAAGACCCAAGGAAAGAAGGCGACCAGAGTGAATAACAACCCTACGCCCTGCGGCGCCCTGTTTGACGTGATGAAAAAGCACGCTAGCATCAGCTACAAAGAGCTTGCGGGCCTTATTCTGTCGAATCGCCCCCTTTCGGATGGTCGCAGCCCCATAAGCCGCGTCGGCGATAGAACGTGGATTTCGCGCTTCATCGTGCATGCGCCGGCGGGATCGCTGCAGGAGCGTTATTTCTGCGATTGCGGCGTGGCGGCGCTTCGCGTCATGGCGCGCCTTCGTTCTCGTGCCAATCGTCCCATGCGGGGCAGCGATGTGCTTGTTATGCTTCGCGACCAAGGGATTCCCGAAATGACAGCCGCTCTTTCGCGCATTGGCGAAGATGCGAGCGTCTTGCGTAACGTGTTCGACCGCCTGGTATGCGGGTCGGGCTATTCCGAGGATGAGCGGGCCGATGTGGCCATGGTGCTGTTCATCTCGGCCGGTTGCATGGGGAGCGCTCGCAAGGCGGCCGCGTTTGCGCTTGAGTATGCGCAAACCTCGCACGGGGGTAGGCTTGCGGCTACGCCCGCCATTATGATGCGCGATGATGACGCCGAAGATGCGCGTGAAATAGAGCCGCTTCCTTTGTCGCTCGGCCTTCTTCGCGTCGTTGACGGCTACGTGAAGGGCTCGCCCCATTGGGTCGACCCCGGCAGCAAAGAGATTGAAATTGGCGCGCTTGCCTTGGGCGATGGCGATATCGCCGACGTGGGAGCGGGTGTTTCGGCCCACCACGCGCGTCTCGTGCGCGAAGGTGCGGCCTGGTTTGTGCGCGACCTTGGTTCTACGAACGGCACGGAAATCGTGAGCGGCGCCACGGGCGAGCGCATGGTTGTGCACGAAGGTTCGACGTCGCGGCTGAGCGCGGGCGACCGCCTTGTCCTCGGAGACGATACGGTGTTCATCGTTATTGAGGGAGTGCCAGGGGCGTAAAGCAAATAAACAGAGAGGTGCTGTGCCTGGGCGCCCTTATGGCCGCTTTCGGCCCTCTCTTGTGCAACCTTCGCGCAGGTAGGGCGGCTCGTGGCATGAAGCGTGCGCGTTTGGGCTATACTTTGGCGATATGTTTCTATTGTCCCTCGCGATGCGCGCGGGGCTCAAAGCCACCGAAGGCGGCGCGCCGCGCGCCGCAGCCACTTGAAGGAGTGCCAGGCCATGCTTGATATTCGCTATGTTCGCGATAACCAGGAAGCCGTTGCCCAGGCAATGGCGAACCGCAATTTCCCATGGGATGCCGAGCTGTTCGCGTCGCTCGACGAGCAGCGTCGCGAGGTTATCTCCGCCGAGGAAAGCCTGCAGGCCGAACGCAATGCCGCTTCTAAGGAAATCGGCAAGCTCATGGGCGCTGGCAAAAAGGAAGAGGCCGAAGCTGCCAAGGAGCAGGTTCGTCAGATCAACGAAAAGCTCGCCGAGGCAAGCGCCAAGCGCGAGAAAGTCGGCGCCAAGCTCAATGACATTTTGGTGGGATCGCCGAACATTCCGTGCGACGCCACCCCGGTGGGCAAAGACGAAAGCGAAAACCCCGAGCGCCGTCGCTGGGGCACGCCGCGCGAGTTCGATTTCGATTTCAAGCCCCATTGGGATCTTGGCACCGATTTGGACATCCTCGATTTCGATCGAGGCAATAAGCTTTCGGGCAGCCGTTTCACGGTGCTCGGCGGTGCGGGCGCTCGTCTTGAGCGCGCGCTTATCAACTATTTCCTCGATACGCACACGTCCCGCGGTTTCAAAGAATGGTGGCCGCCTATCGTCGTGAAGCGTCAGACCATGTTCGGCACGGGCCAGCTTCCCAAGTTCGAAGACGACGCGTATCACGTTTCCGGCGACAACTTCCTTATCCCCACCGCTGAAGTCGTGCTTACCAACCTGCATGCGGGCGAAGTGCTCGATGCTGCCGATTTGCCGAAGTGGTACACCGCGTTCACGCCGTGCTTCCGCGAAGAGGCTGGCTCTGCCGGCCGCGACACGCGAGGCATCATTCGCCAACACGAGTTCGACAAGGTCGAGATGGTGAAGTTTGCCACGCCCGAAGATTCCGATGCCCAGCTCGAGAGCATGACCGCCGAAGCCGAATATCTGCTGCAGCAGCTCGAGCTGCCCTACCGCGTTATTTCGCTGTGCACGGGTGACCTGGGCTTTTCCGCGCGCCAGACCTACGACGTCGAGGTGTGGCTGCCCAGCTACAACGCATACAAAGAAATTTCCAGCTGCTCGAACTGCGGCGACTTCCAGGCACGCCGCGCAAACATCAAGTATCGCGACCCCGCGAACTTCAAGGGTACGCGCTACGTTCACACGCTGAACGGCTCGGGCTTGCCCGCGGGTCGCACGATGGCCGCCATTCTGGAGAACTACCAGCAGGCCGACGGCTCCATCAAGGTGCCTGATGTGCTCGTTCCCTACATGGGCGGCATGGAATACATCAAGGCCGAAGCGTAAAAACGCAAAGGCATACGAATGACCGAACCCCTTCGCGATGACACACGGGGCGCTGCGGCGCCCCCACCGCCTCCTCCGCCGAAATACGCGCCGGAGTTGTCGAGCCCTGCGCCCAGTGAGGAACTTCGGCAGGAAAGTGGAAGCGCACGAGGCTCAGCTGCGTCACGGGCGAAGCTCAAGGCAAAGGGAAAGGCTCGCGGAGGCAAACGCGTGGTTACCGCTTCTACGATCGTTGCCCTGGTTGCCGCATGCATCGTTGTCGCCGCCTTGATTTTCGCGTTGTGGGCAATCGGCTTTGCGCAGAAGTCTCCCCTCGACACCCGTCTGGGTGATGTATCGTCGCAAAATTCGTCGAGTGCGCGTTCGTCTTCGTCTGACGAAGCCGCGAAAAACGACGAGGCGAAGCGAGCGACGGCCGATGCGCAGCAGGCTCTCAACGCGCTTGCCGCCGATGAGGATAGCCGGTTCCTCGATTGCGTGCAGGAATTCGTGGACGCATACGATTCCGTCGTTGACGAGAAGAGCTACTCGCTCGCCGATTTGGATATCGACGCCTCCGATTTGGCTCCGCGTTTGCGCTCGGAGTTTGAATGCAAAGTCGTCCAAGCTGATGTATACAACGGCATGGCTTGGGTCGATATCGATGTGACCTCGAAAAACATAGCGAGCGCGGTTGATTCGTTCGCTCGAGAGGTGGCGGGCGATGCCTTGTCGTATGACGATGAGGATGCTTATCGCGCACATTTGAAAGAAGCGCTACTCGATTCGATCGACAAGCAAAAGCCGCGCACGGTGCGCGTGCTGCTTACGCTCGAGCAGGGCGATGATGGGTGGCAAGTTTCGCAAAGCGACGTGGAATCGCTGCTCGGCTCGGCATGGGGTTCACAGTGAATTTTAAGAAAGGGCTGCAGTAGGAATGGCCAAGTCTCGCTCGAACGATCCTGATGTACGCCCTTCCGTGCGTCAGCCCGTTTCGCAGTCCGCAAAAGAATTTCTTGAACCAGCTGATTCGTTTGACCTGGGGGACGATGTCTCCAGTGCCGAGGCGGCTGCAGGAGAGTGGCTTGGCCGCAAGGCCGCGGCGAAATCGCGCAAGAAAAAATCGCTGAAAGAAAAAACCGCCCGTGGGTCGGTTGCGGCTGCGACGACGAAGGAATCGGCGCCTGCGCAGAAAGCTCCTGTCGCACACGATGCGGCGTTTCCGCCGAACGGGGCCGAGTCGGGCCGTGCCGACGCGTCGTCTTCGCCTGGCGCAGATGCCCTCTCGAATTCCGCATCGGATGAGACGTGCCTCTCCGATGCGGGCTCGTCGCCGCGCAATCGTCCTTCGCGCAAGGGGTCAGTGGCAAAGCCCCACTCTTCGGAGCATCGCAATCGCATTCTTAAGATTGTCGCCGCGTGCCTTGCGGCAGTGCTTGTCGCATGTGCTGCCGTGGCCGCATTTTGGGCATGGGATACGTGGCTTCGCTTTGACGATTCGGCCGATATTCAGGGCGAATGGCTTACCGCCAACGGCACCGCGCTCGTGGTTATCGATGCCGAAGAAATACATATGCCCGATTCGGTCGATTTCAAATACACCCTGGATACGAACAACAAAACGATTTCTTACGCGTTCGTCGATCTTGTGGGCGGCGGCTCATACGAGTTTTCGCGCGACCGTGCGACGCTCACTATCACGGAGTCCGACGGGTCTCAAACGGTGTTCCAGAAATACTCCGACTCGACCGATGGGGAGCCTCGCGTGCTTTCGGCCGATGAAGCGGCGGCTCTTATGAATGCTGGTCAAAGCCAGGAAAATGCCACTGCTCAAGGTTCTGGCGATTCAAACGAAACCACGGGTGAAGTATCGGCTGAAACTTCCGGTGAAGCAGCTAGTGATTCGGCCGCGCAAACCGAAACGACCGGTGGGTCGGCATCTGCTGCCTCTTCGGCCCCCGCGTTAGATGAAGAGGAGAGTGCCAAAATCGCCGAAGCGCTTAACTCGAGCTCGGGCGATTTGTCTCCTGGGTCGAATGCCGTGCAGCCTGGCGCGATGGGCGCGGCTGCAGGAGCGTAGCCTTGTTCCCTCAACGAAAGCCGTCTGAATCTGCCAAAGCGCCCGAAGCTTTTCGGTGGGCGTGTCGAATCGTGGGCATTGAGGTTCGACCCGACCGTATGATCGCTTATGTGGAAGTATCCGATGAGCGATTCTGCTTTGCTACGCCGGCGCTTATTGCCGACCTTTTGCCGCGCTTTCCGAATATTCTGTCGCATACGTGCGTGAATGAGCGTGGCGAAACGTTTATGAGCGTGGCCGCAAACACGTCGATTCCCCATGTGCTTGAGCATTTGGTTATTGACGAGCAGGCTCGGCTTGATGAATCGACGAGCAAGGTGGTGTTTGTCGGCAAAACCGCGTGGTCGAATCGTCCTGAGCGTAAAGCGTGTGTGCAGGTGAGCTATGCCGACGAGCGCATTGCTCGCCAGGCGTTCGCCGTCGCGCAGCGCGAGCTGAACGACGCTTTGCTCGCGCGGGTTCGCTAGGCAGGCGGTTTTTGCACTGGTGCTTTGTGCGCATGGCCTGGTTCGATGCTCATGTGCTTTGGGCGAACCCGGAAATCGCCTGGGTTTTTGCGCTGGTAGCGCGATATGGGGGCGTCGACGGCTCTATGCGCCGTGCGCACCCCGTTTTCTGTGCGGCGGTCTTTCGCTTCAACATAACGGCAACGCTCGCGTTCGCGCGGGCGTTTTCTTTTATAATGGCGCCAATACGATAACAACGTCGTTGCGTGGCGGCGGCGCGTACTCGAGGAGGCAAATATGAACAACAAACTCGGTGTGTTCCTGGCGGGCGGATTGATTGGCGCGGGAGTCGCATTGTTCTACGCACCTCGCACGGGCGTTGAGACGCGCGCGATGGTGGCCGACAAGGCCCAGGCAATGTGGGGTCAGGCTCAGGGTCTGGGCGCACAGGTTGCGGTTGACGCTCAGCAGTTCTACGGCAATGCCGCCCAAAATGCCCAGCAGGTCTATGGCGCCGCCGCCGCTAATGCGCAGGCCGCTTACACGAACGTCGCCGCTTCCGCCCAGCAGGCGTACACCAACGTCGCTCAGGGTGCCCAGCAGGCGTATGTGGCCGCGTCTGATCGCGGCAAGCAAGCTGCCGACGCTATCGCCCAAGGCGCTCAGGCCGTTGCGGGCCGCGCGCACGAGGCGGCCGAGGGCGTGAAGCCCGTATTCGCCGAAAAGAACGATGAGCTGCGCGCGAAGATCGACGCCGCCCGCGAGCGCATTGCCGCCCAGGTGGCGAAAAACGCCGAGCAAGCATCCGCGAACGCTGGGCAGGTCGCAGAGGAGCTTCAGGCGGAGGCCGCTGTTGAGCAGGCCGTCGAGCAAGTCGAAGAGGCTGCTGAAGAAGAGCAGAAGGCAGAATAGCGCCGCAGCTACAGGAACAGCACAATGAAGGGTCGGCCTTGCGCCGGCCCTTTTCGCGAACGGAAGGGGAGCCGACATGGCTCGTAAGAAGCTGGTGACAAGCCACGATATTCGCAAGCTCCGCGTTGTGGGCGGCAAAAAGGGAACGAAGCGCATCGGTAAGGTGAAGTCGTGCGTATTCCATCCGACCGAGCGACGCTGCATTGGCTTTATAGTGAAGCGCCCCGATTTGCTCTGGATGTTCCACCGCAAAGATATCTTCGTGGCCCTCGGCGGCTTCGATTTCGCCGATGGCCGCATTCGGGTTAAGCCCGATGCGCCTACTTCGGGCCATGCGGTATGTCGAGCCATGGGCCTCGATTGGGATAAGTGCGTTTTGTGGGAAGGCCTGCCAATCATGACTGCCGACGAAACGGCGGTCGGCTTCGTGAGCAACATCACGTTCGATATCGAAACGGGCCAGGTCGAAGCCGTGGAGGCGAGCAACGGTGCTACGGCGAAGCTTCTTTTGGGAACGCTCGAGGTGCCGGCGAGCTACATTGCGGGCTTTAAGCGCGGCATGGGTGCCGATTTGGCCGTGAAGGAAGATTCGCGCGAAGCGGGCGAAGAGGTCGTGTTCAAGGGCGCGATTTTGGTCTCCGACGATGTGTGGGAGCTCTCTCCCGAAGGTGGTTGGGCCGAGGCCGCGGGCAAATTCACGGCGAAGGCTGGAGCTCGCGCGAAAGAGACGGCTGCCGCGGCGAAAGAAGCCGCTGTCGCTGCAAAGCCCAAGGTCGAGGCCGCAACGGCTGCCGCGGGTGCTGCCGTGAAAGAGGGCGCCGAGGGCGTTGGGCGCCAGGTGAGCGCGACCAAAGATGCATTTGGGGCATTTAAGGAAGAGTTCAGCAAGGCAGCCGCGGGCGAAGAGACCGAAGTGGGCGAAGAGGTCGCCGAGCGCGAAGCGAAAACCAAGGGCATGTTTGCCGCCTTCAAAGAAGAATTCGATAAGGCCAAGGCCGGTGACGAGGATTCCGAGGAAGAGTACGACGAAGAGGTCGACGACGAAGGTGAGGCTCTGGTCGAGGAAGCCGACGAAGGCGAATACGAAGAGCCCGAAGACGACGAATATGACGATGACGATGACGATGCCGATGCCGACGAGGAGCCTTCTCGTAAAGATCCCGGCATAGGAGGCATGTTCGCCGCGTTTAAGAGCGAATTCGACAAGGCGGCGAAGGGCGAGTAGCTCGGTTGAGCGAGCTTTGTTCCGGCGGCGTTCGGCTTTGATTCGCAGGAGCTATTATTACGACAATCTAACGAAATTACGGCAAGACGGTGGCATTCGGGTTTTTCGCCTGGCGCCACCGTCTTTTGCGTCACAATGGCGTCAATGCGTTTGGGTGAGGCGCTTTGATGAAACTAGGTGAACCAGATGGCGATGAATTCGTCGGGCATGACCGGCAAGATTGCTCTGAAAAAAGAAGAGTTTCAAGAAAAGCGCGAGGAGCATCGCGAGAAATACGAAGCGAAAAAAGAAGCCTTCAACGAAAAGTACGAAGTTCCCGTTTCCGAGCGTCCTTCTCTTGCTCGCCTGACCAAGGCCGATATTTTCAAATTGGTAGGCCTGGGATTGTTCTTTGTGCTTATGGCGGGCGTGTGCGTGCTTATCGCGCCGTGGATCGCCGAGCTATCCGAGCCTGACGGTTTGCAACGCGTAGTTGAAGATGTGCGCAACGCGGGCGTCGGCGGCGTGTTCATTTTGCTCGCCTTCCAATTCCTGCAAATTGTGGTGGCGTTCATTCCCGGTGAAATCGTGCAAATTGCGGCTGGCATGATGTATGGCCCGTGGATTAGCGCCCTCGTCGTGATTGTGGGCGCCGTGATTTCGAGCGCCTTCATTTTTGCGCTCGTGCATAAACTTGGCGTGCCGTTCGTTCGCGCGATGATTCCCGAGAAGTGGATGAGCAAACTCGAGCGCTTTGAGAATTCCGAAAAGCTCGACGTTATGGTGTTCGTTCTGTTCCTCATTCCCGGTTTGCCAAAAGACGTGTTTACCTATCTGGTTCCGCTTACGAATATGAGCATGCGCAACTTTGTGGTGCTCGCGAATATCGGGCGCATCCCGGGCGTGCTCATTAGCACGCTTGGCGCCGACAAGCTTATCGAAGGGGATTACGGCCAAAGCGCCATTCTGTTTGGCATTGCGGCGGTTATCGGAATTCTTGCGATTTGGCAGCACGACCGTATTCTGCATGTCGCGGCAAAGCTTAGGCTTTCTAAGAAGAAGGGCACTGGGCAGGAGAAATAAACGAATTCGGAAGATGTGTGGCGCGGTGCGGCGCACAGAGCCGGACTGCTACACTTGACGGGCTGGGTTGTCTAGCCCGTTTTTCGTTTTTGAAGAGGAGTACGCGTTATGCGTTTGGTTTCATGGAATGTGAATGGCTTGCGGGCCGCGGTGAAGAAGGGCTTCGAGGATTCAGTGCTCGATTTGGACGCCGATGCGATTTGCCTTCAAGAAACGAAATTGCAAGAGGGCCAGATCGATCTTGATCTTCCTGGCTACCTGCAGTTTTGGAGCTATGCCGAGAAGAAGGGATACTCAGGCACTGCGATTTTTACGCGTCGCGAGCCGCTGCGTGCGCTTCACGGTTTGGGAGTGCCTGAACTTGATACCGAGGGGCGCCTCGTCGCGTTGGAACTCCCCGAGTTTTGGCTCGTTGATGTGTATACGCCGAACGCGCAAGATGGTTTGGCTCGTATAGACCATCGTATGACCTGGGACGATGCGTTTCGTGATTTCTGCAAGGGGCTTGAGGCCGGCGTGATTCCTGCGGGCGTGCCCGTGCAGGCGCAGGGGGCGGGCGAGGGACATGTGTGCGTCGCCGAGCTTCCGCGCACGGAGGCCGATGAGATTGCGCATCCGAAACCCGTGGTCATGTGCGGCGACTTCAATGTGGCGCATGAGGAAATCGACTTGAAGAACCCCAAGACGAACCGCGGCAATGCGGGCTTTTCCGATGAGGAGCGCGGCAAATTCACCGATTTGCTCGATGCGGGGTTTGTGGATACGTTCCGTACGCTGCATCCCGATTTGGAAGGTGCGTATTCGTGGTGGAGTTATCGCTTCAACGCGCGCAAGAACAATGCAGGTTGGCGCATTGACTACTTCTTAGTGAGCGAGGCTCTGCGAGTCTCGGTTGAGGATGCCGCCATCCATAACGAGGTTTTTGGCAGCGATCACTGTCCTGTGTCGCTCGATTTGAGGCTGTAGGAAAAATTTCAAAATAGGGCTTGACCGCGTTTTTGAACGTCACCGCCCCGCCAAGGGCTATGTAAAGCCCCAAATCAAGGCATTCCCGCGCGGTTTCCACGCTGCCGCTGAAGCAATGCATAACGCCGCGGAGGCCATCTTTGTTCGCGCGGAGTATTTCCATGGCGTCTCCGAATGCTTCCCTTATGTGCAGCGACACGGGAAAGCCAAG
>OLPI01001483.1_pt1 | contig 20665 bp, 18 predicted proteins | sample 1672361 | NCBI WGS metagenome assembly OLPI01 (sample SAMEA3136675, study PRJEB25190) | human gut metagenome
GGCGGCCGGTTTCCGGAGAAAAGCGTATGCGGGGAAGACTTATCTACGTCATGGGTCCGTCCGGAAGCGGGAAAGACTCCCTCATGTCCGGGCTTCTGGCCGCATATCCCGATGCCGGCTTTGTGGCCGCGCACCGCTACATCACCCGTCCTGAATCCGCAGGCGGGGAAGCGCATGTTTCCGTTACGCCGGAGCGCTTCGCGGAACTCTCGGAAAACGGCGCCTTCTGCATGCAGTGGCAGAGCCACGGCCTGTTCTATGGCGTCCCCGCGGCCATCAGGGACGACCTCTCGGCCGGGCGCATCGTGCTCGTCAACGGTTCCCGTGGCTACCTTCCCGAGGCGGAACAGACTTTCCCCTTCCTTGAGCCGCTCCTCGTGGACGTGCCGCAGTCTCTGCTTGAGGAACGCCTCATTTCCCGGGGACGGGAGAAGGGCCTCGACCTGAGCGAGCGTCTGCGCCGGGGACAGATGTTTCAGGAATTTCCCGAAGGCACCCTTCACGTGGACAATTCCGGCACCCTTGAGGCGGGCGTGCGGAACTTCGCGCTGGCGCTCGGCCTTCTGTAAGCGGATTCTGCCAGTCCCGGCTCCCGGACGTTTTTCTCTCCGGGAGATCGGGACATGTCCCTGAAGTGTCCTGCAGCTGTCCGAAGGCCAGCGGTTTTCTGCTTTCCCGGCAGCCCTTATTTTTTTATTGACATATTTCAAAAAGTGTTGAAATATTGAAATATGGAAAGCATGAAAGCCAGTCAGATTTTCGGAGCCATGTCCTCGCCCATCAGGCTCGACATCGTGCGGCTCCTTGTCAGGTACGCTCCGGACGGCCTTGTGGCCGGAGAGATAGCCCGCCTTCTGGACATTCCCGCCACCAATCTTTCCTTCCATCTGCGGGAGCTTACGGCCTGCGGCCTGGTGACCGTGGAGAGGGAAGGGCGTTATCAGCGCTACAGGGCGGATATCGCCCTCATCCGCGGTGTCATCGCCTATCTCACTGAGGAATGCTGCACGGGGCGGCAGGGCGGCTGTACCTGCGGGTTCTGATCCCGTTCAGAAAAGGCGCGGCAGGGTGCGTTATTTTTCGGCGTTTATATTTTAATAGTTTTACAAATATTAAAATAAAAGGAGAATGAACATGCCTGCATCAAAAGATCCTGAAACCGTGAAGAAGAATGTGAGGGAAGGGTACGCCGCCATTGCCCAGGGGCACGGCTGCTGTTCCGGCGGATGCTGCTGTCAGAACACAGTGAGCGCCGACGCTCTCGCCCGCTCCGTGGGGTATGATGAGGAGAGCCTGAAGGATCTGCCGGAAGGCGCCAACATGGGACTTTCCTGCGGCAATCCCCTGACCATAGCTTCCCTGAAGGAGGGGCAGACCGTGGTGGATCTCGGCAGCGGCGGCGGTTTTGACGTGTTTCAGGCCGGCCGCAGGGTCGGGAAGAGCGGCAGAGCCATCGGCGTGGACATGACCTGGGAGATGCTGGAAAAGGCCCGGCACAATATCGCCGTCTACAGGGATATGACAGGTCTCGACAACGTGGAATTCCGGCTCGGCGAGATTGAGCATCTGCCCGTGGCCGACGCCAGCGTGGATGTTGTCATATCGAACTGCGTGATCAATCTTTCCCCTGACAAACCGCAGGTCTGGCGAGAGGTGTACCGCGTGCTGAAGAAGGGCGGCCGCGCCGCCGTCTCGGATCTCCATCTCCTGAAGCCCCTCCCCGAATCCATCGCCGGAAAGGTCGAAGCCTGGGTGGGATGCGTGGCCGGCGCGGTTCTCGTGGATGACACGCGCTCCATGCTGAAGGACGCCGGTTTTTCGTCCGTGAAGCTCACGCCCAGGACCGAATACATCCGCAGCATGCAGTCCATGGAGGATCCCCTGTACCGTGAAATTGCGGAAGCCCTTCCCGCGGGCTCTGATGTTTCCGACTATATCGTGAGTCTTGAAATAACCGCTGTGAAGTAGCCCGTTCCCCCGTTTGCGGAAAAGGCCCCGGGCGGTTCTTCCGTCTCTGCGGGGATAGAATATGAACGCCATATGTGAATGAGCAATGGCGGAATTTAAGCCCTGCAGAAAAGATGGCATTTCTTTTCTGCAGGGCTTAAATTATGCAATAATTGCGGCATGATATTGATCATACAGAAACCTGAAAGCCGGTTCTTCCGTGTCTTTTTATGAGGAAAAAGCTTGTCAAAAAGATAAAAATAATTTAAGCATATGAACACATAGTGTTCATCTTTTTTATAGAGAAATAATGTGAAGATTTCTTTTCAGCAAAAAAAGTTGCAAACTATATGTTCCTCTAAAAATAAAATGGTGAGGTCTTTTGGGAAGATGGCGGACAAGCTGGCCCAGAGACTGGAGGAGCTTGCCAGCGCAGACACCCTTGCAGATATTTCTCACCTGCCTCCACCCCGGTGTCACGCGTTAAAGGGGAACCGTTCCGGGCAATTCTCAGTTGATCTGATGCATCCATATCGCCTGATTTTTACACCAGACCATGAGCCTGTGCCATTAACTGAGGATGGTGGCATAGATTTGAGGCTGGTAACAAAAATTTTAATTATTTCTATCGATGACACACACAAAAACTGAGAGGTAAACCATGAATGCGCGGAAATATCCGTATAATCCCGATTACGCTGTCGCACCGGGAGAGACGGTGCGTGAGACAATGGAATACCTTGGACTGACGCAGAGGGAATTCGCCATGCGGCTGGATACCTCTGTGCAGACTTTGAACCGCATTTTCCGAGGAACGCAGCCTATCACGGTGGAAATGGCTAATAAGCTTGAGCGCGTAACAGGCACCCCGGCTTCGTTCTGGAATAACTTCGAGAGCAGATACAGATCGCAGCTCGCCAAGATAAAAGAGGCAGAAGCCAGTCAGAAGCAGAAGGATTGGCTCATGAATTTTCCCATAAAGGAGTTAAAAAAGCGGGGATATCTTGCGACCTCCAGACCTGACCAAATCTCTGATGGGCTGTTGCGGTTCTTTGGCGTATCTACATGGAGTGCGTGGAAAACAGTTTGGGGGAGTCCCGCCGTTGCGGCCAGACGATCGCGCTGTTTTGACAGCAATCTCTTCCTGGCAGCGACATGGATTCGGATGGGCGAAATTGAAGCCCGAAAAAAAGTGGTTGGACCGACAGACAGAAAACGATTCAAAAAGACTCTGCAGCTGATTCGTCCGTTGACATGCGAAAGGCCTGATGTTTTCTGTCCCAGTCTGGAAAAACTATGTGCGGACTGCGGCGTGATTCTGGTGTTCGTTCCCGAATTAAAAAAATTGAGCTGGTATGGGGCAACCAAATGGCATGGCAACACAGCGATCATCATGCTCAACTTACGCGGGAAACGTGAAGACACGTTTTGGTTTTCTTTTTTTCATGAGGCTGGTCATGTTATCCTGCACGGAAAGAGCGAATTGTTCATCAATGATGGTACCATCGAAGATGAAAGGGAACGCCAGGCCAACGAGTTTGCGCTCTCTGTTCTGTTTGGAAAAGAGAGAGACAGGATTCCAGAACTTGCCAATGTGGAAGAAATTTGTACCTTAGCCAGAGAATTGAATATTTGTCCCGGTATTGTCGCTGGGCAATACCAATATCAGACCAAGCAATACCGATGCTATAATCAACTTATTCGTCATTTTCACTGGGTTGGGGAAGATAACGGTGAGTGACAGTGTCCCCCAGAGAAATGGTGCAGGGAGGCCGTTTGGCCTCCCTTTCTTTTGTCTTTCCGACAGCACAGTAGCATTACCCGACAGCGCCTTATTGTTCTGCCATTCCACACACCCGTTTCAGGCTGTTTCTGGCGGCAGTGCATGACGTGTCGCCTGTGAAGAGGAATGAGGCCTAGGGGAATAGGGTGCTGGACCGCAGCCGTAAAAATCTCCACAATGAGAATCTGAAAGCAAATTCTGGGCCTGCTGTTTCTCCGGGCAGTCCCGTTGCAGCGGAAGCCCGCCTGTGGTGCAGCCCAGCCAGGAATCCCCCTGCCTCAGCCGGGGAGGATGTCAGGAACGCTGAAGGCCGGAAGTCCTGCCCGTGGCCTCAGTTCTTCATAGCGTTTTCGAGCGCCTTTTTTGTGGCGCCGGAATAGCACATGAGCCTCACTTCCCGTATTTCATCATGATGAGCCAGAAAATCGCGGATGGTGTCCACGGCTACCCTGGCGGCCAGCTCCTTCGGGTATCCGTAGACGCCCGTGGAAATGGCCGGGAAGGCGACGGTCTTCGCGCCGACGCGCACAGCTTCCTCAAGGGAGCGGCGGTAGGCGGAGGCGAGAAGTTCCGGCTCGCCGTGCGTGCCTCCCTTCCACACCGGTCCAACGGTGTGAATGACAAATTTTGCGGGCAGGCGGAAGCCCGGCGTGGTTTTGGCGTCGCCTGTTGGGCAGCCGCCAAGAGGCCGGCACGCGGCGAGGAGTTCCGGCCCTGCGGCAGCGTGGATGGCGCCGTCCACGCCGCCTCCGCCGAGAAGCCCGTTGTTGGCCGCGTTGACGATGGCGTCTACGTGCTGTTCTGTGATGTCCCCTTCGACGAGACGCAGGCGATCTTCAGTTTTTTCCATGGTTTCCTCCGGGGAGGCCGTGTCCGGCCCCCCGCGTGTTTTTTCCTTTCTTATACCACGGATTCTATGGCTCCACGATATTGAAGGGGACGGATCCCCTGATGGGGAACTCCATCATGTTCTTCATAAGAAGGGTGAGGAGTTCGGCCTTTCCTTCCACCTTCACATTTTTCGCCACGGCATCCCTGTCATTGGAGAGGATCCCGAAGAGGGCGTTCTTCGGGCAGGTGATGGAGACGTCCGGGCTGTCGGAGAGCGTATCCCTGAAGACAAGCAGCACGCCGTTCTTCACGCGGAGCATGTGCTTTTCATTCACGTCGGGCAGCGTCACGTTCATGACGAAGTCAGCGTCCTGGAGCGCCTCCTTGTTCAGGACGATGGCCATGTAATCGAAGATCATGGGCGCGGTCTGTTCCATGAGCTGGTCATTGCCGCCTTTGGCCGGGGACGCGGGATGGGTGTTCCCGTTCCGCAGTTCGAGGGCCGCGGAAAGATATTCGTTGCGCCAGGGACCGGATTCGGACTGGTAGCCGAGCTGCTCCAGCGCGTCGGCGCACAGGAGGCGCGCCGCGGTATTTTTCGGGTCGGCGAAGACGAGGGTATTGGTGATTTCGGCAACCCAGCGGTACTCGCCCTTTTCAAAGTCCTTTCTGGCCTTTGCAAGGACCGTATCCGTGCTGCCGAGGTATTCCACCCACTTTTTGGCTCTGGCCGTGGGTATGAGGGGATTGAGATGCACGGGGTTGCCATCATACCAGCCCATAAACTTCTGATAAACGGCCCTGCTGTTGTGGGACACGGTGCCGTAGTAGGGGCGGGTGTACCAGTTTCTGGCAAGGGCTTTTGGCAGGGATATCATGCAGGCAATCTCGTCAGCCGTGTACCCCTGATTGATATAGGTGAGCGTCTGATCGTTGATGAACTTGTACACGGCAGCTGTATTCACCATATAATCGTTCACCACCTTATTGCCCCAGTGCGGCCAGTTGTGGGCCTGGAAGGTGACCTCGGCCTCTCTGCCGTAGCGGATGACAGCCTCGGTGATGTAGTCGGCCCAGGCCGCGCCGTCGCGTACTTCGGCGCCGCGCAGCGTGTACAGGTTGTGGAGCGTTGCCGTGCAGTTTTCCGCCACCCACAGGGCCCTGTACTTCGGAATCCAGGTGTTCATTTCCGCCGGAGCTTCGGTGCCGGGCGTAAGCTGGAATTCCAGCTCCACGCCGTCGATGGTGATTTTCTCTCCGGTTTTTGTGATTTCGAAGGTGGGTGCCATGAAGGACACGGTTCCCGTGGACTGGCCCATGCCGATGCCCTGGGCGAGCCTGCCTTTCGGGCCGGGAGTCAGGAGAACGCCGTACTGGTAGTTGGCGCGGCGGCTCATGGCCTTGCCTGCGTAGACATTTTCCTTCACGGCGTGTTCGGTGAAGCCCTTCGGGACGATGATCGGTATCTTTCCGCCCGCGAGCTGCTGCTCGATGGGCTGGGAGGGGTCGGCTCTGTCCTCTTTGTCCATGACGCCGGCTATACCCCCGTAATGGTCAACGTGAGGATGGGAAATGATGACGGCCTTCACGGGGAATTTTCCAAGGTTCTTTTCAATGAGCTCCATGGCCGCCCTGCTGCACTCGACGCACATAGTCGTGTCGAAGACGATCCATCCCGTTCTGCCCCTGACCACGGTGAGGTTGGCCATGTCGTAGCCCCGCACCTGGTAGATGCCGTCCACGACCTTGAAGAGGCCGTAGGCGTGGTTGTTGACCGTGTTTTCCCAGAGGCTCGGGTTGGCGCTTTCGGGGGCTTTTTTGAATTTATCGAGGAAGGCGTAGGCGGCCTGACTCCAGATGATCCTGCCGCTTTCGTCCTTCAGTTCCAGCTTTTCGGGCGCGTCAATGAGGCCGCGCGTGGCAAACTCGTGCTCCTGTCTGTTGCCGAAGTCGAGCTCCCCGTACACACTGGCGTTGGCCTTCGCCGTGAAAGAGGTGGCGGGTTTGACGTCCGCGGTCATTCCGGGTGCCGTTTTTCCGGGAGTCTGATCGGCGCTGACGGATGGGGCCGGAGCCAGTCCGGCAAAAAGAAGGGCTGCCGCCCCAAGGATGGAGGAAAGGTGTTTCATGGGGTTTTCTTCTCCTTAATTGATTCTCCGGATAACAGGGGCTTTCCAGGTTTCAAGAGCCTTTGTGTCTGGCAGATAAATCCGCATGAAGAGGTGATAGGGACCATTCGCCGCGGGAAGCCAGTTCGTGGTGTCCGACGGAGCGTCCTTCGACAGCACGATGTCCACGGAACCGTCGTCATTCTTTCTGAGCTTTGTGCGGTCGTTGATACAGTAGCGGTTCAGGGGATTGTCGATGAGAAAATCGTCATTGCCGTAAGCGGTCACGGACCAGAATCCCTCTTTCAGCACGGGAGGAAGGGACGAAAAATGCAGGGTATATGTTTTTTCCCCTGTCAGCGGCGCTCCGTTCTCGTCCGTGTCGCGCTTCGGGTAGATGGCCACGTCCACGGTATTGGCGCCGAGCCCGGCCAGAGCGATGATGGCGCGGTAGGGATATTCCGTGCCGAAGTCGCCGATGGGCCTGCCGTAATAGACCCAGCCCCCGAGCCTGCGGCTGAAGCGGCCGCTCGCCTCCGTGAGCTGCGGCCTGAGCTCCTTCTGCATCGCTTTCCAGCGCGCTGAGGGGTTTTCCCCGAGCAGGGCGGCGCTGAACGTGAGGCCCGGCCCCACGCCGATGGCGGAAAGCTTCTTCATGAGCGGGGCGTCGGCCGCTGCGGGCGGATTGACCTTCATGAGGGCGTTGGCCGTACTGAAGAATTCCGCCGGGCTCATGGACAGCACCTTTTCCACGGGCACGAACTCATCCGCGGCTGAATACGAGCCACGGTGCGGGACAAAGCTTCCTCCCTTCACGAAGGCTGAAAGAGGCATGAGCTTCATTCCCTGCTGAATGGTTTTCACGTTTGGCAGATCGTCCTGTCCCGAGAGCACGATGCGGCCGAGGAGCCAGACCGTGGCAGTGGGCACATTCACGCGTGTCACGCCTTTGGGAAGCTTCCCTTTCCAGCCCGGAAGCGTGAAGGCGTAGACGCCTGCGCTGTCAAGGACGGCCGCCGTGTTGGTCCAGGCGTCCAGAACCTGCACGCGGAAGAAGCGGTCCGCCTTCGGCATGACATAGATGACGGGCTCCGGCAGGATATTGAGCCAGGCCTGGGAATAGACAGTGTCCACGTTGGGCGTCACCACGGTCCTGAAGGAGGCGTCAGCGAGTTTCGTGGCGTGATTGAACTGGTTGGCCGGCGCCCGTCCGGCCTTCGTGCCGTCCGTGTTGGTGGACACGCGCCGTGTCGCGTCCGTAAGAACCAGCGGCAGGGCGTAGACGTACGCTTCAGCCGCGAGCTGCCAGGCGCTTTCCGGAGCTGGGCGTGATTTCGCGGTGGCAGAGAAGGCTGCCTGCGCGCAGAAGAGGGGCATCATGGACAGGAGGAGCAGCGCAAGAATTTTGTTCATCGGTTTTCTCCCTGCAGTTCATGTCCTTTCCCCTGCTCAGAAAACATGCCTGCCCCGCGGGAGCGGGACATTGGTGGGCTGTCTCTTCTGCAGGAGAAGGTGGTGTCGGTCTGAGAATGTCTCCGCGGCGTGATTCCGCGCGGAATACAGAAATTCACCTTTTGAATAATAGCATAGCAATGAGGACGCAAGGGGATATCCCGGGGGCTTTCCCGCTATGATTCTTCTGTGATGATTGCTGCAATGGATGCCGTTTTTTCCCTGTCTGCCTTGACAGCGGGCTGACGGAATGAAAAAGGACAGGACGGAAGCTTTCCGCTTTCAGGAGCATCATGACCTTATTCTGCGCAGGGCCCGCAGCCCGGATTTCCTGTTTTTCCCGCCCCACCTGACCATGTGTCCTGGTGGGGGAGGCTCCCCTGCGCTGTTCTGACCGGTCCGGCATGCGGGCGCAGTGCGCGTCCGCGCTGTCCGTTCCCGGTATCTGATATCTGAAGCGCTTCTCTCATCAGGACGGTATGTTCGCTGACAAACCCGGGAGACGGGGGCTCCGCCCCTCTCACGGGAATAAAACCCCTTAACCGTCTTGCTTCAAGGAGAAGCGTATGCGCAAGATTCTTCTTCTGGCCCTCGCCCTGGGCCTCACGCTTGGTACCACAGGCACCGCTCTGGCTGACGGGGCCAAAAAAGCCGGCACCGTCACCTACGACATCAACCTTAAGACCGCCGACGGCGCCAAAACGGCCAACGTGTACCTGCCGTATCCCATGTCCGATCAGAACCAGGACATCTCCGATGTCAGGGTTTCCGGCAACTATGACAATCAGGCCGTGTACCATGACCCCAAAACCGGCTCCAATTATCTCATGGCCACCTGGGGCAGTATCTCCGGAACGCCGAAGCTGACCTTCAGCTTCCACGTGGACTCGCACTACAAGAAGGGCGGCACGCTGAAGGACAGCGGCGCGAAGATGCCCGTCGACGTGCTCCCCTATCTCGCGGCCAATGATTACCTGCCGAGCGACAATCCGAAAGTGAAGGCCCTCGCCGAAAAGGCCGTGAAAGGAAAGAAGGGCACGCTCGCTAAGGCCCGTGCCGTCTATGACTGGACCATCGCCAACACCCACCGCGACAACAGCGTGAAGGGCTGCGGCCTCGGCCAGGCCATCCGCACCCTGACGGAAGCCAACGGCGGCGGCAAGTGCGCCGACATCAGCTCCGTCTTCATTACCGTCGCCCGCGCCGCCGGTATCCCGGCCCGCGACGTCTTCGGTCTGCGCACCAAGGGCAAGGACGGCGCCATCACCGGCGACTTCCACTGCTGGGCCGAATTCTATCTGCCCGGCACCGGCTGGGTGCAGGTTGATCCGGCTGACGTGCGCAAGGCCATGCTCAACGAAAAGCTCCAGCTCGGGGACGAGGCCACAAAGAAGCACACCGAGTTCTTCTGGAACGGCGACGATCTCTTCCGCATCGCCCTCAACCGCGGCGAACACGGCGCCCTCTTCAATGGCATGAAGGCCGAACCCGTGGGCTACTTCATGTACCCCTACGCCGAAGTCGACGGCAAAGCCCTCGACTATTTTGATCCCAAGAACTTCGAGTTTGCGGTCAGCTTTAAGGCTGATTAGTTTTTCGCGCCTGCCCGCGCCTTTCTGGAAATCAGGCGCGGGCAGGTTTCCCAGAGAGGGGAATACCAAATGAGTGATGAAAACAGCGTGACGCGCCGTGCCTTTCTGGGCGGCGCGCTCTGTGGCGCTGCTCTCCTGGCGGGAGGGGAAGCCCGCGCCGACGGCCCTGCGCCGCGCCTGACCATGATTATCGATCTGAACCGCTGCACGGGCTGCCAGTCCTGCGTGCTTGCCTGCCGCGCTGCCCTGGACGTGCCCGGACATTTCCGCACCCGTGTGGATCACGGCGAGGACAGGGAAAAGGCGAGGGCCGTGTTCCGCCCGCGTCTGTGCAACCAGTGCCACCCCGCGTCGTGCATAAAGGCCTGCCCTTCAAAAGCCCTTGCGTACGGCGGGGACGGCGTGGTCCGTGTGAACACGGCAAAATGCACGGGCTGCCGTTCCTGTGAAAAGGCCTGCCCCTACGGCGCCATCTTCGTCAGCAGGGCGTCCCGGAAGGCTGTCAAATGCGAATACTGCCAGGACGGGGAGCACAGCGTTCCCGCCTGCGTGGAAGCCTGTGCCGCCGGGGCAAGGCTTTTCGGCGATGCCGACAATCCCGGAGGCGCTTTCGCCCAGGCTCTGCAGAATCCCGGGCTCACGGCCCCCGGTAAAGGGGAAAAAGGTTCGTTCAGAACGCTTTATGTGCCGCTTGCCGGAGGAGGAAAGCTCGCATGAAAAAATCTGCTTTTACTCTGGACCGCCGCCATTTCCTGAGCGGTGCGGCCCTGACCTCTGTTTCTCTCCTCGCAGGAGCCAGAAAAGCCGGAGCCGCTCCCGCTGAGGCGGATAAGGCTCCGGAAAAGCCCGCCGGATGCGTCGCCAGCACCTGCCTCGGCTGCAACGCGCGCTGCGGTGTGCGCTGTTTCGTGAAGGATGGCAGGCTCGACCACGTGAGCGGCAATCCCTACAACCCCTACAACATGGCGGGCCGTCCCCTCGCCTATGACACGCCGGCGGAAGAATCCCTTTCCGTTCCCTCGCCGGCCTGCGGTAAGGCCCAGGAAGCCATGCATGACTGCTACAACCCCATCCGCATTCTGCGGCCTCTTAAGAGGACGGGGCCCCGCGGTTCGGGCAGATTCGAGCCCATACCGTGGGAACAGCTCATCCGCGAAGTGGCCGACGGCGGCAGACTCTTCGCCGGCATCGGCGACACAACCGTCTATCCCGGCGTCAGGAGCGTGCTTTCTGACGATTCCATTGATCCCGCCGATCCTTCGCTCGGGTCTAAGCGCAACGGCTTCATCTTCATCGGCGGCCGCGATCAGGCCGGCTATCAGGATTTTTCCAACCGCTTCGTGAAGGACGCAGTGGGCTCCATCAACCGCATCAGCCATACGGACATCTGCGGCCTGGGATTCCGCATGGGCAACTTTGTGCTCACTGACGGCCAGGATGTGGAGCTCAAAGCCGACGTCATGTCCTGCGAGTACATGCTCGTTTTCGGAGCCAATGTGTACGAGGCCCTGCAGCCAGGCATCAATTTCTACGGCGCGCTCATGGCAGAACGCCATGCGGCTGGCAAACTGAAGTTCGTGGTCGTTGACCCCAGGGCTACGAATGCCTCCTGCCACGCGGATCAGTGGCTGCCCGTCATCCCCGGCCAGGACGGCGCCCTGGCCATGGGCATGCTCCGCGTCATGCTTGAGGAAAACCTCTGCGATAAAGACTTTCTCTCCTGCTTCAATGACGCCGGAGCGAAGGCCATGGGCCTCTGCGGCATTACCGATGCCTGCCATCTCGTGGTGACGGACGAAAAGAGCGGGAAGGACGGAAAAAAGCTCACGGCCTCGGATCTGCAGGCCGGACTCGATGAAAAGAAGGAGGGCGCCGGCCCCTGCGTTATGACCTCTTCAGGCTCTGCGGCCATCGCGACCGGCGCGGCTGACGCGCTCCTTGAGGCAGAGGGCGATGTGAAGCTCGCTGACGGAACCACGGTGCACTGCGCCTCGGCCTTCACCCTTATGAAGAAGGCCGTCATGGACACCACCCTCGAAGAGTACGCGAAGCGCTGCGGCATCAGCGCTGACGTGATCCGTGAGGTCGCCCGGGAATTCGCCTCGCACGGCCATAAAGCCGCAGTCTGCCAGTACCACGGCGCGGGCAATTACGTGGGGGGCACGTACGCTTCCTGGGCCGTAGCCATGCTCAACGTGCTCACGGGCAGCATTAACCGGAAGGGCGGCTACCTCAGAGGAAGCGGCTCCGCCGGGGACTGGAAAAAAGGCGTCTTCAGCCTCACCGACTTTAAGGGCAAAAGAAAGACTGGCGGCGTGCGGATTTCCAGAGAAAAGAATGTCTACGAGAAGAGCGCGGAATATAAGGAGAAAAAAGCCAGGGGCGGCACAGGCTATCCGGCCAGGCGTCCGTGGTTCCCGGTGACCCGCGGCGGTCTGTGCGTGGAAGCCATGAACGGTATCGCCCAGGGCTATCCGTACGCCTGCCAGGTTCTCTTCACCTTCTTCTTCAATCCCGTGTACTCTATTCCCGGCGGCACGAGCTACGTCACGGCCCTGAAGGACACGAAGAAAGTGCCCCTGCACGTCTCCATCGATGTGTGCGTCAACGAGTCCAATATCTACGCCGACTACATCGTGCCGAGCCTCTCCTGGCTGGAGGGCATGTATTCCTTCATGTCCCCGCACGCGCCTGCCCTGAAGTTCACCACAGTGCGCGTTCCGGCCATCGAGCCGCTCACGGGGAAGACGGCGGACGGCAGGCCCTTCTCCATGGAAACCTTCCTCATCGACCTCGCCGAGTACCTGAAACTCCCGGGCTTCGGGAAGGACGCTATCCCGGGAAGCGACGGAAAGCTTTATCCCCTGCACTGCGCCGAAGACTTCTATGTGCGCGCTCTCGGGAACCTCGCCGCCAACTGTAAGCTGAAGGAAGCGCCGGCCTCTGAGACGGATCTCGTCCGGGCGAATTATCCCGTTTTCGCCTACAACTGGATGCTGCCTCCGGCCCTCTGGCGCCAGGTCTGCACCCTGCTTACGCGCGGAGGCGTGTTCAGGGACAGCTACGACAGCGTCTTTTCAGGGGACGAGCAGAAGAAGGGCATCAAAAAAATCCTGCTCTGGAGCGAGAAGCTCGCCTGCTCGCGCAACTCCATAACAGGGAAACGCAACAGCGGTACCCTGACGCTCGCCCCGGCCTGTGAGGCCTCGGGCAGGGATGTCACCGATGAGGACAGGGAATGGCCTTTCACGGCCGTGACCTACAAGATGAACGTGCACTGCCAGTCGCGTACTTCCTGCCATACCTGGGCTCTCGAGATCTTCCCCGAGAACAGGGCCGTCATCAACGCGCTGGACGCCAGAAAACTGGGCATCAGGGCGGGCGACAAAGTCCGCATCACTTCGCGCAGCTGCGCCCTGGGCATTGTGGCTGCGGCAGAACCGTCCACACTTGTGCGCCCGGGGTGTGTGGCCATCTCCTTCCACTACGGCCACTGGCAGATGGGCGCTTCCTCCCTGTCTATCAGGGACGCCGGACACGCCGTCATGGGCGGACCCGTGCGCGCCGACAGGAAAATGGGCACCGGCGTCAGCTTCAACAGACTGGGCCGCCTCGACGTTTCGATGGGGGAAACCCCGCTTGTGGACTGTGTGGGCGGAATCCCCGACTTCAGCAGCACGCGCGTGAAAATAACGAAGGCATAAGCTTATGAAAAAATATCTGACCTTCCTCATCCCGGCCGTTCTGGCCCTTCTTCTTTGCCTGCCCGCGCAGGGACTGGCGGAGGAAATCCCGGCCAGGGGGAAGGTGACACTCCTGAATCTCAAGTCCGACTGTATTCCCTGCGATCTGCAGGACCGCATCGTGAACCGCGTGAAGAAAACGTACGCGGACAGGGTGGCCTTCATTTTCCTCGACGTGGAAAAGCATCCCGCAGAAAAGGAAAAGTACGGCGTGAAGATTCTCCCCACGCTCGTTTTCTATGACGCCTCCGGAAAGGAACGGGACCGTCGTACCGGCTACCTGAAGGAAGGCGAGATGAAACGCATCCTGGACGGCCTGCTGGCGGAATAGCCATGCTCGAAAACCTGCTCATCACTATCAACGACTTCATCCAGGACGAGTTCTGGCTGTCCATGCTGGGGTGCTTCGCCTGGGGCATTGTGAGCACGCTCCTGAGCCCCTGTCATCTGGCTTCCATCCCGCTTCTCGTCTGCTACGTGGCGGGCCAGCCCGTGTCCACGAAGCCGCGCAGGGCGGCTGGCTACGCCGTCTGCTTCAGCGGAGGGCTCTTCGCGGCGGTGTTCTGCGTGGGCGGCGTGTGCGCGGCGGCCGGGCGTATGCTCGGCGACGTGCCGGGCTTTGTTTACGCGCTCACGGGCCTCGTGCTTCTCGCGGCGGGCCTGCGTACCATGCTTGTCATGAGAAGCTGCAACATGGACTACAGCAGACTCTTCCGCTGGAACTTTACGGGTTTCGGAGGAGCCTTCCTCATGGGGCTCCTTTACGGCCTGCTGGCCGGAGCCTGTACCTTCGGGTTTCTGGCGCCCATGCTGGGCGTCATCTTTCTCGAGGGGAAGATGGCGCTCGGGGTCGTGATGATCGTGGTCTTCGGCCTTGGTCACTGTCTGCCCATCGTCCTCGCGGGGTGCGGCATCGGCGTCATGGAGACAAAGAACTACGCCAGGTTCGGGCCTCCGGCGAGACGTATCGCCGGAGCTCTCGTGGCCATCTTCGGCGCCTGCTTCATCGCGCAGGGCTTCTTCAGGCCTGAATTCTGGTAGTGTCCGTAATGCGGCAAGCCTGAAACAGGTAAAAGGGCGGGGATTTTTCCCCGCCCTTCGTGTTCCCGGTGACGTCTTCCTGCATGTCCGGATGCACGGGAATGAAAAAAAAACGGTTCACGGGGTTGCGTTCACGGCGCAACCCGATCAGACTAGAGGGCGTTCCGGCGCCTGCGGCAGGCGGGGCCGGGCGGTTTTACAGCACGCGGCCGGGCAGGAAGAGTACCGGCAAGGGAGGAGGTTTTCATGTATCGTTTTGTTCCGGTTCTGCTCATCCTGGCTCTGGCGCTGGGCGCCTGCGGTCACAAGAAAACGCCCGCGCCGGCGGCTTCTTCTTCCTCTGTGACGGCTGATGCGCTTATTTACAACAGCGCTCACTCGGATATTGCCATGGACAAGTGGCTGGCCTGCGCCCGTTTTGTCCAGGGCACGGAAATGAGCGGCGGTATGGGCGCGCTCAAGTCGGCCGCGGATCAGATCGGCTGGTCCCTCAGAAATGCGGACATCGTGCTGAGTCCGGCCGCGGCTTCCATCTGCCGCACAAGCGCCGACAAATACCGTCTCCTCTGGGTGATCCAGCAGCGCATCCGTGACAAGGCCCAGTACATGGGCTCGAAGACGGGACGCCGGTTCCTCCAGTACGCCGATATTTACATGAACCAGGTCATGAGCGGCGTGAGCGGCGCCGCGGTTCAGTCCCGGGAACTCACCAGGAACGCCCGCGTGGCCATGGAAGTGGTGCGTGAGCAGTCTGCCGGTTACATGTAGGAGGAATAGGCTCTCTGGAGGGAAGCGCTGCGCAAGGGCGGCGCTTCCGGTCCTCTTCCGGCAAAAAAGAAAGGCCCCCGCGTTTTTCAACGAGGAGGCCTGATTTTTTGCTCTGGAGCCTTTGTCCAGGATTGAACTGGAGACCTCGTCCTTACCAAGGACGCGCTCTACCGACTGAGCTACAAAGGCATCTTCATGGTGCGGGACGGAACCTACGCCAGAGAGGGGATTCCGTCAAGCGAAAAGAGAAAAAATGACAAATTTTTTTTGCCCTGTCTCCAAAACAGTGCCTGTGCTGCTGTCCGGACAGCGCCCTCCGGCATGGAGAGATTCCGGGAGGCCCTGTTTTTTTGGGGCCGGAACGCTCCTATGCGGGGAGCACGAGTGCCCTGAGACCGTCCTGCAGGCTCTTCTCGTCGAGCTTCCTGCCGATGAAGACGAGGCATGTGCCGGTGAGGCCTTCCGGAGGCCTGCGCCAGCTGATTTCGTCACCCACCACGTCAAGATAGAGCGTTTCGCCGGGGAAGACGACCTGCCCCTTGGCGCGGTCCACGTTTTCGGGCAGGCTGGAGAGGAAGGCGTTGAGGCCTTTTCTGTCCATGACCCCGTCAGTGCGGAACACCACCTCGGAAAACTCGTGGTCGTGATGGTGGTGTTCGTGGTCATGCCCGTGTTCATGATCGTGCTCGTGCTCATGATCATGCTCTTCTTCCTGTCCGGCGTTTTCCACGGCCGCCCTGCCGGGTTCGGGCACGCCCCAGAACACGGCAGGATCGATGACGCCGCGCACGGCGGGAACCACGCGGGTAGCCGGATACTTTTCCTGAAGCGAGGCGATGAGTCCTTCCAGTTTGCTGGCGGGAACGAGGTCGGTCTTGTTGAAGATGATGAGGTCGGCCTGCTCGAGCTGGGAGAGGTAGAGCTTGCCGATGGAGCGCTGATGCATCCAGGCGCGGCCGTCCACCACGGTGATGGTGCGCGTGGGAGCGAGCTGCACTTTCGGCAGGCTGGCGATGAGGCGCACGATGCTTCCGGGGTCGGCGACGCCGGAAGCCTCGATGAGGATTTTGCGGGGGCTGCGTTCGCGGATGGCCCTTTCGAGGGTTAGCTCCAGCTCGTCCTTCAGCGAGCAGCAGATACAGCCGTTATTGAGCTCATACATGGAGAGCCCCTCGCGCTGGATGAGTTTCCCGTCGAGGCCGAGGCGCCCGAACTCGTTGACGAAGACCACGGTATCCGGTCCGACGCCGGTGGAAAGGATATGCTGCATGAGGCTGGTCTTACCGGCCCCCAGAAAACCGCTGAGAAGATAAACTGAAGTCATGGTGACGCGCTCCTGCCCTTCCCGCCGGGGAGAGGACAATGAAAAAGTCCCGGACCTCGCGGGGCGGGACTCGTTGGTATCAGGTGAAGCGGCAGATGAAGCCGCGGCCGGAAAACAGGATTTTCCGATCCTTCTGAGAGATAAGTTCTCTTTCTATTCTGGCAAGGGGGCAGACTCCTTTTTTTCCGCCCCGGATCTGCTTTCCCGGACGGGGACGCAGGGTTCGGCTTCCACGGCTTTCTTCTTCGCCTGCAGGATGATCTCGGGCCTGTACTCGAAGTGCATGATGTCAAAGCGGTGCCACTTGCCGCCCCAGATGAAGCCATTGTCTTCGAAGGCCTTCACGATGACGGACGGGTAGGACGTCTGCTGGGGATGCGGGGCGTCGGGATTCTTCTGCCATTTCCAGTAGGTGGCGTACTTCGTGTTGAGGTCGATGGCGATGCCGAAACTGTGCGGGGAGAGGCAGGTCTCGCCCGCGATCCTGCGCCAGTAGAAGCCGCCGTCGGGGATGAGCAGGGGCTTCAGTCCGGGGTCCTTTGCTGCGGCGGCTTCGAGTTCCGCGGCCACGCGGCGGAGAGCCGCCGCTGCGCCGCCATTCTTCGAAAAAGGCACGTTCCGGCCGAGGAATTTCACGTTCACGATCTGGGAGAGCACTTCCTTCTTGTCGGCTCCGTACATGGCCGTGAAGAAGTCGTAGCAGCGGTTGCGGCCGGGATTCACGCCCGCGGCCGGGATGGTGCGGTCAGGTTCCAGATTGTAGGGCTGCGTGAGCGTCAGCGCCATGTCCGAGGAGACGATGTTTTCCGTGACCGTGCCGCCGTTCATGGCGATTTTCTTTCCCCTGGCCGTAAAGACCCAGTGTCCCGGAGTCTCTTCCGTGAGCGGCCCGATATCCCCGCCGTAGGCTTCCTTTATGAGATCATAGTCCGCCCGGACGGGGTCCGCGTTTTCGGGTGCGGCCTGCCCGGCCGTATCCTGGGTCTGGGGTTCTGAGGTGGGTGTCTCAGCACAGACCGTGAAGGGAGAAAGGGTCAGCAGGGCCAGGGTAAGGAGAAGGATGGTGCGCATGATGGATGAGGGGGCTTTGTTGGGAGGATGGGAGGGCCGCGGTCCGTGCCCTGTTGCGTCCGCGGCGTGGCGTGATTACCTTATCGGAAGAATGTGTACAACAATCGGGAGCGCAGAGGAAGAAGGCAGGGGCCTTCCTCCTTCTTTCCTGCGGCCCGTGGAGGACAGGGATGAAATTTCTGGCTTTCAACGTGCGTCCGGATGAGAGGGAGCATTTTGAGGAGACGGCTGCCAGGCTTGGCGCGGACATTGTCCTGCGCGATGACACGCCTTCTCCCGGGAACGCCGACGCCGTGAAGGGGATGGACGGGCTCAGCATTATCACCCAGCCCGTCAGCGCGGCGCTGCTTGAGGACTGGGCCGCGCGGGGTATCAGGGCTGTGTCCACGCGCACCGTGGGTTTTGACCACATCGACCTCGCTGCCGCCACACGGCTCGGCATCGCCGTTTCCAACGTGAGCTACACGCCGCACACCGTGGCGGAGTACACGGTCATGGCCATGCTCATGTGCCTGAGAAACATGAAGCTCATCATGCGCCGCTTTGACGCCGGGGATTTCGGTCTCAGGGGCGTGCGCGGGCGCGAGCTCGGCCGCTGCACCGTGGGCGTTGTGGGAACGGGCCGCATCGGCGCCTGGGTGGTGCATCTCCTGAAGCCCTTCGGCTGCCGCGTGCTCGCGAACGACGTGAGGGAGAATCCCGAAGTACAGGGACTGGCGGAATACGTGTCCCGTGAGGAGCTTTTCCGGCAGAGTGACATCATCAGCTTCCACACGCCGGCGGTTCCGGACACGTTCCATCTGGTGAACAGGGATACCCTGGCTTCCATGAAGCCGGGCGTGATTCTCATCAATATGTCCCGTGGCACTGTGGTGGATACGGAAGCTCTCATTGAAGCCCTCGAAAGCGGACGGGTGGGGTCCGCGGCCCTCGATGTGCTGGAAAACGAGACGGCCATCTACTACCGCGATTTCAAGGGCAGGCCCGTGCCGCACAGGGAGATGAACACCCTGGCCTCCATGCCTAATGTCCTGCTCACCCCGCACACGGCCTTCTTTACCCGCGAGGCCGTGGCCGACATGGTGGAATATTCCCTGCAGAGCCTCGCCCTCGCGGCGCAGGGAAAGGAAGATCCGAGGCGCGTCAATTAAGTAAAGCGCGGGTGCTTTTTTCTCCGTTCCGGCGTTCCCTTCAGTGGATTCCGGAGACGGGTGCGGGACGGCGGCTGATCGCCGTCCGGAGGAATATATGAGTAACGAAACCGATCGCAGCGGCATGCTGCGCATTGATATGAGCAAGCCCCAGCAGATTTCCGCGGGCGCCGCGTCCTACGTGGAGCGCAGCGAGGAAGAACTGGAGCTTATGGCAAAGAAGGCAGAGAAATGCCTGCACGATCTCGAGGAACTCGCGAAGGAAGATGAGTCCCTGAAGCAGGAAGGCGGCACGCTGCCGGATCTCGGCCCTCTCGCTGAGGAAACCGCGTCCCTGCTCGGCCTGACGCCCGCGGGGCTTTCCGAACTTTCCTTTCAGGATGTGTGCGCCCGCGTGCGCCACGTGCTGCGCATGAGCCGCAAGGCGAAGGAAATCGTGAAAATCCGCAGGGAAAAGCTCTACACCCAGACCCTCACCCGTGTCGTATGGCCCGTGAACCGTGGCCCGCATACCCAGCTCGAAGGCCTCTTCGGCGGGAAGAAGTAAGCCCGGCCGCAGGACATCGGAGTCATCATGGATCAGAAAAAAGAAAACGCCTCCTGCCTCGTCGTGCTCTCGGGCGGGCAGGACTCGACCACCTGCCTCTACTGGGCGAAGGAGCACTTCACCAGGGTCTGCGCCGTCACCTTCGATTACGGGCAGACGCACAGCATCGAGCTTGAGAGCGCGAAGAAGGTCGCGGCCATGGCCGGCATCACGGACCACGAGATCGTGAAGGTGGGTCCCGTGCTCAGGAGCACGTCCCCGCTTGTGGACAGAAGCCAGAAGCTCGAGGAATACCCGGACTACGAGACCATGGACCGGATCATCGGAAAACGCGTGGAGACCACCTTCGTGCCCATGCGCAACGCCTTCTTTCTGACGCTCGCGGCCAATATCGCCTATTCCTTTGGCTGCACGCGTCTTGTGACGGGCGTGGACGAGGAGGACGACGCCAACTATCCCGACTGCCGCGAGTCCTTTATCCGCTCCCAGGAACGCACCATCAACGAGGCCCTCGGGACGGACAATTTCCGGATCCTCACCCCGCTGATTCATTTTTCCAAAGCTGACACCGTGCGCCTCGCGCAGTCCCTGCCGGGCTGCATGGAGGCCATGGCTTGGACGCATACCTGCTACGCGGGCACGTTCCCGCCCTGCGGCAAGTGTCATTCCTGCGTCCTGCGCCAGCACGGCTTTGACGAGGCCGGCGTCCCGGATCCGCTGCTGGTCCGCGCTGCCGGCATGAAGAAGTAAGTAATCTGCGTATTTTCTGGAGGCTTTTATGAGCAAGATTCTTGTCGCCTGTTTTTCCGCTACCGGCACCACCATGGCCGTTGCGAAAAGGGTTGCCGCGGCCTGCGGCGCTGATCTCAGGGAAATCAGGCCGGCCGTGCCCTACAGCGCGGCCGATCTCGACTGGACCGACAAGGGGAGCCGCTCCTGCCGCGAGAACGCTGACGATGCCTGCCGTCCGCCCATGGCCGAAAAAATCGATGTGACACCCTATGATACCGTGATCATCGGTTTCCCGCTCTGGTGGTACAAGGCGCCGCACATCATCGAGACTTTCCTTGAAAGCGGCGATTTCGCCGGCAGAAAGGTGGCCGTGTTCTGCACGTCCGGAAGCAGCCCGCTCGGGCGCACTGTCGATATCCTGAAGCCGCTCGCCCCGAAGGCGGAGTGGAAGGGCGGCATCCGCTTCGCCGCCCATGCCGCAGAGCCTGAAATTGAGGCGTGGGTGAAGAGCCTCGCGTAACTGTCGGATCATCCCGCGTAAAAAAGAAGGCCGGAAACGGATTCCGTTTCCGGCC
>OLPI01001495.1_pt1 | contig 20585 bp, 16 predicted proteins | sample 1672361 | NCBI WGS metagenome assembly OLPI01 (sample SAMEA3136675, study PRJEB25190) | human gut metagenome
TGACTGCTGCTTTTAGGACAATTTTGATGCTTTAGAAATACTCCATGATTGAATCAGCACGCAGCGGGACTCTCTTCCTTTTCTTCCGGCCGGGTATCAACCGCTTAATGCATTAAATAGAAAATTGCCCCTGTGGTTTCCACGAAAAAGATGGTATAATTGACATACGAATATACGCACACGGAGGAAGTATGCATGAGTGAATTTGTGACTTTGAAAGATGTTAAGAAGATATATCAGATGGGCGAAGTTGAGATCATGGCGGCCGCAGGAATTGATTTTGAGATTAAAAAGGGAGAATTTGCAGTTGTTGTTGGTCCGAGTGGAGCCGGGAAAACCACAGTTCTCAATATTCTTGGCGGCATGGATACGGCATCTGAGGGGCAGGTGCTGGTAGATGGGCAGGATATTGCTACGTATTCAACGAAGCAGCTGACTGCATATAGAAGAGATGATATCGGATTCGTGTTCCAGTTTTATAATCTGATACCGAATCTGACGGCACTGGAGAATGTGGAGCTTGCACTCCAGATATGTAAGAATCCGATGGATGCAAAAGAGGTATTGGAAGAAGTAGGACTTGGGGATCGTCTGGATAATTTTCCTGCTCAGTTATCAGGAGGAGAACAGCAGAGAGTGTCGATTGCAAGGGCACTTGCGAAGAATCCGAAATTATTACTCTGTGATGAACCAACGGGAGCGCTTGATTACAATACAGGCAAATCCATTTTGAAATTACTTCAGGATACATGCCGGAACAATGGTATGACAGTTATACTGATCACACATAACTCGGCAATAGCACCGATGGCAGACCGGGTGATCAAGATCAAGAACGGACGGGTTGATAAGATCATCGAAAATCCGCAGCCGGTTCCGGTTGAGACCATAGAATGGTAAGACAAAGAGGTGAGGATAACAGATGGCAAGAAAGATAACACGAAAGAATTTTTACATGGAGATCCGACGGAATTTTGGCCGTTTTATTTCAATTCTTTTTATTGTTGCTTTGGGTGTTGCGTTCTTTTCTGGAATCCGGGCATCGGAACCATCTATGAGAATTACGGGAGATGCGTATTTTGATGAATCGGATCTGATGGACATTAAGGCTGTCAGTACGCTTGGAATTACGAAAGAGGATGTAAGTGCGGTCGGAAACGTAAAGGGAGTGGGAAAGGCTGAAGGTGCCTACAGTGCAGATTTCCTGAATATAAAGAATAAGAAGCAATATGTACTTCATGTGATGTCAGCGATGGAGGATATGAATAAGATCACGGTAAGGGAAGGACGTATGCCGGAAAAAGCAGGGGAATGTCTGGTTGATGACCAGATGAATTATAAAATCGGCGAGACGATAAAATTAAAGTCCGGAACAGATGACAAGGTGACAGATACATTGAAGACGGACGAATTAAAAGTAGTCGGAAAAGGAAATTCCCCATACTACATTTCACTGAGCCGAGGAAGCACAACCATTGGAACCGGTACGATAAGCGGATTCGTAGTGGTCCCGGAGAAAACCTTTGATCTGGATGTGTATACGGAAATGTACGTACAGGTGGCAGGTGCAAAAGATCTGACTGCTTATACGAAGGCATATAAAGAGAAAGTAAAGACCGTCCAAAAGAGAATCGAAGCAATCACAGAAGAAAGAGGAAAGATCCGGAAGTCGGAACTTGAAGATAAGGCAAATGAAAAACTTGCGAAAGCGCAGAAAAAGCTGGATGATGGCAAAGCGGAATCGAAGCAGAAGCTTGAGGATGCCAAAAAGCAGATTACCGATGGAGAGACGCAGGTTTCGCAGGCAAAAGAAAAGATTGCGAGTGGAAAGTCGCAGATTGCAGCAGCAAAGCAGACGATAGATACAAAACAAAAAGAGTTGGATCAGGCGAAAAAGACGTATCAAAATGGACTGAAAGAGCTTTCCCAGGGAAAGAAACAGTACGAACAAGGAAAAGCTGCGTATGATTCCCAGTATGCAGAAGCGCAGGCAAAGATTCAGGCAGGAGAGGAAGGCCTGGTTACATACAGAGCCGAACTGGATAAAGGCTGGGCGGGATATCAGACTCTTCTGAATACGATTGAGGCACTAAAAGCACAGGCAGCAGGCGGTTCGGGACAGGATCCGGATCAGGAGAATCCCAACCAGGATCAGGAATTATTACAGAAGATCCAGGTAATGGAGCAGCAGGCGCAGGAGACCAAGAAGACACTGGATGCAAAAGAACAGGATTATCAGACCCAGAAGGCCGGACTTGATGCAGCAAAGCAAAAGCTCGCAAGTGGGAAAGCCGAGCTTGACCAGGCAAAAGCGAAGCTGGACGCCAGTGAAGCAAAGCTTACCAGTGCAGCCGCAAGTATAGAATCCGGACAGAAACAATTAGATGCCGGTAAAGCAGAGTTGAAAGCACAGGAACAGACATTGCAAAATGGCGAGACAGAAATTGCTCAAAATGAAGCCAAACTTGCCGATGCGAGAAAAGAATATGAGGACGGAAAAGAGACGTCTGAGGAAGAAATCGCAAAAGGTGAGAAAAAGCTTGCTGATGCAAAAGAACAGATTAAGAAGATAAAAAATCCAAAATGGTATGTATACAATAGAAGTACACTGGTAGAATATGATGGATTTGGGGAAAATGCAAACCGTATGCGTGCAATCGGAAAAGTATTTCCTGTGATGTTCTTCTTAGTTGCTGCTCTGATCAGTCTGACCGGTATGACCCGTATGGTGGAAGAGCAGAGAATTGAGATCGGTACAATGAAAGCACTGGGATACGGTAATTTTTCTATTGCTTCCAAGTATCTGGGATACGCGCTTCTTGCAACAGCGGGAGGAAGTATTCTGGGAGTGCTGACAGGAGAAAAGATCTTGCCGTATATTATCATTTATGCATATGAGATTATGTATCCGCATATTCCGAAGATTTATGTACCATATCATATGAGTTATGCGGTGATGGCATCGGCCGCTTCGATCGTGTGTACCATGGGAGCGACACTTGCATCCTGCTATAAAGAACTGGCTGCAGAACCGGCTGTGCTGATGCGTCCGCCGGCACCAAAAAAGGGAAGAAGAGTGTTCCTGGAAAGAATCGGATTTATCTGGAAACGAATGAATTTCACATGGAAATCAACAATCCGAAACCTGATGCGTTATAAAAAACGTTTCTTTATGACGATATTCGGAATTGGCGGCTGTATGGCACTGATGCTGGTTGGATATGGAGTAAAGGATTCGGTATATGAGATCGCAGATATTCAGTACGATGAGATCCAACTGTATGACGGGCATATTTTCTACAAGGATGATGTAACAAAGACAGAGAAAGAAGAGTTGAAGGAATATCTGAAAGAAGATACGGATATTCAGACTTATATGGATGCGAGGATGCAGAGCGTGACGGCATCAAAGGGAAATAAAAAACGCAGCGTTTATCAGTGCGTACTTGGCAATCCGGATATTGTCGGAAAATATGAAGATTTCCATGACAGGAAGACGAAAGAATCATACAAACTTACAGACAATGGTGCAATTGTCAGTGAGAAGACGGCAAAACTTCTGAATGTAAAAGAAGGAGATACGATAAATCTTAAGGACGGTATGGCAAAAGGTGTCACAGTAAAAATTGCGCATATCTGTGAGAACTATATGGGACATTACATATATTTTACGCCGCAGTATTATAAGAAAGTATATGAAAAGACAGCAGAATATAACTGTATCATGTTCCGGGCAAAGGATGGATATTCAGAAGAGCAGGTGAAAAAAGCCGGAGAAAAAATTCTTGCGAAAGATCAGGTACTGACAATCTCTTATCTGCATGATATTAAGGATCAGCTGGATGATATGCTTGCCAGCCTGAATCTGGTGATCATAGTCCTGATCGTTTCGGCGGGAATGCTTGCATTCGTAGTACTTTATAATCTGAACAGTATTAACATCACAGAGCGTCAGAGAGAGCTTGCAACTTTGAAAGTGCTTGGCTTCTATGATGTGGAAGTAGCGGAATATGTATTCCGGGAAAATATCCTGCTGACGCTTATTGGAGCTTTCGTAGGTGTGATATTCGGTAAAGTCCTGCATCTGTTCGTAATTCAGACGGTGGAAGTGGATGCGGCGATGTTTGGACGAAGCATTTATCTTCCGAGTTATATCTACAGCTTTTTATTTACGATAGGATTTTCATTATTCGTAAACTGGGTAATGTATTTCAAGTTAAAGAAAATTGACATGGTAGAATCATTGAAAAGCATAGAGTAGCCGGAAAAATGGTACGGCACATATAATATTAATATAAGGATATTCGGCGAAAATATCATAAAAATATCAAAGTTTATAAATGCTTTATAAATTTCATAGAATTGTTAGCACTCTTTTTAAAAGAGTGCTAATTTTCTATTGACTTTTAAAATATGCAGTATTATCATATCTGTTAGATGAAAAATGTAACAAAAAGATGTGGGCCAGTCGGCAATACGGCATCTTTTGTCACTAATATGATAGAAATATAAAAGTAGAAATAGGAGTGATTTACAATGGCAGCAAAGAAAGGTAGTTTGTCAATCAGCAGTGAAAACATTTTCCCGATCATTAAAAAATGGGTATATTCCGATCACGATATTTTCGCACGTGAGTTGGTTTCCAATGGATGTGATGCGATCACAAAACTGAAGAAGCTGGATATGATGGGTGAATACCAGTTACCGGATGATTACAAACCGGCGATCAAAGTTGAGGTTAATCCAGAAGAAAAAACTCTGAAATTTACAGATAACGGTCTTGGAATGACAGCCGATGAGGTAGAAGAATATATTACACAGATTGCATTTTCAGGAGCTACACAGTTCCTTGAAAAATATAAAGATAAGACAACAGAAGATGATATGATCGGACATTTCGGTCTTGGATTCTATTCTGCATTTATGGTAGCAGATGAGGTGCATATCGATACACTCTCTTACAAAGAAGGCGCAAAACCGGTACACTGGGTAAGCAACGGCGGAACTGAGTATGAGATGGAAGAAGGCGACAAACAGGAAGTCGGATCTACAATGACCCTGTATCTGAATGAGGACAGCCTGGAGTTCGCTAATGAATACAGAATGAGAGAAGTTCTGGAGAAATATTGTTCATTTATGCCGGTAGAAATCTTCCTTTCCAAGGCAAATGCAGAGCCTGAATATGAGACGATCGACGAAGCAGATCTGAAAGATGATGATGAAGTAATTGAGCATATTCACGAAGATGCCAAGATGGAAGAAAAAGAGAATGAAAACGGCGAGAAAGAAATGGTAGAGACAGAACCTGCCAAAGAAAAAGTAAAGATCAAAAAACGTCCGGTTTCATTAAGTGATATCCACCCACTGTGGACAAAGCATCCGAATGAATGCAGTGATGAAGATTATCTGAACTTCTACCGCAAAGTATTCATGGATTACAAAGAGCCACTGTTCTGGATCCACCTGAATATGGATTATCCATTTAATTTAAAAGGAATTTTGTACTTCCCAAGAATCAACACAGAGTATGATTCTATTGAAGGAACAATTAAGTTATACAACAACCAGGTATTTATCGCGGACAATATCAAAGAAGTCATTCCGGAATATCTGATGGTATTAAAGGGAGTCATCGATTGTCCGGATCTGCCGCTTAACGTATCACGTAGCGCATTACAGAATGACGGATTTGTGAATAAGATCTCTGAATACATTTCCAAGAAGGTTGCAGACAAGCTTTCCGGAATGTGCAAGACAAAGAGAGAAGACTATGAGAAATACTGGGATAACATCAGTCCGTTCATCAAGTTCGGATGCCTGAAAGATGAAAAGTTCTGTGACAAGATGAAAGACGCGGTTCTGTTCAAGAATCTGGATCATAAGTATCTGACACTGAAAGACTGTATCGAGGCAAATGGTGGAACCGTAGAAGATCCGAATGCCAAGACAGAGGACAACAAAGCAGATGATCAGAACACAGAGAAGGAAGAAGACAAGACGATCATCTACTATGTAACCGATGAGATCCAGCAGAGCCAGTACATCAATATGTTTAAGAAACAGGGCATGGATGCAGTAATCCTCGGCCACAATATTGATTCACCGTTTATTACACAGTTAGAGCAGCGCAATCAGAACATCAAGTTCCAGAGAATTGATGCAGATGTAACAGCAGGAGCAAAAGAAGAAGTTGCCGAAGAGGAAAAAGAAGCATTCCAGAAGACATCTGACAGCCTGGTAGAAATCTTCCGTAAAGAGCTTGGTGACGAGAAACTGGATGTTAAGATCGAAAAATTAAAAGATGAAAATATAGCTTCTATGATGACATTATCTGAAGAGAACCGCCGTATGCAGGAAATGATGAAGATGTACGGCATGAGCGGAATGGATATGGGTACAACAAGTACACTGATCCTGAATGCAAATCATCCGCTGGTTCAGTATGTAGTTGATCATAAGGACAGCGAGAATACAAGTATTATCTGCAAACAGTTGTATGATCTGGCAATGCTGGCACATAAGCCATTGAATCCTGAAGAGATGACAGCGTTTGTAAAGAGAAGTAATGAGATTATGATGCTGCTTACGAAGTAAGTCTGGCAGAGAGTTGAAGTAAAGAAGACCATGCAGCCGTGGAAAGAGAAATCCATAGCTGCATGGTCTTTGCTTGTATTCTAGTATTCGCCTTCGATATTTTTGGATTTTAAGATGGATTTTACTTCGGTATCCCATTCTCTTTCGATGGACTTATCCATAGAAAAGGTTTTGAGGGAAGTGCCGGTGATGCATTGGAGGGTGCTTCCATCGTAGTGGAAATTGAGGTAGAGTCCCTGAATGTCTTCCGGGCGGTAAGCGGTCAGGCCGTGGGCTGTCAGGAAGGCAGGAATCTGATCGTCCGGGAGAGCAAGGACAATCTTGAAGTTCAGAGGAGTGCGTTTGCCACGGATGATCTGGAAGCAGAAGTCACGGATCTTTTCCCAGCGGGAGTAAGTCTCTTCCAGTTTTTCGTCGAAGAAGTCTTCCTGGAGATAACCGCTTATGGTGAATTTGTTAAATGTAGTGAATTCTCCTTCGATAAAGAGAAATGTATCAAAAGTATCCTTTAAAAGAAGATGGGACATACAATTTTTGGCTGATAACTGGTATACGTTCATAAGGAATAACCTCCGGATAAAAATAAATGTAATCTGTATTATAGCACAAAAATTGATATAAATTGACATGGGAATGAAAAAACAGTAAAATAAGTTGAATATATATTTATCAACAAAAAGAAATGTAGAAGAGAGGAATTTTTTTGGAAATAGATAATAAAAATTCTGAGGAGAAGGAAGCTAAACAGCCGGCAGAGATTCCGGAAAAAGAAAAGGATCATGTGCTTAGGACTGCAGTAATTCTGGCAACAGTGATCATTGTGCTTGGAGGAATCGTTGTAGCAGTAAGGCTTAATAATCCAAAGCAGGACACAACGAAAGGCAGGAAGATCCTGAGTGAGATGGATCGTACGGATGTCGGAAAAGTAAATAAAAAAATCCAGAAACTTGAAGAGGAAGAACGTGTGAAGGAAGAAGCAGCAGATAACAGATCCGTAAGCGAAAAGTTTGCGGATTGTCTGATCCTTGGAGATTCGATCACACAGGGCTTATATGAGTACGGAGTGCTGGATGAGGCGAATGTACAGGCAGACCGCGGAACGGAAGTTTCGGAAGTCAGCAGTAAAAAGATTGAGGAACATATAAAAAAAGCCAAAGAGATGAAGCCGGAAGTGCTGTTTCTTGCCTATGGAATGAATGATATCGAAGCACAGAATGGAAATGCGTCCGGATTTGTGAAAGCATATAAAAATGTTATAGAGGATCTGAAAGAGTCCCTGCCGGATACGAAGATTTATGTCAATTGTATTCTTCCGGCGGCGCAGTCGGCGATTGAAACAAGACCTTTATTTGCCAATGTTCCAAAGTTCAATCAAAAACTGAAAAAATTATGTAAAAAAGAAAAAGTGACATTCATCGATAATACAGATCTGGTAAAACAGGAGTATTATGCCGATGATGGGATCCATATGTCACCATCTTATTATACGAAATGGGTAGATCATATGGCGGAGGCAGCAGGATTATAATGAGAAAAGGAAGACTGGATATTATTAATACATGTAAGTATCTGATGGTGATCGCACTGATTGCCTATGTGGTATTGCTGGTTTCCGGAGAGGGAGATAATACCGTATCCGTAGATACGATACAAAAGAATATTGAAAAATCTGTTTCGCTGAAAGGCATGAAAAAGGGAAGTTCTCAGGACCTTAAGAAGTATTATGGTCTGAATGCCAACGATTATGCCGGAACAATGTTGTATATACCGGATGATGTCATGAGTGTAAATGAGATACTGGTAGTAAAAGTAAAAGATAAGAGCCAGGTAGAAGATGTGGAGAAGGCTGTAGAGGAGCGTTTGTCTACACAGAAGAAGAGTTTTGAGGGCTATGGTGTAAAACAGACCAGGCTTCTTCATTCTGCAATCGATGAAACCAGGGGGTATTACATATTATTAGCTGTTTCAAAAGATGCGGATCGCATAGAAGCCGCATTTAAGAATAGTATTTATTAGAAGGCAGAGGAATTAGAAAGATGTTATTTAGCAGTATTGTTTTTTTATTTACATTTTTACCGGCTGTGTTGGTGTTGTATTACCTGCTGCCGGAGAGATTCCACAATCCGGTTTTGCTGCTTGCAAGTCTGATTTTTTATGCATGGGGGGAACCGGTCTATATTTTCCTGATGCTGTTATCCATTTTGTTCAATTATTTCAGTGGACTTGATATAGCAAGAAATCTGACGGACAGAAGGCTGGCAAAAAGAAGCCTTATATTCAATATTGTGGTGAACATTGCAATCCTGGGATTTTTCAAATATGAAGGCTTTGTGCTGGATTCACTGAATGCGGTGCTGCCGGTGCATATTACATATCATCCGCTGGCACTGCCGATCGGTATCTCATTTTATACATTCCAGATATTGTCTTATATTATAGATGTTTATCGGGGAAATGTTAAAGTTCAGAAGAATATCCTGAACTTTGCATTATATGTAACAATGTTTCCGCAACTTATCGCAGGACCGATCGTACAGTATGCAGATGTTGAAGAGCAGCTTGTAAACCGCGAATCATCATGGGACAAGTTCGGAGAAGGGTGCATGTATTTTATACGTGGACTTGCAAAAAAGGTATTGCTTGCGAATACTTCTGGTATGATATTTACGGAAGTAACCGGACTTGGAAAGGGCAATGTGTCGGTACTGAGTGCATGGCTTGGTGCTTTTGCCTATATGTTTCAGATTTATTTTGATTTCAGTGGTTATTCGGATATGGCAGTGGGACTTGGAAAGATGTTTGGATTTGAGTTCTGTATGAATTTTAATTATCCGTACATAGCGAAAAGTATTACTGAATTCTGGCGCAGATGGCATATTTCTCTGAGCAGCTGGTTCAGGGATTATGTATACATTCCGCTCGGGGGCAACAGAGTATCGAAGAGCCGGCATATCTTCAATCTAATGGTTGTATGGTTTCTGACCGGATTATGGCACGGAGCTGCATGGAATTTCGTGGCATGGGGATTGTATTACGGGATCATACTGATCATTGAAAAATATATCCTGTCACCGGTACTGGATAAACTCCCTTCGGTTGTACGCCATATTTACAGTATTGTGCTGGTTGTGATCGGATGGGTATTATTCTTTAGTCCTTCACTTGGAGGGGCGGCCAGATATCTGGGAATGATGTTTGGAGCAGGAGCACACGGAGTGGCAGACAGGGAAAGCCTGTATCTGCTTACAACGAATCTGGTATTGTGGATCATTCTGATCATTGGTTCTACTCCGCTTACAGATGTCAGATATCAGCATATGCTGCGCCAGAAGAAGTGGAATACGACGCTTCTGAATGGAATCGTATATGCGGTACTGTTCATTTTGTGTATCGCATATCTAGTGACAGAGACATATAATCCGTTCCTGTATTTCAGATTTTAGGAGTAAAAATGAGACAGTCAAGAAAAAAATGGGAAAGAAGAAGAGAAGTGCATAGAAATAAATTAGCAGCGGTGATATTTGTCATAATGATGATCGCTTTCTGTGTTGTGAATCTGGCAACGGGTGACCGGGAATTCTCGGCGACAGAGAACCGGGCACTGGAACAGAGACCGGAACTTACAATTTCAGGAATAGAAAGCGGAAGATGGATGGAGCAGTACGAATCCTATGTATCAGATCAGTTCGCGGGAAGAGATTTCTGGGTAATGCTAAAAAGCAGGGTGGATCTGCTGGCAGGAAAGAGAAAAGCGAATGGCGTGTTCAAAGGAAAAGACCATTATCTTCTGGAGGATATTGCAAAACCGGATGAAGATCAGATGAAAGAAAATCTGTCTGCAATGAAAATGTTTCAAAAACAATATAAAGATATACCAATGTACATGATGCTGGTTCCGAATGCGGCTAATATCGAATCGGATAAACTTCCGGGATATGCAGTTACAGAGAATCAGGAGAAGCAATTTAAAGCAATTCACAGTACACTGGGATCTGTTTATACATGGGTGGATGTCAGGGATATTTTAAAAAAACACAGATCAGAAGAAATCTATTATCACACAGATCATCACTGGACAACACTTGGCGCGTATTACGGTTATCAGGCTCTTTCAAAAAGCATGAAGCTTGATACATCCAAAACCTCTGACATGAAGCCTTATGCGGTGACCAATGCATTTAACGGAACACTGGCTTCGACGAGCGGATATGAAACGGGATATGAAGAACCGATATATATCTATGCACCCGACAATCTTAAGAATGCAACAGAGGCTGTAGTAAATAATGTAAATGAAAAAAAGAAGACGGCAACTCTTTATGATACTTCCAAGCTTAAAGGAAAAGACAAATATGCACTTTTTCTTGGCGGAAATTATCCGATCCTTGACATCAAGACGACGGCAGATTCGACAGACAGGCTTCTGATCATCAAGGATTCTTATGCCAATAGTCTGATTCCGTTCCTGATACCTTATTACAGGGAAATTGTGGTTGTCGATCCAAGGTATTATTATGATGATATTGAAAAGGTCATGAAGAAGGATAATATCACAAGTGTATTATTTTTATATAATGGAAATACTTTTGTAAAAGATAACAGTATCAGCGGGGTGTTACAGAATGATTAGGCTGAATAAATATTTAAGCGAAGCCGGTGTGTGCTCAAGAAGAGAGGCGGACCGGCTGATAGAAGCCGGCGTTGTAACGGTGGATGGAAAAAATGCCGTACCCGGAATGAAGGTTGAAGACGGACAGGAAGTCTGTGTGGGGAAAAAACGGATAAAAAGCAAGACAAAAAAGACAGTCCTGGCGGTATATAAACCCGCTGGGATTGTTTGCACAGAAGATAAAAGGGAAAAGAAGAATATTATCAGATTCCTGAATTATCCGCTACGCGTGACCTATGCGGGAAGACTGGATAAAGATTCGGAAGGACTTCTGATCATGACCAATGATGGTGATCTGATCAATGGCATGATGCGTGCAAGATTCTCCCATGAGAAAGAATATAAGGTCACAGTTAATAAAGAAATCACACCGGAGTTCATAGAAAAAATGAGTCGCGGAGTACATATCAGAGACAGGGAGAAGAACCTGGATGCGGTGACCAGGCCGTGTAAAGTGAGAAAGAATGGAAAATACACATTTTCCATTATTCTGACGCAGGGCCTTAACAGACAGATCCGCAGGATGTGTGAGGCACTTGGCTATAAGGTGACAACACTGAAGAGAATCCGCATTATGAATGTAGAACTAGGTAATCTGAAACCGGGAGAGGTAAGAGGATTAACAGAACAGGAGTTAAAAGAATTATATGGGACAGTCAAAGAACGAGAGAATGAAAGAACTGGTCAGCCTTCTGAATAAAGCTTCCAGAGCATACTATCAGGAAGCACAGGAGATCATGAGTAATTATGAATATGACAGATTGTATGATGAACTTAAGGAGCTTGAGGATGAGCTTGGTATTACCTTGTCAAACAGTCCGACGGTAAATGTCGGATATGAAGTGGTAAGCGAACTGCCGAAAGAAAGACATGAAAGCCCGATGCTTTCTCTGGATAAGACGAAAGAAGTAGAAGAACTTAAGAACTTTGTGGGAGATCAGAAAGTTCTGATATCATGGAAGATGGATGGTCTGACGGTTGTACTGACTTATCGTGATGGAAAGCTTTATAAGGCGGTCACCAGAGGTAACGGAGAAGTCGGAGAAGTGATCACGAACAATGCGAAAGTATTCAAAAATGTGCCGGTCCAGATTGCATATCAGGGAGAACTGATCTTAAGAGGAGAAGCAGTCATAGGATATAAGGATTTTGAAAAAATCAATCAGGAGATTGAAGATGTAGATGCCAGGTACAAGAATCCAAGAAATTTGTGCAGCGGTTCTGTCAGACAGCTGAATAACCAGATCACGGCTAAACGTAATGTAATGTTCTATGCATTTACACTGGTGCAGGCAGACGGAGTTGATTTTCAGAATTCCAGAGCCTGTCAGATGGAATGGCTGAAGTTACAGGGATTTACAACAGTGGAGTATTATATGGTGACCAGAGATACTGTTGAGGACGAAGTTGCTAAATTTTCGTCTAAGATCAGTGAAAATGATTTCCCGTCGGACGGACTTGTATTAACATATGATGATATAGCGTATGGACGGTCGCTTGGAAGAACTGCAAAATTTCCGAGGGATTCTTTTGCGTTCAAATGGCAGGATGAGATCAGAGAGACAGTATTAAGAGAGATTGAGTGGAGTCCGTCGAGAACCGGACTGATCAATCCGGTTGCAATCTTTGATCCGGTAGAACTTGAGGGAACAACAGTAAGCCGTGCAAGTGTTCACAATATCAGTATTATGGAAGAACTGGAACTTGGGATCGGTGACAAGATTGAAGTATATAAGGCTAATATGATCATCCCGCAGATTGCAGAGAATCTGACAAGAAGCGGAGTAAAAGATATTCCGTGTAAATGCCCTGTCTGTCAGGGAGAGACAAAGATCCGGCAGGTCGGCAACGCAAAAGCATTGTACTGTATGAATCCGGAATGTCAGGCGAAGCACGTCAAATCATTTGCACTGTTTGTCAGCAGGGATGCACTTAATATAGAAGGATTATCAGAAGCAACACTGGAAAAATTCATTTCCAGAGGATATATTCATACATTTGCAGACATCTTCCATCTGGATCAATACAAAGAAAAAATTCAAAAGATGGAAGGATTCGGAGAAAAATCATATAAAAAACTGACAGAAAGTATAGAAAAGGCAAGAACGACGACCCTGCCGAGAGTCATTTATTCTCTGGGAATTGCAGGAATCGGACTTGCCAATGCAAAAGTTATTTGCAGAGAATTAAAATATGATGTAGAATCTCTTCTGAAGGTTTCGGAAGAAGAATTAAATGAGATTCAGGGAGTCGGAGAGGTTCTGGCAAAAGCGTTCGTCGGATATTTTGCAGATGCAAAACATGTGGAGAATTTCAGAAGGCTTTTAAATGAGCTGACCATTCCGAAAGAGACTGTAACAAAACAGCAGATTTTTGAAGGCGTTAATTTTGTAATTACCGGAAGCGTAAAGCATTTTGCCAATCGTGGAGAAGTAAAAGAGCTGATTGAAAGTCTGGGTGGAAAAGTGACTGGATCAGTCACATCAAAGACAAACTATCTGATCAATAATGATGTGACGAGTACGTCATCCAAGAATAAAAAAGCGAATGAGCTGGGAATACCGATTATTTCAGAAGAGACATTTCTGGAACTGGTAAATCAGGAGGAAACATAAAAGCAGGATAAAAGTCAGAGTGAAATGCGTAAACTACGTTAAGAAGGAGAGAATAATGGCAAATCAGGATGATAACAACAATCAGGAAATTGAAAAAGTAGAAGATGTAGAGGTTGAGACAACAAAGAATACATCTGATACAGATAATAAGAAACAAAATAATGACGATGGATATGAAAAAGTATGCTTTATCTGCAGACGTCCAGAGAGCGTTGCAGGAAAAATGATTGAACTTCCGAATCATATCTGTGTCTGCAATGACTGTATGCAGAAAAGCTTTGATGCAATGTCAAATGGCCCGATTGATTACAGTCAGCTGATGAATATTCCGGGAGTACAGGTATTTAATATGGCTGATATGGAACAGAGTATTCCAAAGCAGCAGAAGATCAAAAAGAAAAAAGAGGGCGAAGAATATAAACCATTAGTAGATATCAAGAATCTTCCGGCACCACATAAGATCAAGGCAAAACTGGATGAGTATGTGGTAGGTCAGGAATATGCAAAGAAAGTTATGTCTGTAGCTGTTTATAATCATTATAAACGTGTGGCTACTGATTCTATGGATGATATTGAGATTGAAAAGTCCAATATGCTCATGATCGGACCTACAGGTTCCGGTAAGACGTATCTGGTAAAAACACTGGCAAAGATTCTGGATGTACCGCTTGCGATCACAGATGCGACTTCACTTACGGAAGCCGGATATATCGGAGATGATATTGAGAGTGTGGTTTCCAAACTGCTTGCAGCTGCAGATAATGATGTAGAGAAGGCAGAACAGGGAATCATCTTTATCGATGAGATCGATAAGATCGCAAAGAAGAAGAATTCAAGTCAGAGAGACGTAAGCGGTGAGTCGGTACAGCAGGGAATGTTAAAACTTCTTGAAGGAAGCGATGTAGAAGTACCTGTCGGCGCAACCAGTAAAAATGCCATGGTTCCGCTTACAACCGTGAATACAAGAAATATTCTCTTCATCTGCGGCGGAGCGTTCCCGGATCTTAACGGAATCATCAAAGAGCGTCTGACCAAACAGGCAGCAATTGGTTTTGGAGCAGACTTAAGAGACAAGTATAATAACGATAAAGAGATACTGAAGAAAGTAACAACAGAAGATTTACGTGCATTTGGAATGATTCCTGAGTTCTTAGGACGTCTGCCGATCGTGTTCACTTTACAGGGTATGAGTGAAGAGATGCTGGTAGAGATTTTAAAAGAACCTAAGAATGCAATATTAAAACAGTATCAGAAACTGCTGGCATTGGATGAGGTAAAACTGGAATTCAATGACGATGCCCTTCATGCAATTGCGAAGAAGGCATTGAAGAAAGATACCGGAGCAAGAGCACTTCGTGCGATCATTGAAGAATTCATGCTGGATATCATGTATGAAATCCCGAAGGATGACAATATCGGAGAGGTTATCATCACGAAGGAATATATCGAAGGAACCGGAGGACCGGTAATTATGTTGAGAGGTCAGGAAGTACCAAGACTTCAATAATACATTTTACATATAGACTATTATATAATTTTTTTACTTGGAGAAGAATGGAGGAAAGACAGCGATGGGGGAATTATCAGCTATTCCAATCTGGCTCTGCATACCCTTTGCAGGGCTGTTGCTTAGTATTGCGGTAATGCCGCTGTTCAAGCCGGACTGGTGGGAAAAACATCAGCCGCTGGCAGTTGCATTCTGGTCAATCTTGTTTATTATTCCTTTTACAGCGAAATATGGAATATTTACAATGAGTGAGACTGTTCTGGAATGTGTGGTAAATGATTATCTGACATTTATCGTTTTACTGTTTGGATTATTCTGTGTAGCAGGTAACATTACGATTGACGGTGAATTTGCCGGATCACCGAGGATTAATACGGCGTTGTTTGTTTTTGGTACACTGCTTTCCAGTGTGATCGGAACTACAGGATCAAGTATGCTTCTTGTACGTCCGTTTATTAAGATGAATTCATGGAGAAAGAGAAAGAGTCACATCATGATCTTCTTTATCTTCCTGATCTCTAATATGGGAGGATGTCTGACACCGATCGGAGATCCGCCGCTTCTGATGGGATTCATGCGTGGGGTACCTTTTTTCTGGAGTATGAAGTTATTCCATATTCTGGTTTTTAATATGGTGATCCTTCTGGTGATATTCTATTTCCTGGACAGAAGAGCATACAGAAAAGATATTGCAGAAGGAAGAAAACCGGATATCAGAGAGCCGGGAACACATTTTAAAATTGTAGGACTTCATAATCTTATCTATGTAGCGATGATCGTCGGAGCCGTGATCTTAAGTGGAACACTTCCGGGAATGTCCGCATTCCAGAATGCAGACGGAACCGTAAAAGGACTTCATATCCTTGGAGAAGTTACACTTGGATTCCCGTCAATAATTGAGGTTGTGATCATCCTTCTGGCTGCATTCTTATCGTTTAAGACGACGAACGAAGAAGTCCGTATCCGTAACCACTTTACCTGGGGTGCAATCCAGGAAGTTGCGGTTCTGTTTATCGGAATCTTTATTACTATGCAGCCGGCACTTATGATCCTGAAAGCGAATGGAGCGGAGCTTGGAATCAGCAAACCATTCCAGATGTTCTGGGCTACAGGAGCTCTGTCAAGTTTTCTTGATAATACGCCGACATATCTTGTGTTCCTTACAACAGCAGGAGCACTTGGATTCAAGGGCGGTGTGGCAACAACGCTTGGTGCTGTTCCGGTTAAGATGCTGGAGGCAATCTCGTGTGGTGCTGTATTCATGGGAGCAAATACATATATAGGAAATGCACCGAACTTTATGGTAAAATCTATGTCGGATGAAAACGGTGTGCGTATGCCGTCGTTCTTTGGATATATGGCATGGTCACTGACATTTTTGATACCGGTATTTATTATCGATATGTTGATATTCTTTTTATAGAAGGGGGTGCGGAAAATGCAGGAGAATAAGAATAAATATTATGACATTGCAGAACGGATCTATGATCTGGACGGAGAAGTATATGAATGTGTAGGATCTTCTCTGGGCCGTACCTTTACAGGAGATAAACGTACCTGTGTGAACAATCTGGTTATGCTGATGCGTACCAAGCCGCAGGGACATCTTCTTAGAAGTGAGCTGGCATTGATCAGTAACATGGCACGTACGATCCGAAAGGATGAAGACCGTTCCAGACTGATGAAAAAATACGATGAGATATTAAAGGAAATAGCAGAGCTTCCTGCAAGTTTCGGTAAGGTTGAAATTCTGGATGAAAACAGGGCGAAGTTGAATACAGCGAATCTGCGTCAGAAGTTTTCAAAAGACGATCATCTTATTATTTGTATCGGAAGAACGCAGGGAAGTGCCGGAAATGATATTGGATTTGCACTGGCAGATGCACTTAGAATCAACTACTATGATGCAGAAATCTTTAATGAAGTATTAAGAAGACTGGATGCGGAGAAGGATTCTGTGACAGATGTGGCGGATCTGGGAACGGATCTGATCGAGAACAAATATCAGGGATCCGGAAGGACGATCAAAGAGCGTCTGAAAGACTTTGACCGCTATCATGGATTGACAAGAGAAGACGCGATCTTCTTCAATCAGAGTGACCTGATCTGCAAAATGGCAAAAGAAGAAGATTTTATTGTAATGGGTAGATGTGCAGATGTGATACTTGCGAATAACCATATTCCACATATCAGTATTTTTATTACGGCACCGTTCGAACAGCGTGTGCGTCGTATTATGGAGGTCAATGATCTGGATCATAAGAAAGCGGTACGTCTGCTTAAAAAGCTGGATCGTCAACATGCAAGATATTACAATTATTATACCGGTCAGAAATGGGGAGATGCTATGAACTATGATATCTGTTTTAACAGTGCAAGTTATGGTATTGAAGAGTCGGTAGACATTATTGAACGTATGCTGAACCAGAATACGAATTCATAATAAAAGATTAATGAATGACAGGGAACCTTTCATATACATAAAACAAATGTATATGAAAGGTTTTTTTGATTTGGAAGAGAACTGTAAAGAAAAGATTATTTCCGAAGATTACTGGGATTTTATTATTCCATTATACAGAGATGAGGAACTTAAGGAAGTGAATCCGGAAAATGCGTGTATTCAGGAGATGGATTTTGGATATAAAAGTGTATCTGTAGACAGAAGGATTCTGCTTCCATTATCGTTCAGAGAATATTGGTACAGTACGATCCCAAAATGTTATACACTTCTGGATATGCAGCCGTTAGATGCAGCGGGAATTATTACATTGCAGAACTATCCGACACTTCAGCTGATGGGGGATGGGATCATGATCGGCTTTTTAGATACCGGGATAGATTATCAGAATCGTGTGTTTCGCAATCTGGACGGGACGACACGGATTGTGGGAATCTGGGATCAGACGATTCAGACGGGAAGAACACCACAGGGGCTTTATTATGGAACGGAATATACGGAAGAAATGATCAATGCAGCACTTAGATCGGAGGATCCGCTTCAGATAGTACCGAGTGTGGATACAGACGGACATGGAACATTTGTTGCAAGTGCGGCTGCAGGAGGAGCAGAAGTTGGAAAACAGTTTCTCGGGGCCGCACCGGAGGCTTCTATTGCAATGGTCAAATTAAAGCCGGCAAAAAATTATCTGAAAGAATTTTTCGCAATAGCACAGGATGCCGTATGTTATCAGGAAAATGATATTATGCTGGGACTCCGCTATCTGAATGACCTGGCAAGAAAACAGGGAATGCCGTTAGTGATCTGTGTAGCTCTCGGAACAAGCTTTGGAGGACATAACGGAGATTCTATTCTGGCAGATATATTGGACATTTATGCGACGGTAAGAAACAGGTGTGTTGTAGTCGGAACAGGCAATGAGGCGGCCAGAAGACATCATTATTTTAACCGTTTTACGGATGCACAGGATATGAGGACAGCAGAAATCCGGGTAGGAGAAGGGACACAGTCTTTTACCGTTGAATTATGGAGTACACTTCCGAATATCGTAATGGTGTCGGTTACTTCGCCGTCTGGAGAGCGTACGGGGATGATTCCGATACGTCTGGGGTATCTGTTTGATTTTTCATTTACATTTGAACGGACAACGATTACTGTGGAATACAGATTATTACAGAGGAATAATGATGCACAGCTGGTATTTATAAGGTTTCAGAATGCGGTTCCCGGAATATGGAAAATAGATATAAAGCCGGCGATGCAGACAACCGGAGATTTTCACATATGGCTTCCGATGGAAGAATTCCTGGAGGGAGAGGTATATTTTCTGGAATCAAATCCCGACACTACATTTACAGAGCCTTCAGGAGGAAGAAATACAATGACTGTGGCTTTTTATAACAGCAGGGAGAATGGAGTTGATATTAATTCGGGCAGGGGGTATACTAGAGATGAAAAAATAAAACCGGATTATGCTGCGCCGGGAGAAGCGGTCACAGGAGCAGTACCTGGCGGGGAATTTAAAAATCGGACCGGTTCGAGCGCCGCAACAGCGATTGCAGCAGGCGGATGTGCCCTGATCATGGAATGGATCAGTGAGCAGCCGGGGGCAAGAGGAGTGTCGTCCAGTCAGGTCAGAAATATTATCGTGATGGGAACACAAAAGCTTCCGGGAATAGAATATCCGAATACACAATGGGGATATGGGACGATGAATTTGTACCGATCATTGGATATTTTAAGACAGCTGTAAAGAAGAACGAGATAAGGAGAGGATACTAATGGCAGATTTTTTTGAAGAATTCGGCAGAATGGTTTCAGATGTTGCTAGTGACATCACAAAGAAGACAGGAGATACTCTGGAGATCCAGAAGATTAAAAGCAATGTTCGTTCGTTAAAGAGAGCGAATGAAAGAGATCTTGCAGATATCGGACGTATGGTATATGAAAAATTCCAGAGTGGAGAAGTGTCAGACATGGATTATGTAACGCTCTGCGAAGAGATAGAAAAACGTGACGAAGAGATAGAAAAACAGGAAGAAGAGATCGTAAAGATCCAGGGAGAAGTATAAATGCGTACACGCATACCCGGTGCGGTCGGAACACTGTTCGCTCTTGATATGGCTGTAAAACAGTACATAGAAGAGAATGTAAGCGAGACGGAAGAAAAAAGTCTCTGTGGGACAGGGATTCTGATCAGAAAAGTATATAATAAAGGATTTGCATTTAACTCTATGGATTCCGAACCGGAAAAAGTAAAGAAAGCGTCGGTGATGACGACAGCAGCGATCGGACTTCTGACAATTATAGAAGCTTTTAGGGAAGGGCATATGCTTAGTAAGATAGCCCTGACATTCTTAAGCGCAGGAGCTTTAAGCAATACTTATGACCGTGTTGTCAGAGGAAAGGTAGTGGATTATATCGGTATTAAATCCAGTCACAAAATACTGGGCAATATAACCGCCAATCTGGCAGATATCTATATTTTGTTCGGTTCTGTATTTGCATTTTTGAAAAAGAAAATAGATTAGGGCACAGGGAACAATCTGGAAAAATAACGAACCCTGTCATCTTTCAGGTGGCTTCACATAAAGTTAGTGAAGACACCCGGAAGATGACAGGGTTCGTTGTTTGTCGCCATGCGGTTCGAAAGAAGCCGCCAGATAAATCTAAAATAGAGCATGAAAAAAGCGGGTGATGGGAATCGAACCCACGTATCCAGCTTGGAAGGCTGGTGTT
>OLPI01001522.1_pt1 | contig 20352 bp, 13 predicted proteins | sample 1672361 | NCBI WGS metagenome assembly OLPI01 (sample SAMEA3136675, study PRJEB25190) | human gut metagenome
CGCCGACCGCACAAGGGTTTTCGGGATTTTGGATGCCGAAAAAGTTAGGCGTCGTAAATAAGGACTTGTGCCAGTATACGGTGCCACAGATCCCCGAAAGTGCCGTGTTTAAGGGAAAAACGTAGGCGCTGTGATCGGGGTTGTAACAAGAAAGGAGAAAGAATCATGGATTACAAGAAATCTGGAGTTGATATTGAAGCAGGTTACAGATCAGTAGAGCTTATGAAGAAGCATGTTAAGGAAACAATGAGACCGGAAGTTTTAGGTGGTCTTGGCGGTTTCGCAGGTGCTTTTAGCTTAGATTCAATTAAGAAGATGGAAGAACCTGTATTATTATCAGGAACAGACGGATGTGGTACAAAAGTACAGTTAGCATATATTATGGATAAGCATGACACAATCGGTATTGACTGTGTTGCCATGTGTGTAAATGACATTGCATGTTCAGGTGGAGAACCTCTTTTCTTCCTTGACTACATTGCATGTGGAAAGAACTATCCTGAAAAGATTGCAACAATCGTTAGTGGTGTAGCTGAAGGATGTAAGCAGTCAGGAGCTGCATTAGTTGGTGGTGAAACAGCAGAACATCCGGGACTTATGCCTGTTGACGAATATGATCTTGCCGGATTTGCAGTAGGCGTTGTAGATAAGAAAGACCTTATTACAGGTGAAAACATTAAGCCTGGCGATAAGTTAATCGGTATTGCATCTTCAGGTGTTCATAGCAACGGATTTTCTTTAGTAAGAAAAGTATTCGAAATGACAGAAGAATCTCTTAATACATATTATGATGAGTTAGGAAAGACTTTAGGTGAAGCATTACTTGCACCTACAAGAATTTATGTTAAGGCGTTAAAGAAAGTAAAAGAAGCAGGAGTAACAATCAAGGGATGCAGCCACATTACAGGTGGTGGTTTCTACGAAAACATTCCAAGAATGCTTCCTGACGGAGTAAAGGCAGTAGTTAAGAAAGACAGCTACGAAGTACCTGCAATCTTCAAACTTCTTGCAAAGACAGGAGATATTGAAGAAGAAATGATGTACAATACTTACAACATGGGTATCGGTATGGTATTGGCAATTGATCCTGCAGACGTAGACAAGACAATGGAAGCTTTAAAGGCAGCAGGAGAAACATGCTACGAATTAGGACAGGTAGAAGCCGGAGAAAAGTGTGCAGAATTAGTATAGTAAATATTTAAATGAAAAGGCTAGTTTTTCAACTAGCCTATATGCTTTTCTAAAGAAAATAAATACTGCTTAGTATCAATAACTTTTTTGGTACTTAATAGGAGGAATTATGTTAAAGGTAGGAGTAATGGTTTCAGGTGGTGGAACTAATTTACAGGCTATTATAGACGGTGTACATAGTGGAGTAATTACAAATGCTAAGTTAGAAGTTGTAATTAGCAATAAGAAAGACGCATATGCTTTAACCAGAGCAAAAGACAACGGAATTAAGGCAGAAAGCGTATGTATTAAGGATTATGCTACAAGAGATGAATTTAATAAGGCGTTAATCGGAACAATAGATTCATACAATCTTGACCTGATTGTACTTGCAGGTTTTCTTGTGGTTTTACCGGAAGAATTAATTAATAAATATAGAAACAGAATTATAAATATACATCCATCATTAATCCCATCTTTCTGCGGAAACGGATTTTATGGATTACACGTTCACGAAAAAGCATTGGAGCGTGGAGTTAAAATTACAGGAGCTACAGTTCATTTCGTAGATGAAGGAACAGATACAGGTCCTATTATATACCAGAAGGCTGTTGAGGTATTAGAAGGTGATACACCTGAAATTCTTCAGAAGAGAGTTATGGAGCAGGCAGAGTGGAAGATTTTACCACAGGCAATTAACGATATTGCCAATGGCAAAATAGCAATTGGAGAATAATTTTATTGAATAGAATCTATTAAGGATAGTAAGACAAGGAGATATAAAATGAAAGTACTTATTGTTGGAAGTGGCGGAAGAGAACATGCAATTGCAACAGCAGTGGCAAAAAGCCCTAAGGTTGATAAAATCTATTGTGCACCGGGAAATGCAGGAATCGGTCAGGTTGCTGAATGTGTAAACATTGGAGCAATGGAATTTGATAAATTAGTTGATTTTGCAAAGGAAAAAGAAATCGACTTAACAGTTATAGGTATGGATGATCCATTGGTAGGCGGTATTGTTGATAAGTTTGAAGAAGCAGGACTTAGGGTATTCGGACCAAGAAAGAATGCAGCCATTCTTGAAGGTTCAAAAGCTTTCTCAAAAGACTTAATGAAGAAATATAATATTCCTACAGCAGGATACGAGAACTTTGATTCACCTGAAGAAGCAATGAAGTATCTTGAAACATCTAAATATCCTATTGTATTAAAAGCAGACGGACTTGCTCTTGGAAAAGGTGTTTTGATTTGCAATACTAAGGAAGAAGCAATGGATGGCGTTAAGGAATTAATGCTTGATAAGAAGTTTGGTAATGCAGGAAATACCATTGTAATAGAAGAATTTATGACAGGTCGTGAAGTTTCAGTACTTTCATTTGTTGATGGAAAAACTATAAAGATTATGACATCAGCACAGGATCACAAAAGAGCAAAAGATGGTGATCAGGGTCTTAATACAGGAGGAATGGGAACATTTTCACCTAGTCCTTTTTATACAGAAGAAGTTGATGAATTTTGCAAGAAGTATGTTTACCAGGCAACAGTTGATGCCATGGCAGCAGAAGGAAGAGAGTTTAAGGGAGTTATTTTCTTTGGCTTAATGTTAACAGAAGACGGACCAAAGGTTCTTGAATACAATGCAAGATTCGGTGATCCTGAAGCTCAGGTAGTTCTTCCAAGAATGAAGAATGATATTATTGATGTTTTTGAAGCATGTGTTGACGGAACCTTAGATCAGATAGATTTACAGTTTGAAGACAATGCAGCAGTATGTGTTGTATTGGCAAGTGACGGATATCCTGTTTCATATGAAAAAGGCTTTGAAATCAAAGGTCTTGAAAACTTTGAAAACAAAGAAGGATATTATGTTTTCCACGCAGGCACAAAGGCTGAAGGTGACAAGATTGTTACTAACGGTGGACGTGTACTTGGGGTAACTGCAAAAGGAAAAGATTTAAAGGAAGCCAGAGCAAATGCCTATGAAGCTACAAAATTAATTCAGTTCGAAAATAAATATATGAGAAATGATATTGGCAAGGCTATTGATGAGGCATAGTTATATACTTAAAATATCAAAATAAGGAAGGTATTTAAATGAAAAATTTAAGAAAGATGGTTATGCTGATTTTAACTTTAGCAATGCTTACAACAGGCGTTCAGGTAAGTGTTTTGGCTGACCAGACAACAGATTTACAGTCTATGAAAGTTTATGCTGTAAATGCAGCAGGAAAGAAGACAAAGGCAGAACTTAATTTTAGTTCAACAACTTATACATATGACATAACAGTTATGTCAGATACAGAATCTATTGAGATTGTTGCAAGTCCTGCAACTTCAGGTTCAACATGGGCTATAGAGAAAGATGGAATTAATACTAAAATGGATTTTGGTAAAAACTACACAGCAGTAGTTGTTACATCAAGTACAGGCGCAAAAAACAAATATGAAATTAATACTACAAAGCTTACAGAGGCTGAACAGGCAACATACAAAGCCGGAAGTTCAACAGATGAAACAACTGCTAAAGACAGCAGTTCAACAAGCAGTAAGAAATCAAAGAAGGCTTCTAAGTCAGACATTACAGTTGGCAAAGGTGAATACAAGATAGTAGAAGATTTTAAGGATGATCTTATTCCTGAAGGTTTTTCAAGAACAAAAGCTGAGTATGACGGTAAGCAGTATGAAGCAATCAAAGGTGACAAGAAAGACATTACAGCTTTCTATTTAAAGAAGGGAAGTACTAAAGGATTTTACATCTATGATTATGAAACAAAGAAGTTTTCTTCATTAAGAAATATTAAGATTGCCAGCAGAATGTATACAGTAGTTAATCCTTCTGAAAAGGCATCTTGCTTAAAGAAGTACACAAAGAAACAGATTACTGTAATTGATCAGGAAGTTAATGCCTGGGTTTTAAATGAAGAAGAGGGGTTATATCTTCTATATGCAATGAACTGGAATGGCGATACAAACCTTTATTGCTACGATGACAATGAAAAATGTTTCCAGAGATATATTGCAGAAGATGATGTAAATACTCAGATTGAAGCAGCAAATAAGGCATACAACAATGTAAAGAACAAATATAATACATTAGTATCAAAATACAATATGCTTCTTAAGATTGCATGCGGACTTGTAATTGTTATAATTATTCTTATTTTTGTTATTATAAATATTAAGCTTAACAGAAAAGAAAAAAGACTTGCCAAGCAGAAAAAATATGATGACAAAAATAATGGCAATGGAAAAGACAAGAAAGATGCAGAAGATTCAACAGAATCAAATGACGTGGAAGAATCAGATGAAATTGAACCTATGGAAGAACAGGTTGAAGAAATAGAAGAACCTGAAGATGTTTCAATTCCTGAAACTGTTGAAGAACCAGAAGCTTTAGATGAGGTTGTTGAAGATTTCACTGAAGCAGATGATGTGGAAATTCCACAGGTTGAAGAAGCTACTGATTTGAATCAGGATGTTGTATTAGATTTAGATGACATAGAAGATGCGGCAGAAACAACTGAAGATGAAATAGAGAAAGAATCTGAAAAAGCTCAGTTAGAAGCGGAAGAAGATATGAAAGAAACATTAAAAGACATGCTTCCGGATGACGATGAGGATGATGAAGATTTTGAATTTATTGATTTAGATTAATTAGGAATACCCCAGACTTCGGTCTGGGGTATGTTAGCAGAAAAATATGGAGGAAAGGTAATGGAAAGAGGTAATTTTACCAGACAGGCTATTGAAGCTATGGAATATGCTAAAGAAGTGGCTATAAGTTTTGGTATGAATTATATCGGCACGGAACATTTATTGGCAGGCATTTCCAAAGTATCAGAAGGTGTGGCAGCAAATATTTTGTATAACTATAATCTTGTTTATGCAGATATAATGAAAGCCATTAGTGAGGACATGGGAATAGAAGGCAGAGTGCGTACAAGGTCCAGAAGCAGAAATCTGGAAACAACAGCAAGGGCCAAGGCAATATTGGAAAGAGCTTATGTAGAGGCATCAAAACAGGGATTGCCTCAGATTGGAACAGAGCATATTCTTCTTGCCATAGTTGCAGATCCTGATTGTGAGGCACATTGTATTCTTACAAGTTTTCGGGTAAATATTAAAAAGATTTGTGCAGATATTTTAAAACTTACAAATAGAGATCCAAGAGAGATAAGACAGTACATCCAGACAGAAAAGCGTCAAAGAGATGACAACGTTTCTGCAACACCAACATTAGACCAGTTCGGAAGAGATTTGACTAAGGCAGCAAAGGCAGGTCAGCTTGACCCTGTAGTTGGAAGAGATGTTGAAATAAGAAGAATTATTCAGATTTTAAGCAGAAGAACAAAGAATAATCCTTGTCTTATAGGAGAGCCGGGTGTTGGTAAGACAGCAATAGTTGAGGCAATAGCCCAGAAGATTGTACAGGGACTTGTTCCTGAAACAATGGAAGGAAAAAGATTAATAAGTCTTGATCTTTCAGGTACTGTTGCAGGCTCAAAATATAGAGGCGAGTTTGAGGAAAGATTAAAAAGAATAATGGATGAAGTTGAAAATTCAGGAAACATTATTCTTTTTATTGATGAAATTCATACAATTATCGGTGCCGGTGGCGCAGAAGGTTCAATGGATGCCTCAAATATTTTGAAACCATCATTAACAAAAGGACGTCTTCAGGTTATAGGGGCAACAACAATTGCAGAATACAGAAAGTATTTTGAAAAAGATGCAGCCCTTGAGAGAAGATTTCAGCCGGTTACTGTTGAGGAGCCTACAGAAGCCCAGACTATTGAGATTTTGCATGGATTAAAAAGTGCTTATGAAGAATTTCACAAGGTTAATATTTCAGATGAAGCAGTGGAAGCTGCAGTAAAACTTTCAACAAGATATATTAATGACAGAAATCTTCCGGACAAGGCAATTGACTTAATAGATGAGGCATGTTCAAAAGTAAGAATTAAGGAAAAACCAAAGCCAAAATCAGTAACAAATAAAGAACTTGATGTAGCTGAATTAAATCTTGAACTTGAAATGTGCGTAAGACACGGAGATTTCAAAGGAGCAGCAGTGCGCAAAAAGGATTTAGACAAAGCACAGACAGCTCTTGATAAGGCTATTGCAAAGTGGCAGGGAACAGAGAAAGAATACAGACCTGTTATTGATGAAAATACAATAGAAGAAATAGTATCAATGTGGACAGGAATCCCGGTGACAAAAATGGGAAAGAACGAACAGCAGAGATTATTAAAGTTAGAATCAATATTGCATAAGCGTGTTGTAGGCCAGACAGAAGCTGTAACTGCCGTGGCAAAGGCTGTACGAAGAGGAAGAGTGGGACTAAAAAGTGCCAATAGACCAATTGGTTCATTTCTGTTTTTGGGACCTACAGGTGTAGGAAAAACAGAACTTTCAAAAACATTGGCAGAAGCAGTTTTCGGTTCAGAAGATGCAATGATTCGTGTTGATATGTCAGAATATATGGAAAAACACAGTGTATCAAAACTTATTGGTTCACCTCCGGGATATGTTGGATATGAAGAAGGCGGACAGCTTAGTGATAAGGTTAGAAGAAATCCATATTCAGTAGTTCTTTTTGATGAAATCGAAAAAGCTCATCCTGATGTGTTTAACATATTGTTACAGGTTCTTGATGATGGCCAGATTACAGATTCAAAGGGTAGAAAAGTTAGCTTTAAAAATACAATTATTATTATGACATCAAATGCAGGAGCAAACAGAATAATAGATCCTAAACATTTAGGTTTTAGCAGAGACATAACAGAGAAGCAGGATTATGAAAAGATGAAAGCAAGTGTTATGGAAGAAGTTAAGTTAATGTTTAAACCTGAGTTTATTAATCGAATTGATGAAATTATAGTATTCCATGCTTTAACTGAAAAAGAAGTAAAGAGCATAGTTAACATTATGCTTAGAAATCTTGCAAAACAGGTTAAGGAACAGATGAATATTGAGCTTAAATATACTGAAACACTGAAGAGTGCCCTTGCAAAGGAAAGCTACGATAAGAAGTATGGTGCAAGACCTTTAAGAAGGATGATTCAGAACAAAATAGAAGACAATCTGGCAGAGGAAATACTTGCAGAAAAAGTTAAGCAGGGAGATAAAGTTACAGTGTCATATAAGAACAAATCAGTAACTTTTTCTGTGGCAGAATAGTTTAAAATGTATTATACTAGAACTACCAAAAAAAATAGATAAAGTCACATTAGATGATTTAATAACAGGAGGACAAAATGGCAGTAATTAAGGAATTAATCAGAAAAGAAAATAATGGTTCAATCAGCTTCGGTAATTATGAATTACCACAGAAAACAAAGTTAGCAGACTTTGAAGTTAATGGAGATTTATATAAAGTAAAAACATTTAAGGAAATTACAAAACTTGAAAAGAACGGAACTTTTGTTTATGAATCAATTCCGGGAACAGCAGTAAGCGTTTTTAAGGAAACAGCAGATGAAGTAAGCTTTTTCGTAGACGGAAAAGGTCAGACACAGATTACATTAGAATTAGAATCTAACAAGGAATACAGAGTTTTTGTTGGAGACAGAGACCTTGGAGTATCTAAGACAGACGTTGGCGGAAAGATTACATTAGATGTAGATTTAGAAAACGGAAATCTTACTACTGTAAAAGTTGTAACAGCATAATAAGTAAGATTTTAAATTAAGATATAAAATAAAGCTACAAAACAAAATAGGAGAGCCATGGCAAAATCAAAAAAGACGGTTTTCTTTTGCAAAGAGTGCGGTTACGAGTCAAGCAAATGGTTAGGACAGTGTCCGGGATGTAAAGAGGTAGGAACTTTTGTAGAAGAACCGATGGGGGCAAAGACCAACAATAACATTAGAAGGGGATTAATTAATAATAAACCGGTAACAATAAATCAGGTTACGGCAGATGATGAGGAGAGAATCACAACAGGTTTTGGAGAACTGGACAGAGTATTAGGAGGGGGAGTAGTTCCCGGCGGGCTAATACTTGTAGGCGGTGATCCGGGAATAGGAAAGTCCACATTACTTCTTCAGGTATGTAGAAATATGTCAAATAATGGCAAGAAGATTTTATATATTTCAGGAGAAGAATCCCTTAAGCAGATTAAGCTTAGAGCAAACAGAATGGGACAGTTTTCCGATAATTTAAGTCTTTTGTCAGAGACAAGCCTTGATATAATAGAGTCAGTTATTTTAGAAACAAGACCTGATGCAGTAGTAATAGACTCAATACAGACTATGCTAAGAGAGGATATAGGCTCAGCTCCAGGTAGTGTAAGTCAGGTTAGGGAGTCAACTAACTTTCTTATGCAGTTAGCTAAAGGTAATACCATTCCAATATTTATTGTAGGTCACGTAACCAAAGAAGGGGTTGTTGCAGGACCTAGGGTTTTGGAACATATGGTTGACACGGTTTTATATTTTGAAGGTGACAGACATGCAGCATATAGAATAATCCGAGGAGTTAAGAACCGTTTTGGTTCAACTAATGAAATTGGAGTATTTGAAATGAGTTCAGAAGGACTTAGGGAAGTATTAAATCCGTCAGAATTTATATTAGATGGAAGACCTGAGGATGCTTCAGGTTCAGTTGTGGCATGTTTAATGGAAGGAACAAGACCGATTCTTGTAGAAATACAGGCATTAATATCCCACACCAACTTTGGAATGCCGAGACGAACGGCGGTGGGAACAGACTATAACAGAGTTAATCTTTTAATGGCAGTTATCGAAAAAAGAATTGGAGTTCAGATGTGCGATTATGATGCATATGTTAATATAGCAGGTGGAATGAAAATCAATGAACCGGCATTAGACCTTGCATTAGTAATGGCATTAATCAGTAGCTTTAAGAACAGAGTAATAGACCCAAAGACAATAGTTTTCGGTGAAGTAGGGCTTGCAGGAGAAGTAAGAGCGGTATCACAGGCAGACAAAAGAGTACAGGAAGCTAAGAAACTTGGTTTTACAACGTGCATAATGCCTGCTGTATCCAAGAAAAATCTTACAGAAATCACTGGAATCAATATAATTGGGGTAAATAATATAAAAGAAGCTGAAGAACTTATTTAAAAAAGTTGACAACTGATATTTGTTAGATTAGAATAACAAAGTAAGAAAAAGTCCAAAAGGACAATAAAATAATAAAAGCGTTGATAGAGACAGTAGTTGCCTTGCATAAATAATGCATAGTGAACGTTATAGAGAGTTCGGATAAGGTGGAAGCCGAATACAAGTAGCAGGTATATGAACATCACTCTGGAGCTGCAGTCCAAAGAACGTATAAAGTTTAGTAGGCGCTGACGGTATCCACCGTTAAAGGGAACACATATTAAAGGAGAAATCCTGCGTATGCTGTAAAAGGTGGTTAACGAAAATACAGGCTTTCGTCCTTTACAGGGCGGGAGCCTTTTTATTTAGTGCTTACACACTAAATAAAAAGTGCTCCATAGTGGACGCACAATAAAATAAATACACAGATATCATTGGATGTTTTCGAAAACAATGCAAGTATATTCGATGCCGCAGAACTTTTTTCTGGCAAACAATAGGCAGTAATTCGCAATTTTGCGAGCATAGTGTACAGCGATAAAACTACTGTCCGAGCGGAGCGAGTTTAGTTTTTCGCTGTACCATAGACGGCGGAGCAAAATAAGAAGTACAACGTGTTTGCAGCAAAAAGTTCTGCGGCATCGATACAAACATTATTTTCGCAAACATCTGATGACAAAAAAGAAAGGAGATTGAAATGTACAAGAAGGTATCAACCAATTTGAACTTTGTTGACAGAGAAAAAGAAACAGAAAAATTCTGGGATGACAATCACATCTTTGAAAAAAGTATGGAAAATAGAAAAGAAGGACCAACATATACTTTTTATGATGGACCTCCAACAGCTAACGGAAAACCACATATCGGACACGTATTAACACGTGTAATTAAAGATATGATCCCTAGATACAGAACAATGAAGGGATATATGGTTCCAAGAAAGGCAGGATGGGACACACATGGACTTCCTGTAGAACTTGAAGTAGAAAAATTATTAGGTTTAAATGGAAAAGAACAGATTGAAGAATACGGTATGGAACCTTTCATTAAGAAATGTAAGGAATCTGTATGGAAATACAAGGGAATGTGGGAAGACTTCTCAGGAACAGTTGGTTTCTGGGCAGATATGGAAAACCCATATGTAACTTATGATGATAATTTTATTGAATCTGAATGGTGGGCTTTAAAGACTATCTGGGATAAGAAATTATTATACAAAGGTTTTAAGATTGTACCTTATTGCCCAAGATGTGGAACACCTCTTTCATCACAGGAAGTTGCACAGGGATACAAGGCAGTTAAGGAACGTTCAGCTATCGTAAGATTTAAAGTTGTTGGTGAAGATGCATATTTCCTTGCATGGACAACAACACCTTGGACTCTTCCATCTAACGTAGCTCTTTGTGTTAACCCTAATGACACATACTGCAAGGTTAAAGCAGCTGACGGATATACTTATTATATGGCAGAAGCTTTACTTGACACAGTATTAGGAAAGCTTGCAACAGAAGACGAAAAAGCTTATGAAGTATTAGAAACAATGAAGGGTGCTGACCTTGAATATAAAGAATATGAACCATTATATGAATGTGCAAAGGCTATTGCTGATAAGCAGAGAAAGAAAGGTTTCTTTGTAACATGTGACACATACGTTACTATGAGTGATGGTACAGGTATTGTTCATATTGCTCCTGCTTTCGGTGAAGATGATGCTAATGTAGGACGTAACTATGACCTTCCTTTTGTACAGCTTGTAAATGACAAGGGTGAACTTACAGAAGACACACCTTATGCAGGTTTATTTGTAAAGGATGCTGATCCTAAGGTATTAGTAGACCTTGACAAGAGAGGACAGTTATTTGATGCACCTAAGTTTGAACATGATTATCCACATTGCTGGAGATGTGATACACCATTAATCTATTATGCAAGAGAATCATGGTTTATTAAGATGACAGAAGTTAAGGATAAACTTGTTGCAAATAATAACACAGTAAACTGGATTCCAAAATCAATCGGTGAAGGACGTTTTGGAAACTGGCTTGAAAATGTACAGGATTGGGGTATTTCAAGAAACCGTTATTGGGGTACACCACTTAATATCTGGGAATGCTGCGATTGCGGATGTCAGGAATCAATTGGCAGCCGTGCAGAATTAGCAGAAAGAAGTGGAAATCCTGATAATGCTAAGGTTGAATTACACAGACCTTACATTGATGAAGTAACATTTAAGTGTAAAGAGTGTGGTGGCACAATGAAGAGAGTACCTGAAGTTATTGACTGCTGGTTTGACTCAGGAGCAATGCCATTTGCACAGCATCATTATCCATTTGAAAATAAAGATTTATTTGAAAAACAGTTCCCTGCAGATTTTATCTCAGAAGCTGTTGACCAGACAAGAGGATGGTTCTATTCATTAATGGCTGAATCAACATTATTGTTTGATAAGGCTCCATACAAGAACGTAATCGTACTTGGTCACGTTCAGGACGAAAACGGACAGAAGATGAGTAAGTCAAAGGGTAACGCAGTAGATCCTTTTGAAGCATTAGGACAGTACGGTGCCGATGCCATCAGATGGTATTTCTACACTAACTCAGCTCCATGGCTTCCAAACCGTTTCCATGGTAAAGCAGTTCAGGAAGGACAGCGTAAGTTTATGGGAACACTTTGGAACACATATGCGTTCTATGTCTTATATGCTGAAATTGATCAGTTTGACCCAACAAAATACACACTTGATTATGATAAATTAAGTGTTATGGATAAATGGTTATTATCAAAACTTAACTCTATGGTTAAGGCAGTAGATGAAAACCTTGGTAACTACAGAATCCCTGAAGCTGCAAGAGCATTAGATGATTTTGTAGATGATATGAGTAACTGGTATGTAAGACGTTCAAGAGAACGTTTCTGGGCAAAAGACATGCCACAGGATAAGATTAATGCTTACATGACATTATATACAGCACTTGTTACAGTATCAAAGGCTGCTGCACCAATGATTCCATTTATGACAGAAGATATTTATCAGAATATCGTAAGAAGTGTAGATGAAACAGCACCTGAAAGTATTCATTTATGTGACTTCCCAGAAGTTAATGAATCTTACATTGACAAAAAATTGGAAGAAAACATGGAAAGAGTACTTGATATTGTAGTACTTGGTCGTGCATGTAGAAATGCATCTGCAATTAAGAATAGACAGCCAATTGGAAAGATGTTCGTTAAGGCAGAATTTGAATTATCTGATTTCTACAAAGAAATCATTGAAGAAGAATTAAATGTTAAGGAAGTTGAGTTTACAGATGATGTAAGAGCATTTACTTCATATTCATTTAAGCCACAGCTTAGAACAGTTGGACCTAAATATGGTAAATTCTTAGGCAAGATTAAAGAAGCATTATCATCATTAGACGGAAATGCAGCTATGGATAAGATTAATGCCGGAGAACCTTTAACATTCGATTTTGACGGCAACGAAGTAGTTCTTGAAAAAGAAGATTTACTTATTGATATGGCTCAGGTTGAGGGATATGTATCAGAAAGCGATAATAATATTACTGTAGTACTTGATACAAAACTTTCAGATGAACTTATTGAAGAAGGATTTGTTAGAGAAATAATCAGTAAGATTCAGACAATGAGAAAAGAAGCTGATTTCCAGGTAATGGACAAAATTGTGGTAAATGTGGATAAAAACGATACAATAAAAGCTATAATTGAGAACAATCTTGACGAAATTAAGTCTGAAGTGTTGGCAGATAATGTCATATTTGGTAAAATAAACGGGTATGAAAAAGAGTGGAATATTAACGGCGAAAAGGTAACTTTTGGCGTAGAAAAAGCTCTTTAGAATTTGACTTGAAATATTTGGCTATAAAATTTATTAAAAAGAGAGAAGCAATGCCTGTCATTGTTTCTCTCTAATAGCATAAAAAAGGAGATTTAATATGGCTAAGAACGAAGGTATGGAAAAGCATGAAGAATTCAAGGCAGAATTCAAGAAGCGTGTGAAAGAACAGGCTAAAATGCTTTACAGAAAAAGCCTTGATGAAATAAGTGACAGACATAAGTTTGTATGTGTTGCTTATGCAGTAAAGGATATTGTAATCGATCAGTGGATAGCAACGCAGAAAGCATATGATGAGAAGGATGCTAAGATTGTATACTATTTATCAATGGAATTTCTTATGGGCCGTGCTCTTGGAAATATGATTATCAATCTTTCAAGCAGAGATGAAATCAAGGAAGCTATTGAAGAATTAGGACTTGATCTTAATGTAATCGAAGATCAGGAACCTGATGCAGCTTTAGGTAATGGTGGTCTTGGTAGATTGGCAGCATGTTTCTTAGATAGTTTGTCAACACTTAACTATCCTGCTTATGGATGTGGTATCAGATACAAATACGGTATGTTCCAGCAGAAGATTGAAAACGGATATCAGAAAGAAATACCTGAAGACTGGTTAAGACATGCTAATCCATTAGAAATCAAGCGTGAAGAATATGCTTGTGAAGTTAAGTTTGGCGGATATGTAAGAGTAGAAAACAGAGACGGACGTAATTATTTTATTCAGGAAGGCTACCAGTCAGTTAATGCTATTCCATATGATATGCCAATCGTTGGTTACGGAAACAACGTAGTTAATACATTAAGAATTTGGGACGCTGAACCTGTAGTACACTTTAATCTTGATGAATTTGACAAGGGTTTATATATGGCTGCAGTTGAACAGGAGAACCTTGCAAAGACTATTACAGAAGTTCTTTATCCTAATGACAATCATTATGCAGGTAAGGAATTAAGATTAAAACAGCAGTATTTCTTTGTTTCAGCAAGTTTACAGACAGCAATTAAGAAATACTTAAAGAATCATGATGATATTAGAAAATTACCTGAAAAGGTAGTATTCCAGATGAACGATACTCATCCGACACTTACAGTTGCAGAACTTATGAGATTATTAATGGATGAATATAACTTAGAATGGGATGAAGCTTGGGATATTACAACACATGCATGCGCATACACTAACCATACAATCATGAGCGAAGCTCTTGAAAAATGGCCAATTGAATTATTCTCAAGATTACTTCCAAGATGTTACCAGATTATTGAAGAAATCAACAGAAGATTTTGTATTGAAATCGAAAACAAATACCCTGGAAATCATGATAAAGTTGCTAAGATGGCAATTATCTATGATGGTCAGGTTAAGATGGCTCATCTTGCAATTTGTGCAGGTTTCTCAGTTAACGGTGTAGCAAAACTTCATACAGAAATTTTAAAACATCAGGAATTAAAAGATTTCTATGAAATGATGCCGGAGAAGTTTAACAATAAGACTAACGGTATTACACAGAGAAGATTCCTTCTCCATGCTAATCCACTTCTTTCAGAATGGGTTACAGGAAAGGTTGGAGATGACTGGATTACAGACCTTCCAAAGATTAAGGGAATAGAAGTATACGCAGATGACAAGAAAGCTCAGGCTGAATTTATGAATATTAAATATCAGAACAAAGTACGTCTTGCAAAATACATTAAAGAACATAATGGTATTGATGTAGACCCACGTTCTATTTTTGATGTTCAGGTTAAGAGACTTCATGAATATAAGCGTCAGTTATTAAATATTTTACATGTAATGTATTTATACAACCAGATTAAGGAACATCCTGAAATGGAATTTTATCCAAGAACATTTATCTTTGGTGCAAAAGCAGCAGCAGGTTACAAGATTGCTAAGCTTACAATCAAGTTAATCAATAGCGTTGCTGATGTAATTAACAATGATGAATCAATTAATGGAAAGATTAAAGTTGTATTTATTGAAAACTACCGTGTATCAAATGCTGAAATCATTTTTGCGGCAGCAGATGTTTCAGAACAGATTTCAACAGCATCAAAAGAAGCTTCAGGCACAGGTAATATGAAGTTTATGTTAAATGGTGCTTTAACACTTGGAACAATGGATGGTGCTAACGTAGAAATAGTTGATGAAGTTGGCGAAGAAAATGCATTTATCTTTGGTTTATCTTCAGATGAAGTTATTAACTACGAAAACAATGGCGGATATAATCCAATGGATATTTTCAACTCAGATATGGACATTAGAAAAGTTCTTATGCAGTTGATTAACGGATTCTATTCTCCAGATGATCCTGAAAGATTCAGACCAATTTACAACTCATTACTTAACACTCAGGAAACAGATGTTGCTGACAGATACTTTATTCTTAAAGATTTCAAGTCATATGCAGCAGCTCAGAAGAGAGTTGAAGAAGCTTACAGAAACGAAGAAGGCTGGGCTAAGTCAGCTATGTTAAATGTAGCTAATGTTGGTAAGTTTACATCTGACAGAACAATCGAAGAATACGTACAGGATATTTGGCATCTTGAAAAAGTAAAAGTTAAAATGGACGTATAGATTACAGAAAATTGTGAAAGTGTCACAATAGATATAATCAAATATAATTAAAATGAAACCCCAAAAAGTTAGAATGTAATGTCTGGTTTTTTGGGGTTTTTGTATGCACTACAATCATATAAATGATTTTTGAAAAATAAGTTAGTATAAGGGATTTTTAGGAATAACCAAATGACAGATAGAAAAAAGTTTATTATGCTAATATTATTTTCGATTTTTTTCCCGTTAGTTATAGGTAGTGTATGTGTTCTTGTAAACGGAAACAAAATATCTAAGGCTAAGCCCTCAGGGAAAACAATATTAGTGGATAATAAAAACTACAGCTTTGAAATGGATATGGAGAACTTCATATCTTACGTTCTTATGGCGCAGATGGACGAAAGTGAGCCGGAGGAGCTTTTGAAAGCTAAGTCTGTTATTATTAGAACTTATATTTTGTACAAAATGAAGGACAAAGCTCAAATAGCAGCTTCAGATTTGGGAATGGAATATAGAAATTATGGGGAGTTAAAAAACAGCAGATTTCAGGATTTTTGCAGGGAAAACATTAAAAGCCCCAAAGGAATGGCTGCATATTTTACAGGTATAGGTTCTTATAAAATATATAATGAGAAAAATAAAAAAATTAAAAGAATAGTAGACAAAACAAAAGGCAAAATAATAAAGAAACAGGGGGAGACTATTTTGCCACTGTTTCATAATATAAGTAATGGGAAAACCAGGTTAGGGGAGGAAATTATTGGAAAGGAATATAGTTATCTAAAAAGTGTTATATGCCAGAATGACATAAAGGAGAAGGAATATCTTTGCACAAGGTATTTAACGGTTAATGAGTTTAAGGAAAAACTGTCAGCTAATGGCATTGTTGTATTTAAAGATGGGAAGGAAATTCTAAAAAATATAAAAGATAAGAAGGAAATTATTAATCTGATAACTGTTGAAAAAGACAAAGAAGGCTATGCTTTAAAAATAAGAATTGGGGATACTGTTGTTCTGGCAGATGATTTTTCAAAAGCCCTCGGTCTTAATTCTACAGATATGAGCATAGAAGAATATGAAAAGGGAATAAGAATTACAACTAAAGGCAACGGTCACGGTTTTGGAATGAGTATAAGCTATGCCAGATACCTTGCAGGTCATGGCAAGCCATGGCAGGAGATTCTTAGCACTTTCTATGATGGGAAAATTGTGGAATATTAAAATTAATTTTTTTGTATAAATCTTCAATTAATGGTACATACTGTTATTGAGGTGATGAGAATGGATAAGAAATTTATAGCAGCAGTTGCAGTTTGCTTTGTTGCATTAGTAGGCGTAGCCACGGGAACTTATTTTCTTGGGCAAAAAAGCGACGAAAACATTGTAAAATTAGGAAAAGCAAACATAACTGAAACAACAGCGGCAGATAAAAATATTGAAGCAGCGGGAAATGTTGTGGAAAAAGAAACACAAAAAGAAACAGCAATGGAATCTGAAACACCGAAAGACAGAGAAGTTGAACCGGGAGGTTATTTAACAGAAGAAACAACTAAGGAAAAAGCCGTAAATAACGTAGTGGAAGAAAACACTCAGTCTAATGTAAGCAAAAAAGATTACTTGTATGGACTTTCATCAGAGGCAGCAGCCCAGATTAAAACATTAAAGTTTAACAAGAACAGCAAACTTATCTGGCCTGTTGAGGGTAGCATTATTATGCCATATGATGTGAAAAATACAGTATATTACGCAACATTAGATGAATACAAAACCAATCCCGGAATTGTAATCCAAAGTAGCAAAGGCACTGCAATAAAGGCAGCGGCAGATGGTGTTATTACAAAAATAACACAAGATGACGAACTTGGCGTTGTTATCAGTCAGGCAGTGGGAAATGATTATATCGTAAACTACGGTCAGACCATAAATCCTGAAGTAAAAGAAGGAAGCTTCGTTGAAGCAGGCCAGACTATCGCCTATGTTAACCAGCCAACTAAATATTACTCCAAGGAAGGGGATAATATTTACTTCTCAGTAGAAAGAAATGGAAAAACAAAAGATCCTTTAAATTATATTGATTACGAGGACTAATCACAAAACCGGAATAAGTGCATACAATAAGGTATACAAAAGAAAATATTAAAAGCTGCTCACTTTTGTGACAGCAGGCAACAGGGTTAAAAAAGGAAAATCATAAACAATTATTCTAATGATTTTCTAAAATCCGTACCTGTTGTTTATAATAGATTGTGCTATCATGTACCTGAAAAATACGTGGTAGCACTTTTTTTGATATTTTCAATCATATGTTATAATTCCACGCAGAAATCTCAACGTGTTTGCTGTAAAAATTTCTGCGTGGAATTTAAAACAGTGCCATTGAAAATATACAAACTATATTATAAGATAAAGGTTAGAATGAAGGCTAAAGATAGTATTTAGTTATGTACGGAGGAAGAAACTATGGGTAAGTATATTATGGCATTAGATCAGGGAACTACCAGTTCCAGAACTATTTTATTTGATAAGAAGGGAAATATTGTTTGTCAGGCAAATAAGGAGTTTGAGCAGATTTTTCCAAAGCCGGGCTGGGTTGAACATAATCCTGAGGAGATTTGGATGACACAGCTTCTTACAATGGAAGATGTTATGAGACAAGCAGGAATTACAGGCAAGGATATTGAAGCCATTGGCATTACTAATCAGCGAGAAACAACGGTTATATGGGACAAGAATACGGGAAAACCTATTTATAATGCCATTGTTTGGCAGTGTAGAAGAACTTCTGATATTGTAGACGGACTTGTTAAGGACGGTTTTAGGGATTTTATTAGAAATAAGACTGGATTGGTTCCTGATGCTTATTTTTCAGGAACTAAGATTAAGTGGATTCTTGATAATGTGCCGGGAGCAAGAAATAAGGCAGAAAATGGTCAATTGCTTTTTGGAACAATTGACTCATGGCTTATGTGGAAGTTAAGCGGTGGAAGCATACACGCAACGGATTACACTAATGCTGGAAGAACTATGATTTATAACATATTTGATTTGGAGTGGGATCAGGAATTACTGGATATACTAGATATTCCCAAGTCTATGTTGCCTAAGGTAAATCCTTCAAGTGGAATTTTTGGATATACTATGCCGGAACTGTTAGGAGAACGAATACCTATAAGTGGTGTTGCAGGAGACCAGCAGGCGGCATTATTTGGTCAGTGTTGTTTTGAAAAAGGTGATGTAAAGAATACATATGGAACAGGTTGTTTTCTTTTAATGAATATAGGAGATAAGCCGGTTATATCAGACAATGGTTTGATTACTACTATTGCAGCAGGCACAGGCAAGGTTGAATATGCATTGGAAGGCAGTGTTTTTGTGGCAGGAGCGGCAATACAGTGGCTTAGAGATCAGATGAAGTTAGTTAACAGTGCACCGGAAAGTGAAGAGATTGCAGAAAAAGTTAGTGATACTAATGGAGTATATGTTGTGCCGGCTTTTACAGGAATGGGAGCACCTTATTGGAAGCAGAATGCCAGAGGCATGGTAGTTGGCATAACAAGAGGAACTGCAAGAGAGCATTTTGTAAGAGCTACCCTTGAATCACTTGCTTATCAGACATATGATGTTTTGAAGGTAATGGAGCAGGATGCGGCAATGGAAATTAAGGCTATCAGAGTTGACGGTGGGGCAAGTGCCAATAATCTTTTAATGCAGTTTCAGGCAGATATTACTGAAAAACAGGTTGTGCGACCATCAGTAATTGAAACTACAGGGCTTGGGGCAGCATATTTGGCAGGTCTTGCAACAGGTTATTGGAAAGACAAAAAAGACATTATAAAAAATTCAACAATAGAGAGAAAGTTTGAAAACAAAATGGATTCTGAAAAGGTGCAGAAATATATCAAGGGATGGCACAGAGCTGTAAAATGTGCCCTTGTTTATGCAGATGAGGAGTAAATAATATCCTATGAATCTGGTATTGTGTTTATTACGCAAATTGGATATATAAATAATACCACATACTGATATACTATACTTTAATGAGTTACAGTGTCAGATTGAGATAATGCAACTTAGATTAAGTAATAATACACTTAGGATAAAAGATAGGTGTTAATATCAGGAGGAGAATTATGGATTCAACTAAACAGAACGTAGGAAAGATTGTTATTACAGCTTTATTTGCAGCGTTAGCATGTGTAGCAACAATGATTATTAAAGTACCTACAGTAGGAACAAACGGTTATGTAAATATTGGTGATACTATTGTATTACTTTCAGCTTGGATGATTGGTGGCGTTTATGGTGCCCTTGCAGCAGGTATCGGTTCAGCCCTTTCAGATTTTATCAGCGGTTACGGAAGTTATGTACCGGGAACATTTGTAATTAAGTTTTTAATGGCTTTAGTTGCATATTTAGTATTTGTAACAATTAAGAAAGCAAACACTAAGGACAGCAAGGGAATGAATGTAGTAGCTTATATTGTAAGTGGTGTAGTTGCAGAAGTTATTATGGTTTTAGGATATTTCGTATATGAAAGTACTTTATTAGGATATGGACTTGGAGCAGTGCCTTCAATTGGAAGCAACAGCATCCAGGGTGTTACATGCTTGGTATTAGGATTTATTGCTATTTTCGCATTAGAAGAAGCAAAGGTTACAAAATTAGTTAAAAAATTTGTATAAAAATATAAAATAATATATAAA
>OLPI01001527.1_pt1 | contig 20307 bp, 19 predicted proteins | sample 1672361 | NCBI WGS metagenome assembly OLPI01 (sample SAMEA3136675, study PRJEB25190) | human gut metagenome
TGTCATTTAACCGTATATATTATATAATTTTATAAAAACAATTTTTACGAACGGAGTTGTTGTTTTATGGAATTGAAGATAAAGAAAATATTTTTAAATCATATATATTAAATACCGAAAATCAAACAGAATTTATAATAAAGAAAAACCTGAAAACATATGGTGAATATTCTGTCTGTAACAGCAGCGGTGAAATTGTTTATTCCGTAAAAATCGACCCTAAACCGCTCGACAAACGCATTAAATACGTCTTTACCGAACACGAAACACAAAACGAATTTTACGCGTGGGCAGACTACAAATGGAACGACACCGAAACAAACGGCTCTGCTTTAAAAAAGCTTTACGATATTTTCGTAACACCCCCGATTGAATTTTATATTGAGGCTGAAAGCTTTTTCGGTGAACTTTGTATAAGACGAAGTAAATTCAATAAATTCGATATTCTGATAAATAACAAAATCAAAGGTTTGATTACAAATCACAAAATTTCATGTGATGAAATCGACGATAAAGCACTTCTTGCAATGCTTTACGTTTTTTCAAAATTTGTTTCGGATAATGAAAAAGAACTTGTTTCCGCTAAAATTATGTAATACAAAAGGCTGTCGGCGAAATGCCGACAGCCTTTATTTTTTATTTTACGGTAACTTTTCTGTATGTATTAAAGTTTAACCATTTTTCAAAGAATTTGTTTTCGTCATCTCTTGTTGCATATTCCCTAAGGAAGTTCACAACTTTTTCTCTTGAATCAGCCTTAATTTCAAAACCGCGTCCGTTAATGACAGGGTAACCGTCGTATTCATAATTCTTTGTTTCGATAATATCGCCTATCTTCTTATTTCTGACTTTAACCGTAACTCCGTCACGAAGTACAATTATATCAAAGCTGTCAGGATATTTATAGCTTTCACCCTCTGTCGGAATTTTGTCACCGACAGTATAAGTCTTGTCAACAGGTTGATATTTAAGTACTGACAAGCTCTGTGGATCGTAATAGAATTCTTCAAAAATATCGCCTCTTGCCTCAAGTTTTTCAAACTTAAACGATGCTCTGTCCGAGAAAGAACCGCCCTTTTCTTTAAGTTCGTCAACAACACCGCAAGCCGAAGTCATATTTGTCACACGGTCGATAAGAATTAATTCACCGAGTGTTCTGTGTTCTTCAAACAAGTCTGCAACAACAGCCTCTGTAAGCAAAATTTCGCATACCGCAATACCGTTTTTGCCTATTGTTTCCGCATTGATATGCTCACCTGTATTAACGTCAATCGCATAATCAATACCTGCGACTATACCTGCGATTGTCTTTGTACCAATCTTTACAAGATAGTCTTTTCCGACTGTCAAAGGCTCATCGTCCATCCACAAAAGTGACGCTGTAAGACGCTTATAAGGTGCAAGGTTTGTACCCTTTACAATCACACACCCTCTTGAAACGTCAACTTCTTTGTCAAGAGTAATTGTGACAGGCTGACCTTTAAATGCAGTTTCTGACTTTTTGTCACCTACATAAATTTCTTTTACATGAGCACTTTCATTGCTCGGCAATGTTGTAATCTCGTCACCGACATTTATGCTGCCCGATTCAATCTGACCTTGAAAACCTCTGAATGTGTGGTTCGGTCGGCAGACTCTCTGTACAGGGAGATAAAATCCCTGTTCCGCATTTTCTTCGCTTATATCTACATTTTCAAGATATTCCAAAAGCGGTTCGCCGTCATACCAAGTGATGTTTTCCGATTTAACCGTTACGTTGTCACCCTCTGTTGCAGACAACGGAATTATCTTAACGTTTTCAAGTGACAATTCATTTTTCAATTCTTCAATCTGTCCTACGATTTTATCATAAGCATTTTTATCATACTTTACAAGGTCCATCTTATTTACGGCAAACACAAAGTAACGTATACCCATAAGCTTACAAATTCTCGCATGACGTCTTGTTTGAACAAGCACGCCTTGTGACGCGTCGATAAGAATTACAGCCAAGTCCGCAAATGACGCACCTACTGCCATGTTTCTTGTATATTCTTCGTGTCCGGGTGTATCGGCAACGATAAAGCTTCTGTTATCGGTTGTGAAATAGCGGTATGCAACGTCAATCGTTATACCTTGTTCTCTTTCGGCCATAAGTCCGTCAAGTAAAAGTGAGTAGTCAATCGCTCCGCCTCTGCTGCCAACTTTACTGTCAAGCTCCAAAGCTTTCTCCTGATCGGCATAAAGAAGTTTTGAGTCGTAAAGGATATGTCCTATAAGTGTTGACTTACCGTCGTCAACACTTCCGCAAGTTATAAATTTAAGTAATCCGTTCATATTAGAAATAACCCTCCCTTTTTCTGCGTTCCATGCTTCCTGCCGCCTCATTGTCTATAACTCTTGAAGTTCTTTCGGAAGATACCGCACTTAGTGTTTCTTCAATAATTTCGTCAAGCGTATCGGCAGTCGATTCTATACCGCCTGTAAGCGGATAACAGCCAAGTGTTCTGAATCTTACCGATTTGTATTCAGGCACTTCTCCCTCTTTTAGAGGTAATCTGTCGTCATCAACCATTATAAGATTACCGTCACGTTCAACAACAGGTCTTTTTGCCGCGAAGTAAAGCGGTACAATATCAATCTTTTCAAGCTTGATATACTGCCAAATATCTTTTTCTGTCCAGTTTGAAATTGGGAATACTCTCATACTTTCGCCCTTGTTAATCTTAGTGTTGTAAAGTTTCCACATTTCAGGACGTTGGTTTTTAGGGTCCCAAGCCTGTGCCTCATTTCTGAATGAGAAAATTCTTTCCTTTGCACGCGATTTTTCTTCGTCACGTCTGCCGCCGCCGAATGCCGCTGTAAAGCCGTACTTTGTAAGCGCCTGCTTTAATGCCTGTGTTTTCATTATATCAGTATAAGCCGCACCGTGGTCAAACGGATTGATACCTTGCTTTATACCTTCCTCATTTGAATACACAATCATTTCAATACCGAGTTTCTTTGCGGTATCGTCACGGAATTTAATCATATCCTTAAACTTCCAAGTTGTGTCTATGTGCATAAACGGGAACGGCGGTTTTTCAGGATAAAACGCCTTCATTGCAAGGTGCAGCATTACTGAACTGTCCTTACCGATTGAGTATAGCATTACAGGCTTTTCACACTCTGCCGCTACCTCTCTTATAATATATATTGCTTCTGCTTCAAGATCATCAAGATGTGATAATTCACTCATTTAGTGTCCCTCCTTTTAGTGTCCCTTAATACTTATTTGATTCTTTTCTGTCTATGTCTATTTCGGAAACCGTGCCGTCATATTTTTCAATTACCCATTTCAAAATATCGCCGTTTTCCTCTGTATGTACCTTACTTCCCATACCGCCTATATCCGCACCGAGATAAAACGATATTGCGTGCATAGGACATTCCTTGATACAGGAAGTACAGCCCCAGCAATCTTTCGGGTACTTTATAAATGCTTTATTATCTCCGTCCTTTTTTATAAGACTTCCCGGACATACCATACAGCATTTTCCGCAGCCTATACATTTGCTTTTATCAATCATTATGCTCATATGTTCTGCCCCCTTCCACAAGGTCACGAAGTATAATTTCTATTTCACCGTCTTTAAGACGTGAATTGACGTATTTGTTAAAGTTTTCGTTATCCTTATTCGGATAATCAAGATTTTCCGCAAAACTGTGCCAGCGTGTTTCCTTTCTCGCTTTGAGATGTGCTATAACACTTCTTGCAACGACAAGTCTTTCACGAAGTTCGTATATATACATAAGCTCCTGAAAATCTTCTGCGTGAAGTTTTTCTGAAAGCTGATAGATTTGACGGATTTTCGTATCGGCTATGTCAAGCTGTTTTTCATTAAAGCGATAATTTGTCTTGATACCGCCTGCATACGAATCCATAACGGTCTGCATTGCCTCTTCAAGCTGTTCTGTCGTGAATGTTCCGTCAGTGTTTCCGTAAAGGAAATCTGTCACTTCCGATAGGTGACGTTCAATGTCGCTTTCGTCAATCGCACTTATTTCGCCAAGTTCCGAAATTGCGGTAAGTGCCGCAATTTCGCCCTCTGCCAAAGCACCTGTAACGTATTTCTGCGGACAACCGCCTGCAACGTCACCTGCGGCATACAAGCCTTTTACGGTAGTCCTTCTCTTTGTATCCACCCAATAACCGCTCGCGGTGTGACCGCCTACGATATAAGGCTCTGTACCCTCTATTTCAACATTTTGCTCCGACGGATTTTTACCGCTTTCAATCCATTTAAGAGTCTGTGACGGTGCCATATTCAGATAAGCCTTTTTCAAATCCTCGCTTGCCTCTTGGGATATACCCTCTGTACGAAGATAGCAAGGACCTCTGCCCTCAATATTTTCATTCACCGTTCCGTACACTCTCTCGGAGGTTGTAAGACCGTATTTTGTTTCGTAAACCTCTCCGAGCGAATTTATTTGTTTTGCACCCGCACCTTGTGCCAAAGTACCTGTCGGGGCGATTGTATCTTTACAGCGAAGTGCTATAAATCGCATTTCAAATGTCGTCATTTCCGCACCGGCTTTTATGCCCATTGCATATCCGGCACCCGTATTAAACGGCGGATACCACATTTTATGACGTGAAAATCCGGGATTATTCGGCTTGTAAAGACCGGCCGCACCGCCTGTTGCGATTATAACCGCTTTCGCCTCGATTATGTAAAACGTATCGTTTTCAATACCTATACCGTATGCACCCTTTATCCTGTTACCCTCAACCGCATAATCAATAATATTTACACGATTAAGCACCGATACATTTTCTTTTTGCAATGCCGCCTCTGCCAAAATAGGCTTTATATTTTCACCGTTGATTTTAAGGTTTCTGTTACCTCTTGTCACATACTTTCCGTTTTCGTCCTTCAAAATAACAAGTCCGAGTTTTTCAAGTCTGTCTACGACTTCATTCAGCTTTTCGGACATTGTAAGAAGTAAATCTTCTCTTACAATTCCGTCCGCGTCCTTTTTTGCATAATCAACGTAATCCTGCGGAACACGTCCCTCTGTTATGTATGCGTTAAGTGCATTGACACCGGCGGCAAGACAGCCGCTTCTCTTTATATGTGCCTTTTCACATATAAGCACCTTAGCATCGGAATGTTCTGCGACAGTAACCGCCGCATAGCAACCGGCAGTACCGCCGCCTATAATTAAAATATCTGTTTTTAATCTTTCGGTTTTCAATATATTTGTCATATAAACACCTCTTTTATCAGATTACCAATGAATCCTCCGAAATTGATTTATTGTCAAGCAAGTATGCCTTATCGCCTACCGTAACAAATATTCTGTACAAGAATACGTCAACTTCTTCACCGACTTCAATCGCCTGTTCGTCAAGACTGCGTCTGGCTTTAAGTTCCGTACCGTCCACGTCTACGACTACTTCTATACTGTCGCCTCTGAACAATACATTTTTCGTAACTCCGTGAGATGCGGAGCTTTTGTATTTCTGTACTTCGTTTTTCTTTGTCACTTTAACAAATTCAGGTCGTACGATTGCTTTTTCGACATTTTCAATATGCTCAAAATTATGAAACTTTGAATAATCATCAACGAATGTTGTTTCTCCGAAAAACGATGCCGTAAATGCTGTTTTCGGATTGTGATAAATTTCAATAGGTGTTCCCGTCTGTTCAATTCTACCCTTATTTGTTATTATAATTTCGTCTGCAACTTCGATTGCCTCATCTTGGTCGTGGGTTACGAATATACTTGTAACTCCAAGCTTTTCAATCATTTCTCTAAGCCAGCTTCTAAGCTCTTTTCTTACTTTTGCGTCAATCGCCGCAAACGGTTCGTCAAGAAGTAAAAGCTGTGGATTAGGTGCAAGTGCTCTTGCGAATGCCACTCTCTGTCTTTGACCGCCCGAAAGCTGACTCGGATAACGTTTTTCCAACCCCTCAAGACCTATAAGTTTAATAAGCTCTCTTACTCTCTCGTCTATCTTCTTTTTATCGGCTTTCTGAACTCTAAGACCGAATGCGATATTATCATACACCGTCATATATCGAAACAGTGCGTAATTCTGAAATACAAAGCCAATCCCTCTCTTGCTTGCCGCAAGGTCGTTTACTCTCACACCGTCGATTATAATATCGCCGCTGTCTGGAGTTTCAAGACCCGCAATCATTCGCAGAATAGTTGTCTTACCGCTGCCGCTCGGACCTAAAAGACCGATAAGTTTACCCTTTTCAACGCCGAAGTTGACATTGTCCGACGCTTTATAATCGCCGAAGTTTTTATTTATATTTTTTAATTCAACGTACACTCTATTCCGCCTTCTTTCCTTTGTATTCAACAATACTTCTGATTATCAAAATAATCACTGCCAAAATCACAAGTATTGACGCTACCGCAAATGCCGGTACATATTTATTGTCGCCAAAAAGTATTTCAACCTGCAACGGAAGCGTATTCGTTTTACCTCTCAAATGTCCCGAAAGGACTGATACCGCACCGAATTCACCCATCGCTCTTGCCGTACAGAGTACCACTCCGTAAAGCAATGCCCATTTTATATGAGGGAATGTTACTTTTCTGAAAATCGTAAATCCGCTTGCACCCATAAGTGCCGCCGCTTCTTCCTCTGTGCCCTGTTCCTCAAGTATCGGTATAATTTCTCTTGATATAAACGGAAACGTTACAAATATCGTTGCCAATATAATTCCCGGTACGGCAAACACTACTTTTATACCGGCTTGCTGTAAATAAGGATAAAGCACGCTTTGTCTGCCGAATACCAATATGAATATCAAACCTGCTATAACAGGTGAAACCGTTACCGGAATATCAATAAGAGTTGTCAAAACCTTTTTGCCTTTAAACCGGAACATTGTCAAGAACCATGCCGCGAACAGTCCGAAGAATGTGTTTACAACAAGTGCCGACAACGTTGCTTTTGCGGTAAGCTTTACCGCGCTTATCGTATCTTTATCGGTTATGTACTGAAAATATTTTCCTACACCGTTACGAAGTGCAACGGATATAACCGTATAAAGCGGAAGAATTAAGAATACAAATGCGAATAATACGCTGACGGCAATCAATATCCATTTAACAACCTTACTGCCTTCATTTTTCTGCATACTATCTTCCTCCTTTTAATATTTTTGTGTTTCTCGCCTGAATAAGATTTACAATGAACAATATTGCAAATGAGAATGCAAGCATTACAAGTGCTATTGCCGTTGCACTGTTATAGTCAAAGTCCTGTAATTCCGACATAATTATAAGCGGTGTTATTTCCGTTTCATAAGGCTTGTTGCCTGCTATAAAAATTACACTGCCGTATTCTCCTATACATCTTCCGAGTGCCAAGCCAAAGCCTGTAAGTGCAGGAGGAATTATTTCGGGTAAAATTACTTTACGAAATATCGTTCCTCTGTTTGCACCAAGCGCTCCCGCCGCTTCTTCATATGACGGATCAAGTTTTTCAAGCACCGGCTGTACCGCTCTTACAACGAACGGTATGCCGATAAATATAAGCGCCACCACAATTCCGATTCTTGTATGTGCTATTTTTATACCGAACGGTGCGAATAATTTTCCTATAAGTCCTTCTTCTGTTGTAAGGTTTGCAAGAGCCAAACCGGCAACAGCTGTCGGAAGTGCGAACGGAAGTTCAATCATTCCGTCAAGAACACGTTTAAACGGAAAATCATATCTTACAAGCACCCAGGCAAGTATGACGCCCATAATCGAATTTATTATTGATGCGATAAGCGAAGTAAGGAAAGTTACCTTAAAACTTGCAAGAACACGCGGACGTGTAATTGTTTCGATAATATCGCTCATGTGCATTCTTGATGTGTAAATCACGAGTGCCGCTAACGGTATGAGAACAACTAAGCTCAATATTGTAATTGTCACGCCCATCGAAAGTCCGAAACCGGGTATTACTCTTTTCTTCTTTGCTTTCATTTACATTCCTTCTTTACTTATCTGTTTTTTCATAAATGCGGTCAAATACTCCGCCGTCATCAAAATGCTTTTTCTGTACTTCGTCCCAACCGCCGAAGTCTTGTATTGTTACAAGGTTTATGTTAAGGTCAAATGTATCTGCATATTCGTTTAATATATCAGGGTTTGACGGACGGTAGAAATTGTCGCCTGCAATTCTCTGCGCCTCATCAGAATATAAATAACTTAAATATTCCGTTGCAACATCTCTTGTACCTCTTTGGTCAACCACCGCATCAACTACCGCAACAGACGGCTGAGCCAAAATGCTTATGCTCGGCGTTACGATTTCATATTCATCGGGATTTTCCTGAACCGATAGGAACGCCTCATTTTCCCAAGCGATAAGTACATCGCCTTGATTGTTTTCAACAAATGATGTTGTAGCACCTCTTGCTCCCGAATCAAGTACAAGCACGTTTTCGTATAACTTCTTTATAAATGCCTCAATCTGTGTTTCGTCACCGTTGTAAAGTTTATCGGCATATGCCCAAGCCGCAAGGTAGTTCCATCTTGCACCGCCCGAAGTTTTCGGATTAGGTGTTATAACTCCGACGCCGTCTTTAACAAGGTCGCCCCAATCCTTGATATTTTTCGGATTGCCTTTTCTTACAAGGAATACGATTGTTGAGGTGTAAGGTGAACTGTCTTTGTCAAATTCATTTATCCAGCCGTCCTCTATAAGTCCTGCGTCTTGTATTGCCTTTACGTCATATTCAAGCGCAAGCGTTACAACGTCTGCCTCGTTTCCGTTTGCAACTTCAAGTGCTTGCTTACCGCTGCCTCCGTGTGACTGTATAACTTCAACGTCCTGTCCTGTTTGCCCTTTCCAATGCTCTGCGAAAAGTTCATTATACGCACTGTATAATTCTCTTGTAGGGTCGTATGATACATTCGTTATCGTAACCGACTTTTCTGTACTTGTGTCTGCACTGTTTCCGCAACCTGCAAGTACCGTTACTGCCAAAATTGATGTTAATAATATACTAAAAATTTTCTTTTTCATAATTTCATTACCTCGCTATAATATAAAATTTATTTTTTAATCACCTCTGAGCCATACACATTCGGCAACACATCTTTCTGTATACCATGCTTTTTCTGTTCAAATTTTCTCTCATAATCGTTGCCTCCTTTGTTATTCATACTTTTCCTATGGGATATAGGATTTTTAATGTCCTTATCTTACTCCTATATTGTCGTTTTGTCAACATTTTCATATAGTAAAAAAATTAAATTTTTTTCCTATATGTTTTATTTCGGACGACCAATGATCGTCCGCTACGAAATGCTTATAAATTAAGAAAAGCAAAATTATCCGAATATAATTAATCATACTTGCAAATAATAACACAAAACGAAAGGCGGAAATTTTTATGTTAAGAGGAAAAATAGTAGTAGTCGGTGCCGGTTTTGTGGGTTCTACGACCGCATACACAATAATGCTTGACGGTTTTTTCAGAGAAATTGTATTGATTGACGTGAACAAAGACAAAGCCGACGGTGACGCTCTTGATATGGCTCACGGCACATCTTTTCTAAAGCCTGTAAGCGTTTACAGCGGAGATTGGAAAGACTGTGCCGGCGCCGATATAGTCGTTATAACAGCAGGGGTAAACCAAAAAGTCGGCGAAACACGAATTGACCTGTTAAAACGAAATACCGAAATTTTTAAAAGTATAGTTGAAAATGTTATGAAGCACGCGCCGACAGACGTAATACTTCTTACCGTCACAAACCCTGTCGATATTCTGACATACGTCACCTACAAACTTTCGGGACTTCCTAAACAGCAAATTATCGGCTCGGGTACGGTTCTTGACACTTCAAGACTGAAATATCTTATCAGCAAACATACGGGAATTGATGCACGTTACTGCCACACATACATTATCGGTGAACACGGTGACAGTGAAGTTGCGGCATGGAGCATTACAAACATTGCCGGTATGAGTATGAAAAGTTTTTTTGAGCATTACGGCAAGTGTACAGATGAAGATTTACAAGCGATGTACAACGAAGTTAAAAACTCCGCATACGAAATTATACAAAAAAAAGGTGCAACCTACTACGCAATAGCGACAGCAGTTGCACGAATTGTCGAATGTATTTCCGGCGGTGAAAATTCTGTTCTCACCATTTCAAGCGTCTTAAACGGCGAATACGGAATTGAAGATATTTCGCTCAGTGTTCCGACACAAGTTTCGGGTTACGGTGTTGAACGCATACTTGACGTTCCTTTTAACGAAATTGAACTTCAAGGCCTTAGAAACAGTGCAAAAACACTTAAAGACAGTCTTAAATCAATCGGTTTTTAAATCATAAATAATTGCATTACAGATTGCGGCGGCCACATTTGAGCCGCCTTTTCTGCCTCTTGCTACTATATACGGCACACCCGATGTCATAATCAATTCTTTTGCCTGTACAACGTTCACAAAGCCGACAGGTACACCGATTATCGCAATCGGATTGATTTTACCGTTCTTTATGAGTTTATCAAGTTCTATAAGTGCGGTCGGTGCATTTCCCACAGCAAAAATCACGTCTTTTTCAAGTCTTGACGCTTTTTCCATACTCGCAACGGCCCTTGTAGTGCCGTTTTCCTTTGCGGCTTTTGCAACGTCCTCGTCGGACATAAAACAATGTACCTCTCCGCCGTATGACGCAAGACGTTTTTTGTTTATTCCCGAACGTGCCATTTGCGTATCGGTTACAATATCCGCACCGTTCTTTATCGCGGTCTTTATAATCTCAACCACGTTTTCCGAAAAGCACAAATTGTCAAGATAATCAAAATCGGCGGTTGTGTGAATAACACGTTTAACAATCGGTTTAATCGTTTTTTCTATATCGTACGGAAGTTCGCTCTCTATGATTTCAAAACTCCTCTTTTCGATTTCTGACGGCAATACGTTTTCAAATTCCATTAATATTCTATCCCCTCTCTTGCAACAATTCCCTTGTCATATGGGTGCTTTATCTTTTTAATTTCAGAAATATAGTCAGCTCTTTCACAAAACCATTCATCAGGGTTTCTGCCCGTCATAACAAGCTCGCCGCCGTAATTTTCAACAATATTTCTCACACTCGCCTTATCAAGCAAATCATAATTATATGACGCAAAAATCTCGTCAAGCACTATCATATCAAATTCATTCATATTATCAAGTGCATACTGTAAATTTTCGTTATGGCACTTTACGATATTTTCTTTGTCACTGTCGGACATACTTCTGAAAAAGCCGTAGTTTTTGTCACAGCGCATAACCTTTATATTCTCACACTTACCCAAAACTTCAAGTTCCCCCGTATACGAGCCTTTTAAAAACTGCATAAAAAGCACTTTTTTACCGTAACCGCCGCAACGCACCGCAAGACCGATTGAAGCGGTCGTTTTGCCTTTGCCGTCACCGCAATATATGTGTATCATTTTCTACACCTCTTTGTTAATAATTTTGTATATCAAGTCCATATCAAGACTTTCACGCACCATATCGGCAAGCCTGTCATATTCACGTTCTTTCATTTCCGCCATATCAATGCTCTTGATTTTTGTACTGTCTATACCCTTTTTGTCACACAAACACTTGACAATTTTATCGGCACACTTATCAAATATGCCGTGTACATAACTTCCGTAAACGTCACCTTGTGAAATTCCGTCTTGCTTGCCGTTTGACAGCTTCGTCATACAAGGGACACTAAATTCACTTTTACCCATATGAATTTCATATCCCTCAAATTCAGTGCCGTTAAGGCTTTTTAGTGTCCCCGTCATATTTTCAAAAACACCGTTTACTATCGTTCTTGTCTTTTCGGTTTTAAACTCCGTTTTCATCGGCAAAAGTCCCATACCGCGAACACTTCCGCCGTTTTCCACACCGTCTGTATCGGTGATTTTTTCACCAAGCATTTGATAACCGCCACATATACCGAAAATAGGGCATTTACTTTTTTTAACCGCCGCCTCAATACCGTTTTCCCTCATCCACAAAAGGTCGGCAACAGTATTTTTACTTCCCGGAAGTATAATCATATCGGGATTACCGATTTCACTCACATTATTAACATACCTTACCGACACACCGTCTATGCATTCAAACACGTTAAAATCGGTAAAGTTTGAAATTCGCGGAAAACGTACAACCGCAATATCAATCACATTTACAGTCTTATTTTCAAAACGTTCCGACAGGCTGTCCTCATCGTCAATCATAAAATGACCGTACGGAACAACTCCGACAACAGGTACATTCGTAAGATTTCCAATCATATCAAGTCCGGGACGCAGGATTTCCACGTCACCGCGAAATTTATTTATAATTGTCCCCTTAATTCTCGACTTTTCCTCATCATCAAGCAACATAACAGTTCCGTAAAGCTGTGCAAAAACACCGCCCCTGTCAATGTCACCGACAAGCAGAACAGGTGCGTCAGCCATTTTCGCCATGCCCATATTGACAATATCGTCCTGTTTCAAATTTATTTCCGCAGGACTTCCCGCACCCTCAATAACGATTATATCGTACATTTCCGACAGTTTGTTATACGCTTTCATAATATCGGGTACAAGTTTCTTCTTATATTTAAAGTAGTCCACCGCATTCATATCGCCCTGAACTTCACCGTTTACAATAACTTGTGAGCCTTTATCGTTGGTAGGTTTAAGTAAAATCGGATTCATCAAAACAGACGGCTTTACGCCTGCCGCCTCTGCCTGTACGACCTGTGCACGCCCCATTTCAAGTCCCTCGTCAGTGATATACGAATTGAGCGCCATATTCTGCGACTTAAACGGCGCAGCTTTAAAGCCGTCCTGCTTAAAAATTCTGCACAATGCCGCCGCAATAATGCTTTTTCCCGCATTGGACATTGTTCCCTGTATCATAATCGCTTTAGCCACATATATCACCCAACTCTCTTATAAATTCCGCGTTTTCATCGTGTTTTTTAACTGCAATTCTGTAAAAGCCTTCATCAAGGCCGTTAAAATTTCCGCAGTTCCTTATCAGTATTTCTCGCTTTAAAAGTGACTTGTCAAGTCCGACACTGCCTTTAAATAAAATAAAATTTACGTCCGAATTAAATACTTTAAAGCCCAAATTTTTAAGCTCACCCATTAAAAATTCACGTTCTTCTCTTATAATTTGTTTACCTTTTTCAAGATAATCATTATCGTTAATCGCTGTAATTCCGCCGATTTGTGCCGCCGCCGACACATTCCACATCGGCAGCTGTCTTTGCACGTCACATACAAAATCAGTATCGGCAATCATATAACCGAGCCTTAATCCTGCCATTGCGTAAGTTTTCGTAAAAGCCTTGATAACAGGTACTTTTTCTTTCATCGAATATCCGTCCGACAAGTCCATAAAGCACTCGTCAAACACGCACACGATTTCCCTTTCAGCGCAAACCTCCGCAATATGTTGAGCCGTTTTTTTATCTGCAATTTTTCCGACAGGATTATTCGGATTGCATATGAAAACCATATCAATATCATCAAGATAATCAATAAAATCATCTTGCAGTTCAAAATCATTTTTTTCTTTCAAATAATAATAGCAAATTTGCGAACCCACGCTTTTAAGGGCCCTCTCGTACTCCGAAAATGTAGGTGCCAACAAAAGTGTTTTTTTCGGCATAACCGCACGAACAACCGCAAAAATCATTTCCGCCGCACCGTTTGAGCAAAGCACATTATCTGCGCCGACCTGCTCCTTTTCCGCAATGGCATTTCGTAAATTTACACACATTGCGTCAGGATAAATACCGAACTGTTCGATATTTTCCGCAATCGCTTTTTTTACGTTTTTACTCATTCCGAGCGGATTGGTATTCACCGAAAAATCAAGACGCACCTTATTTCTGTAAACGTCACCGCCATGCTCATATACCATATACAACACCTACCGCCACTTTCAATCCGACAAACAGCACCGCCGAAATTACGGACGTCATATACATAAGTTTAATCGAATCTGCAATATTATCATATTTAATCTGCTTAATGCTGTCGCCTATAAACGGCTTTTTGTACAGCTTACCGAAATAGTACGCGTCACCCGCAAGCTGAATTTCAAGTGCACCTGCCACGACCGATTCCGTTTGAGCCGAGTTCGGACTTGCATGATTGCGTGAATCGCGTTTAAAAATTCTGTACGCATTGCGTGAATTGCAGCCCATAATTTTTGACGCAAAAATCATCAAATATGCCGAAATTCTTGACGGTATATAATTTGCAATATCGTCAAGCTTTGCGGCAAATCTGCCGAAATTTATGTACCTTTCGTTCTTGTAACCGACCATTGAATCCATCGTGTTAATCGCCTTGTAAATACAACCCAACACACCGCCGCCGATTGCCATATATATGAGCGGTGCAATAACTCCGTCAGACGTATTTTCCGCAACTGTTTCAACAGCCGCTTTCGTTATCCCAATGTCGTCAAGACTTTCCGTATCACGTCCGACAATCATAGAAACGCTTTTTCGTGCGCCGTCAACGTCACCGTTTTTGAGCGGTTTATACACACTCATACCTGCTTGTTTCAATGACTTCGCCGCAAGCATAAAATAGCATATAACGCTTTCAATCGCAATACCGAAAAAGTAATTTAATCTGTACGCAAAAAACAAAATCGCAAACGGTACACCGCCGCATATAATAAGCACGCATATCGCCATAACCGCACCGCCGAGCCTTTCGTTTTTCGTGAAAATTCTTCTCATAACCTTTTCCAAAAACGAAATCAAATAACCTATAAGTCGAATTGGGTGCAGTTTAAAATCGGGGTCGCCGAATATTGCGTCAAGCACAAAACCTATACTAACCGCAGCCGATTGGGCTATAATCATCAACTATCTCTCCGTTTCTCATTTCAAATTCATATCCGCAGCCGTTTTTGACCTGATAATCATAAAAATTACCGCCAAAAAGTTTCTGCATAATCGCCATAATACTTCCGCCGTGAATTACAAACGCCGTGTCACGCTCCGTAAGGCTCTCAAAAAATCCGTCTTTGCAGCGATTTTTAAAATCTTCGTGTGTCTCGCCGTTCGGAAACGGCAATTCACCGTTGCTGTCAAGCCACTTTTGATAATCGGGATTGTCCTTTAAATCCTCGTATGATTTATTCTCAAAATCGCCGAAATCACATTCCTTGAGCTTATCACAAATTTCAATATCCACATTCGGATATATATATTCCGCCGTTTGAATACACCTCTTTAACGGACTTGCGACAACCCTTTCGCACTTAGGATAATCGCCTTTCAGACAGTCGGTATTTATCAAATCTTCGTCCGTTGTTCCAATATATCTTCGCTTTAAATTTCCCTCCGTCATACCGTGACGTATAAGTATTATCTTCATTTAATTCTGTTCCCCACTCCGCATACAACTCGCACGACTTCGTCCGCTTTTTTCGCGATATAACAGCACGTTCTTCCGACTGTTTCGCGCCATTCTCTGTCACCTTTATCCATAGGAACAACGCCGTAACCGATTTCGGTTGAAATAATCGTTATATCGTGATTTTTCTCCAAAATCTCGTCAATAACCGCAACAATATCCTTGCCGTCAGCCATCAATTTTTTTATAAAAATATGAAAACCATAAACCGCCTTTGCAGTCAAAACACTGTCATAATCGGCAATTAAAATTTCATCAATACCGTAATTTTCTCTTACAAAATCACGCTTTCCGCCGTTCGCACCGCCTATAACAAAACGCATAATACACCTCCGACAATCACACACAAAACCTCGCATATACATACAAAATATCCCGCAATATCGCCTGTTATTCCGCCGAATTTACTGTATGCAACGTGTCTGTACCACAAAAACGAAATCACCGCCGCGCATATCGTACCCAGTCCGTACACGCCCGTAAAACAAAGCATCGCAACGCACAAAGCAATATACAAAATCATAACAGTCACAATCGTTTTTTTGTGTGCAGCACTCTTAAATGTGTAAAGAAGTCCGCTGTTTTTTGCACATTTAAAAATGCCGATTGTCAATCCGCTCAGCGAACGCGATAAAACAAAGCCTACACTCACCGCTATGGTAGCTTTTATATCCCATATCTCCGTCATAAATCCGAAAAACAACAGATAATACATTACCGCACCGATTATCGCAAATGCGCCCGTATGCGGATCTTTTAAAATTTCGAGTTTTTTCTCTTTGTCACCGTATGACGAAAGTGCATCAACGGTGTCAATAAATCCGTCCGTATGTATTCCGCCCGAAACAAGCACCGGCAAAGCTGTCATCACAACCGCATAAACGCTTGTGTTAAAACCAAATCTACTGCACAGAAATCGTACAAGTAACATAAGTCCGCCGATTACTGCACCGATAAGCGGGAAAAAGCACATTGCGTATTTCATATTTTTTTCATTCCATTCCACTCTCGGCATAGGAATTTTTGAATACATCGAAAATGCTACGCATATTGATTTAATTATATTCATTTTACTGTCCCCTTTTAATTTCAATCGGTATTCCGTAAACGACCTCATACACTTTATCGGCACGTTTTGACAATACACTGTTTATTCTGCCTAAAAGGCTGATATACATTTTAGTGTCCTCGCCATATTCAATGCCGTCCGAAGATATTTCATTTGTGACAATAACAATATTTTCACTCTTTAAATTCAAAATTCCGCCGATAATTTTTTCAAAAGCATTATCATTATTATCCGAAAACATCACGTTTGCGGTTAAATTCGACATACATTCCAAAAGAATTGTATCGGCACTTTCCGTTATTTCGGATAAATCAGTATAACATTCAACCGTTCTAAATCCTTTGCCATCACGCATTTTTCTGTGACGTTCGATACGTTTTAAACATTCGTCATCATATGGTTTCATCGTCGCAACATACAGCATTTTACCGCCCAATTTCATTGCAATATTTTCGGCAAATTCAGACTTTCCGCTTCCGCTTCCGCCTGTTACAAGTATAAACATTATTTAAGCTCCTTATAGCTTTCAACGTTAATATCGTCAAAAGTAGACATTTCGTTATATACGCAAAGTGTGGTATCAAGTGCGGTAAGCATAACCATTCCGCCTGTCCCCTCGCCCAAGCACATATCCGCATTTATCGGTGCTTTCTTGCCGAGTAATTTCAAAATATCAGCCGTACAGCTTTCTTTTGAAACGTGTGACGCAATCATAAAATCACTGCATTTCGGACATAACTTTTCCGCACAAAGTGCCGCAACCGACGAAATAAATCCGTCAATAACCATTGCAACGCCGTACATAGCACCGCCGATAAACGCCCCCGTCAAAGCGGCAATATCATAACCGCCGACCTTTGAAAGCACGTCAAAAATATCGTTTTTATCAGGTTTGTGAAGCTCAATCGACTTTTTTATAACCTCAATTTTTCTCTCCAATGCACCGCTTGTCAGCCCTGCACCTCTGCCGGTTACGTCCTCTGCTTTTCTGTCAAGCAAAACGCTTGCAACCGCCGAGCTTGTAGTCGTGTTTCCGATTCCCATTTCACCGGTCACAATGATTTTATAGCCTTTTTCGCTAAGTTCTTTTACGCAGTCAATTCCCACTTGCACCGCCTCTTTGGCTTGCTCATACGTCATTGCTTTTTCGTGTAACATATTTTTTGTGCCGTACGATATTTTTTTGTTTACCACGCCGTCAACGTCACGCGCCACTCCCACGTCAATCGGTACAACGTCCGCACCGATATTTCTTGCCATAGTACACACGCTTGTTGCACCCTTTGCGAAGTTTTCCGTCACAACCGCCGTAACTTCCTGCCCTGTCTGAGTTACTCCCTCGCACACAACGCCGTTATCTGCACACATGACAAGTACACATCTCTTTTTTATGTCTATGTTTTGTGTCCCTTGAATACCCGCAATATTTTTTATAATCTCCTCAAATACACCAAGGCTATGCAATGGTTTCGCTATTGAGTTCCATTTCTTTTCCGCATTTTCTATTGCTTGTTCATCTAATTTTCTGATTTTGTACATTTGTATTCCTCACAGCTTTTCATAAAGTTTTCGGCAAAATTTATATTTGCAAAAAAGTGCAAGTGCGGAAAACCTGCAAATAAGTTTTTATCAACATTCACACATTCCCACTGTCTGTCATTTTTCACAGCCGTAAAACCGTTTCCGTTACAGTCACTGTCAAAATAATGAAACTCTCTTGCACGGATTTTATCGCCTTTTTTGCATAAAATATTATCTCTGTTTGCCGTCATTTCCATATATCCGAAGCGTTGCAAACGGTCTGTTTTTCTGCACTTTCCTTTGATTATGCCGACCATACTGTGTTCGTTTTTATCGCTATCCTCCATAATCTCGTGAAGATACATAAACCCTCCGCATTCCGCAATACACGGTACACCGCTTTCAACACACTCTTTAACAGAATTTAGTGTCCCCGTATTTTTCTCAAGAATATCCGCATACAGTTCGGGATAACCGCCGCCCAAAATCAATCCGTCGCACTGCGGTACGTTCTCATTTTCAAGCGGACTGAACTTAACAATCTCCGCACCCATTTCACTGAGTAAATTAAGATTATCCTCATAATAAAAACAAAATGCTCTGTCATACGCAACCGCAATTTTTACGTTATATTTTTTTGTAATTTCAGGCGATGTAAATTTAGTGTCCCTATCGTTTTCTGATATTTCTAAAATCTTGTCTATGTCAATGTATTTTTCGGCATAATCGGCAAGTAAATTCATTTTGTCCTTTATACCGTCAATTTCCACTGCGGTGACCAGTCCCAAATGCCTGCTGCTTATCTGCACATCTTTGATATTCGGCAAAAAACCTAAAGGAACTAAACCGATTTTTCGACATTCTTCCGACAAATCACCGTACAGTTTCTCGGACAGATTATTAAAAATAACACCCTTAATATTATTTTTCCTAAACTCCTTAAACCCTTTCACCAAAGCCATTGCGGACAGGCTCATACCACGGCATTTTACAACAAGAATAACATCTGTATCGGTAATCTCCGAAAGCTCGTGCGTACTTCCCTTTTCCGTAAAAGAAAAGCCGTCATAAAAGCCCATAACGCCCTCAACAACCGCAATATCACCGCTGTTTTTATTCAGCAAATAATTCACAACATCATTGCTCATAAGGTATGTGTCAAGGTTGTATGCCGCCGTTCCGATAACCGTTTTGTGAAACATTGGGTCAATATAATCCGGACCGCATTTAAAAGACGAAACATTAAATTTCCTGTTTACAAGTGCTTGAAGCACCGCACAAGTCACAGTTGTTTTTCCGCAGCCGCTGTTTGTGCCGGCAATCATAATTCTCCTCATAATTTTTCACCGCAGATTATGAAAACGGGATTTTGTGCCGTCATCATATTGTATCCGCCGACCTTTCTTCCTCTTGACGCACAGATTTGCGTCACCGAATATTCATACCCGAGTTTTTCAAAACTTTCTTGTGCGAGCGATAAAGTTTCAAGCGTTATTGCGTTCACGACCACTTTTTTGCAATCGCACTTTTCTATTATTTCATACAAATTTCCCGATGAACCGCCTATAAAAACCTTGTCCGCTTTCGGTAATCCGTCCATACCGTTCGGTGCGTCCGCACAAATTATTTCAATATTATCGGCATGAAATTTCAGTGCATTCTGTTTTATCAATTCAGCCGCCTCCGCTTTTTTTTCAATCGCATATACTTTGCCTTTTCCGCATAGCAGAGCCATTTCAACACTTACCGAGCCCGTTCCTGCACCTATATCGTAACATATATCGTCATATTTGATTTCAAGCTTTGATATGCTTACCGCTCTCACTTCGCTTTTTGTCATAGGTGCGTTGCCCGTCACGAATTCGCTGTCGTTAATTCCGATTTTTGTGCATTTGTCATATTCATTATTGATTATTACCGCCACACTGAGCGAAGCTAATTTAGTGTCCCTAAAATCTCTTACTTTTCCATGAAGTATTTTTTCATTTTCATATGACAAATTTTCTCCGATATAAACTTCGGCATTTTCAAAACCGTATCGGCACAACTTATCGCAAGGATTTTCACCCAAAAGCACAAATGTTTTCTCATTCTCTCTGACTTCACTCACAATATTGCAATTTCTGCCGTGCATACTTACAATGTTCATGTCGTCATACGCCATACCGATTTTAGCACAAAAATACGATACGCAACTTATACCTGCAAAAATTTCGGCATTAGGAAATTCTTCTTTTAATTTTTTCGCACCGCTGAAAAATGACGTATCGCCCGAAAAAAGTATTACTGCATTTTCACACTTATT
>OLPI01001529.1_pt1 | contig 20293 bp, 16 predicted proteins | sample 1672361 | NCBI WGS metagenome assembly OLPI01 (sample SAMEA3136675, study PRJEB25190) | human gut metagenome
ACTCGCGCGTGAGCTGGGAGAATTCACCCCGCGAACGCAGATTCTGCTCTATCCGCTCGTCTATAACGATCACACGCTTACGAGCATGTTCGATTCAGTGCGCGAAAACGGCGAAGACTACATCCTCACGCGTGAAGATATCAATGGATATGTCGATCTCTATCTGAGCTCGCCAGAAGACTTCTTCAACCCCTATTTCGCTCCGCTATTAGAAGAGGATCTTTCCCACCAACCGCGCACGCTCGTGGTAACCGCAGAATACTGCCCCCTGCGCGACGAAGGCGAGACTTACGCTGCTCGGCTCGAACTTGAAGGCAACGAGGTCGAATGCGTGCGCGTGCTCAATGCGATCCACGGCTACTTCCTCTATCCGAGCGTGTTCGGCTTCGTACGTGATACCTACAAGATCATCGAGAGCTTTCTCGACCACCAACCCCTTCCACAAGAAGATGATGCCACATGGCTCGCACTCCTTGGTACCGACTAGACAACGTGGGGAAATACTATTCTTCCCAAGCAGGGCGTGCAGGCCAGACGGTCTTTCGCTTCGCAGCGACCTTCGTGGACTCCATCAGCCCTGAAGCGCTCCAGCGCGCGCTCGACCGAAGCATCGCGCTCTTCCCTGGTTTCAACGTGAAATTGCGCAGCGGATTGTTCTGGCACTACCTCGAACCAGCCGATGAAGTCCCGCAGGTAGAGCCCGAACGCTTGCCGATCTGCGCTGGGCTCCATGCCGATCTCAATAGCGTGCTCATGCGCGTGACCTACTTCCGCCACCGCATCAACTTGGAAGTCTCGCACATGATCTCGGATGGGCGCGGTACGCTCGAATTCTTCAAAACGCTGCTCAACGCCTATGTCGAAGAGCGCTACCATGCCACGCCAGCCCTCCCGAGCGAACCAGCATCCACGCCTGAGCGGCGCAACGAAGACAGCTACACGACCAACTACGAGCGCTCGAAAGCAGGCGCGACCGAATCGGAGAAGGTCTACCACTTGTTCGGTTGGAAGAACACCGCTGAACCCACGTTCATGGAATACCATCTTTCAGCGAGCGCGGTTCACAGCGCTGCGAAGGATATGGGCGTGAGCGTGACATCGCTCGTGATCGCTGCGGTCATCGTTGCCATCCGCGCCACGATGCCTCCCGCAAAGCGCGACCGCGCGATCCGCATGGATGTCCCGGTCGATCTGCGCGCGATCTTCGGGTCGGAAACGCTGCGCAACTTCTTCGGGCTTGCCTTCATCAGCTACACTCCCGGCAGCTCGGATGCTCCGCTCGAAGACATCGCGCACCTCGTGCAAACGCAACTCAAGACCGGCACCGAGCCAGAGGTGCTGAAGCGCCGCATGAACCGCATGCTCAAGATCGAGAAGAACCCCTTCATCTCGCATGCCCCACTCTTTCTGAAAGACGGTGCGCTCATGTTCGCGAACTGGATGGCAGCGCAAGAGGTCACTACCACGGTATCGAGCATCGGACGCATCACGCTCGATCCTGCGACCGAGCTCTACGTGTCCGACATCAACGTCTCAACTTCGACCCACGGAATGAACTTCCTTTTCTGCACGTTCAAGGATGTGCTGAGCATCGTGGTCTCGAGCGTCTACGTGCGCCACGATGTGATGCGCAACTTCTGCCGCGTTTTCACCGACTTAGGGATCGAAGGGGTGATCAGCGTGAACAAGACCTCTGGTCAGGTGGATAGCGAACTCACCCAAGCTCACTTCGAACAGCTTTCCCGCCGCATCGCCGAAGAGCGCAGACAAGGGAGCAAACGATGAAGAACACGCACACAGACGACAGAAGGAGAAGGTTATGAGATACTGCCCCTCCTGTCATATCGATTTCACGGGCGTGCTCGATCGCTGCCCTCTGTGCGGAAGCAAGCTCGAGGGAACGCCTGAGGGCATGATATTCCCGGAAAACGAACTTGCACGCACCAAGAAGCTTGCGAAGCGCTCCATGATCGCGCTCACGTTCGCCGCGCTGGCTTTCGTGGCGTTCCTCTGCGTGCGCACGCATGCATCAGCCCTAACTTGGATCGCTTCCTTTGCTGCAGTGATCGTGAACTACATCTTCATCCGCAACGTGGTCGTGCACTCCCCCAGCTTTCTCCGTATCATCGAGCGCTACTTCCTTGTGGTGATGGCGCTCGCGCTCTTGTTACTGCTCGCAACGGGCGATAGCCGTCTTGCCACCTATGTCGTTCCCGCGCTCACGCTCGTGGCTCTTTTCTTCAACGGCGTGCTCGTGGCGGTGTTCCGCAATGGATTCGTGCAAGGTTACGCGAAGTATCTGCTGTTCAATTTCGTGCTCGGCATGGTGCCACTCGTTCTGCTCGCAACAGGGCTGGTGAGTCAGCCAGCGCTCTCGATCGCGAGTGGCGTGGTTTCGGGATTGCTCCTGGTATTGCTGCTCGTGCTCACGCGTAAACAGCTCTTCTCTGAGATGCAGAAGCTCTTCCATCGTTGATGCAGCGGGGCAAGCGCGCAAGCGAAAAACGGTGCGCTCTTATGAAGCTCTCCTGGGAACGTAGGCTGTTTGCATCAGCGTATCCTCGCGCGAAAGCTCTTCTTCTGCGTCTTACGCTTCGGATGCGCGATTGCGCGAACGTGGAGCGCGATCTTGCCTGTTCAAGCTTGAACGAATGCGCAAGTACTCCCAAACCAACAGCACGAAGAGCAGTGTCATTACGATCAAGTACCCGATCACCGCGCCCGGCAACCCCGTGAAGATGACGAGCAGCGTAGGCACGAACAGCGAAAAACCGAGCGTGATGACGTAGAGCTTCGTCACGTCTTTCTGGCGACGCATGATCGTGATGGTCTGGTAGAGGAAATCGATCGCAGCGGTCACGCCACCAGCTGCCAGCATGATGTAGCTCAGCCCCCTGAACTGCTCGAAATCGATGCCATAGAGGAAGCTCATGATAGGGATGCCGATCCAGGCCATGATCCCCACATTCACCACGGTGAGTACGATGATGAGCACGAAGATGCCTAGGATGACCAGGTCGAAGCGACGGCGTTTCGCCGGATCGTTCCAAACGTTGGCCATGCGCACAAGAAGCGGCTTGTAGACCAGCTGCACAGTGAGCAGGATGCCCTGCGCAGGGAAATAGAGCGCATTGAAATAGAGCTGATTGTCGTAGGAGAGCGTGCCTTCCATCACGAACTTCGGCATGTTATCGATGACCGCATAGAGGAAGAGCGCCACGAAGAGCGGTGCGCAATTCTTGAAGAGCTGTCCGATCGAGGCTGCGCTCCATGAGCGTTCTTTCGGCGTTTCCAAGAGCGTGAGCGGGAAGGTGACCACCACAAAGGTTACCGCCGCAGCGATAGCCATCCCGATACAGGCGACGATCATGTTGCGCGTGATGAGCAGCAGTATCGAGAACACGACAAGTGCCGCGACCGAACGAAGAGCTTGCGAGATACCTGCCAAGTAGAGCTTATCGACCTGCTGGAGACGACCTTCGTACACATCTGCCAGCCCGTCGACCATGCGGTAGAGATACACGCCGATCGAAATATAGAACATGGTGCTATCGTAGCCACGGATCTGGCAATAGAGCGCCCCGACCGCTACCATGACCACGCAGGTGATCCAACGGTTGATCTGGTAATCCATGAACGTGTGCTTCTCGTTCACATCCGAGACCTGATAGGTGCGCGCACCGAAATTCGCCAGGATCATGAGCAGCGTGCCGGTAACGAAGGCCATCGAGAACATGCCTGCCTGCTCGGCACCGACCAGTTGCGTGGCGATGATGGTGAGCATGGGAAAGACCATGCCCCATGCACCCACGCCAACCGTGTTCCAGATGAAATCTCGCGTGGTGCGATGCGCGGCGTATTCTTCCTTCTGATCGGAAAGCGAGCCTTCGGAGAGCGCACCCATCACGCGATCGAACCACTGGTTCACCAAGCGCGCGATGAAATTCTGCTTGTGCAGGCGTGGTTCCTTGCGCTGTCGCGGAGCTTCTTGCAGGCGTGGTTGCGGGGCGTGTTGTGGGCGATCTGTTGGTCGGCGATCATTCATCATATCTAGATAATCTCACTACTTGCGCCGCTGGTGCAATGCGATCATGCGCTCTTTCAAATTCTCCAACATATCTTTACCAGGATGTAAGAAATCGTGAAATTGTGAAGGTGGAATTGTGGGCTGATTGACAAGTACGATTTCATACTTTATAGTACGAAATCGTACTCCTACCTTGAAAGGTGTCCTATACAGCCATCTAGTGTCTCTCAAGCATCGAATCTCACTACCAAAGCGGTATTCGCGATCAATACGTTCTACGAAGAGGCAAACGTGATCTATCACAACATCGCAAAAAAGCGCAGCTTATCCGACAGCGCTTTCGACATCCTGTATGCGCTCTACATCGAAGATGGACAACGTCTTTCACAGCTTTGCAAGACGAGCTTCCTCTCGAAGCAAATGCTCTCATCAAGCGTAAAGCGCTTAGAGGAAGAAGGGCTCCTGCGAACCGAGCGTCAAAATAGCCGCTTCGTCCAGGTCTATCTCACTGAAGCTGGTTGGGAGTGTGCCCGCAGCTTTGTCGAGCCGGTATTCGAAGCGGAAGTGCGAGCAGTTGCAAGCCTTTCCGAAGAAGAACAAGCTGCTCTTCCCCACTTCGTCGAGCATTATCTTGAGGCGCTCCGCAAAGAATTCGATGCGCTCGACAACGACGCGAACCGCCCACAGGACGAGTACACAACGGTATCGGCCAAAACCAGAAAAGACGACTGAGCAACCTCACGTCGACCACCTTACGAACAAGGATCAGGATGCTCTATGGCAAGATTCCTCGAAAACCATTTTACGGTAAAAAGCCTCCTCAAATTCACCTTGCCCACCATGGCGATGATGGTCTTCACCTCGCTCTATACCGTTGTGGACGGGCTTTTCGTCTCGAATTTCATCGGGAAGACCGCACTTGCTGCGGTCAACCTGATCTGGCCGGTCATCATGATCTTCGCAGCGGTCGGTCTCATGATAGGGACGGGCGGAAGCGCACTCGTTGCAAAAACGCGCGGCGAAGGCGATGATGAACGAGCGAATCGCTACTTTACCATGTGCGTCATCTTCGCGGTCATCTTGAGCACCGTGCTTGGCGTGGTCGGCCAGATCATCATGGAACCACTGATCATAGCGCTTGGCGCAAGCGGAGACTTGCTCGAACAAACGCTCATCTATGGCCGGTGGATCATGGCCGTGCTACCCTTCTTCGCGCTCCAATTCGCTTTCCAGATCCTCTTCTCGACCGCAGGCAAGCCTTCGCTCGGATTCGCGGTAACCGTTATCGCAGGGCTGACAAATGTCGTGCTCGACTGGCTCTTCATCTGCGTACTCGGCTGGTCGGTAGCAGGAGCAGCAGCCGCCACCGCACTCGGTCAGATAGTCGGTGGCGTGATACCGCTTATCTATTTCGCACGGAAGAACGAAAGCCATCTGCGCTTCGTGCGCACGAAGCTCGAATGGCGACCTTTAGGAAAGGCGTGCCTGAACGGCTCATCGGAGTTGGTCTCGAACATCGCCACCAGCCTGGTCGCCACCCTCTACAACTTCCAGCTGCTGCGCTATATCGGCGAGAACGGGGTGGCCGCCTACAGCGTGATCGGCTATACCGCCATGATCTTCGCTGCGATCCTGATGGGCTACGCGATGGGCTCATCGCCGCTGATGAGCTACCAATACGGCGCTGGCAACAAACGCGAGATGCGCAACATCATGATGAAGAGCTTGAAGATCATCGGGGTGTTCTCGATCGTGATGTTTGCCGCCGCCGAAGCGCTCGCACCAGCGCTGTCTTACATCTTCGTGAGCTACGATCCTGAACTCTTGGATTTCACCGTGCAAGCGTATCGCCTCTATGCGTTGGCGTTCCTCCTGATGGGCATCCCGATCTACGGCTCGGCGTTCTTCACCTCGCTGAACAATGGGCTCATCTCTGCCTTGATCGCATTCCTCCGTACACTCGTATTCGAATGCGGTGCAGTGCTGATCCTGCCGCTCATTTGGGGAATCGATGGTATTTGGCTTTCGGTGTCGATCGCTGAGCTGTGCGCTGCCATCATAGCCGTCACTTTCATGATCGCGCTGCGTAATCGCTACGGATACAGCAAGAAAAGCCTGACCTTGCATAAGAACACCGAAGCCGCAAGCTAGCCAATCTGCGCATGATCGCGCATGAAGCAGAACGCTTCGCCGACTTGACCGAGCGCGAACTCAGCGTTGTTCGCCTCGTGGCGCAAGGGATGGACAATCGCGAGATCGCAAGCACGCTCTTTCTCTCCGAAGGGACCGTGCGCAATCACATCAGTTCGATCCTCTCCAAAAAGGCGCTCTCCAACCGCACGCAGATCGCGGTGCTCTACTACCGCGGCTAACAGACGCGAACAGGGAGCGTCCTCTCGCTTCATAAGGCGCAGGCTTCGCCGATTCGTCGTTCCCACCAACCTGATTGAGCTAGTATAGCGAGCATGGAAAAAACGACTCGAACAGACCACCACGCGAACACCGTGCAAGCACACGGGAGCACCGAAGCGGCAGCGCCTGCGAAGAAGACCACGAAAAGGAGCATGCTCTGCTTCGTACTGTTCGTTCTTCTTGGGTTTTCGCTCGGTTGTTCGGAGTTCGTGGTCATCGGCATCGAACCTGAGCTCGCTGAGCATTACCACTGCTCGATCGCACGCATTGGAGAGCTGATCAGCCTCTTTGCGCTCGCTTACGCTATCGCGACCCCGCTGCTCTCGATCTTCACCGGATCGTTTCGGCGCTCGACCATTCTGGTGGTCTACCTTGCGATCTTCGTGGTGAGCAACTTCGTTTCTGCCACCGCACCTACCTATGAAGTGCTGCTCATCTCGCGTATCGTGATGGGCGCGGTCTCTGGTCCGCTGCTCGCCGTTGCCACCACCTACGTGCCTGACTTGCTGGGCGCGCATCGTTCGTCGATCGGCATCTCGATCATCTATGCAGCCTTTTCGATCGCGCTCGTGCTCGCAACGAGCGCGGGACGCTTCATCGTCGAATACCTCACCTGGCAGGTAGCAATGGATGCCGCCTTCGTCTTCGCGCTCGTATCCGCCGTACTGCTCACGATCTTCGTGCCGCACGAAGCATCTCCGCACAAAGAAGGCTCCGCGCAAAAGCACTCCGCTCTCGCCTCTTTGCGCGAACAAGTGATTCTCTTCAAGGAACCGCCCATTATCTTCGGCGTGCTCCTCTTCACCTTCGGCGTAGGAGCGGTCTACACCTTCTATGGCTACGTAGCCCCCTACCTCGAAACCTATCTTGGATTCCCGCCAGCGCAATCAGGCCTTATCCTGCTCGTCTTCGGCATCATCTGCATCGTGTCCGACCTGATCTCGGGCGTGGTGGATGTACGCGCGGGCATGAAGCCCATTCCTGCGATGCTGTTCGCACTCGCGATCACCCTTTTTGTGCTCTGGCTCTGCAAGACGAATAGCGCACTTGCGCTCGTGCCCATCTTCCTTATCGCGCTGCTCATGTATAGCTTCTCGATCTCATGCATCACGATGTTCATGGGCGTAGCGCGCAAGCGCCATCCACGCGCGCTCGTGCTTGCTGCCTCCATCGAGCCCACCTCGTTCAACATCGGCATCGCCTTCGGCACGCTCGTGGGAGGTCTTGTCGTGACCCACGCAGGACTTGGGGAAGTCGGTCTTGTTGGCGGCATATTAGGAGTGCTCTCTTGCATCTGCGCAGCGATCGCACGACGCTTCTGGCAGCGCATGCAAGATTCTTCGCCTGATCGTTCCTAACCTTCTGTCGGTTCCGTTACAGAACAGCGAACGCTTGGCATCGGATCGAGCTGTATGGCCCCACGCCCCCTCTGCGCCCTCTATGATGTGTTCACCGATCACGGTGACAGAAACAGCGTGCACGGTAAGCCCGCGATCTGCAAAGGCTCCTTTCCTGAAGCAACCTTTGCAGAAGCGAGCAAGAAACGGATGGACTTTAGAGTAAGGAGGTCATCATGGATTTCAAAGAGAAGATCAAAGAAGCAGCTGAAGACGTAAAAGAAGGTCTGGAGAAGGGTGCCGACAAGATCGGCGACGCGGCGGAAACCCTCAAGGATAAAGTGGGCGAAGGCGCGCATGCTGCGGCTGATCGCGCCAAAGAGGCTGGTCAGGCCACTGCGGATAAGGCGAAAGAGGCGGCAACGGCCGTCGGCGATCGCGCTAGTGAAGCAAAGGATGCTGTTGCCGACAAGATCAACGAAGCGAAGAAGTAGCATCCTTTCGCAGACTCAGACGAGGCACAGAAACACAACTTCATACCGCATGATGCGAACAGGCAGTCCAAAGAGGCTGCTTGTTTGCATAAGGGCTTTAGGGGGAGCAGCTTGCAGTGCGCATTTTAGAGAGAAGCATGCTCTGCGGCGCGCAGGGCCCCAAGCAGGCTCAAGACAGGTCTTTGATATAATGTTCCCCGATCTTTTCTTGGACATTTTGTTCACAACCCTAAAAAGGAGATGCCCATGCGCGTGCTCGTGGTGAATGCAGGAAGCTCTTCGCTCAAAAGCCAACTGATCGAAACCGATGGCAAGGTAACGCTGATGAAATGCCTTGCTGAAAAGGTTGGCACGCCAGGCGCATTCATGAACGTTTCGTTCGCCTCCGATTTCCAAAAGACCACCTATAACGTGGCTGATATGCCCGTGCAGGAATGTCTCGCAAAGCTGCTCGACATCCTCGTGGACGATCCCGAGTCTCCCATCAGCAGCCTTTCGCAGATCGATGCGATCGGCAACCGCGTGGTGGCCGGTGGCGAATACTTCACGCGCTCGGTCATCATCGATGAAGCCGTGCGCGAGAAGCTTGCCATCTGCGAAGAGCTCGCACCGCTCCACAACCCTCCCGCCGATGCCTGCATCGACCTCATGCGCGAGCTCATGCCGAACACGCCACAGGTTGCGGTCTTCGACACCGCATTCCACGCGACCATGCCAGCGAAAGCCTACATGTATCCCCTGCCGCGTGAATACTACGAGAAGTACCGCATTCGTCGCTATGGCGCACATGGAACGAGCCATCGTTATGCCGCGCAACAAGCTGCGAACCTGCTTGGCCGGCCCCTGCGCGACCTGGGCCTTATCACCTGCCATCTGGGCAACGGCGGCTCGATCACAGCGGTGAACCACGGCAAATCGATCGACACCTCCATGGGCTTCACCCCGCTCGAGGGATTGATGATGGGCACGCGCTCAGGCTCCATCGATCCGGCTATCGTTACCTACCTCATGCGCCGCGAGCACAAATCCTTCGACGAGATGGATGCGATCCTAAACAAGGAAAGCGGCATCTTGGGCGTATCGGGCGTATCGGCTGACATGCGCGATGTGCTTGCCGCTGCGGCAGCGGGCAACGAGCTTGCCGATCTTGCGATCGATATGTATGTCTACCGCATTCAGAAGGCCATCGGCGGCTATTATGCCGCCATGACCCGCACCGATGCGGTGGTCATGACCGCAGGCATTGGCGAGAACTCCGCTGAACTGCGCGAACGCATCTTCGCGGGCCTTGCTCACATGGGCATGATCCTCGACCACGAACGCAACGATGTTACCGGCCAGATCGGCGTGAACCGCATCATCTCGATCGACGATAGCCCGATCAAGATCTGCGTGGTCACCACCGATGAAGAGGTACGTATCGCACGCGAGACCGATAATCTCGTCGGACAACTGCACGAATAGAAGCGCCTCCCCTGCTTCACAGGAAAAGAGCGCTCGCGAGCGCCGTGCGTCCTTTCAAATACCGAATAAGAACCTCCACCCATCTATCGCGCTAAAGCTCGCATCGCGCGCGATAATGAAACGAGCATAAGAGCGCGAGGAAGGAACCTAATGAACGACACCGCATCCCTTTTCGACACCGAAGCACTGCTTTCCGACGGGATCAAATCGACTCCTCCTTCCTTCGTTCGCAGCATCCTCAAAGCGGCATCCGACCCGAACGTGACCTCGTTCGCGGGTGGATTGCCCAACCCCATCTCGTTTCCCGAAGACGAGCTTTTGAAATCGATGGAACGCGTGGTGGCCGAACAAGGCCCGAACGCCTTCCAGTATTCCTCGACCGCAGGCATCGATGAGCTCCGTCAATGGGTCGCCGATCGTTACAACAAGCGCTTCGGCACCGATTACGTGCTCGATGACGTGCTCATCACCACTGGCTCGCAGCAGATCCTCGATCTGCTCGGCAAGGTGCTGCTCGACAAGGGCGATGGCGTGATCGTGGAGAACCCCACCTATCTTGCTGCCATCCAAGCCTTCGCGCTTCAGCAGCCGGTGTTCCGTGGGGTCGAGCTCACGAACGAAGGGCTCAACATCGACGAGCTGAACGCGGCACTCGATGCGGGTGCGAAGATGATCTACCTTATCCCGAACTTCCAGAATCCCACGGGCCTTACCTATACGGCCGAGAACCGCGAGCAGGTGCGCGAGGCCCTCTCGAAGCACAACATCGTGGTCGTGGAAGACGACCCGTATGGCGAATTACGCTTCGAAGGTGAATCGCTGCCTTATATCGGTGCAACGAACCATCCGCATGGCGTGGTCATGGGATCCTTCTCCAAGACCGTCACGCCCGGTTTCCGCATGGGATACCTGCTCACGAAAGACCATGACCTCCTGCGCAACATCTCAACAGCAAAAGAGGCTGCTGACCTGCACACTAATGTGTTCGCACAGTACGTTATCTATGACTACCTCATGCACAATGAGCTCGACGAGCACCTCACCAAGATCCGCGAGCTCTATCGCAGCCAGGCAGGTGCTATGGTCGATGCCATGAAGGAGTTCTTCCCTGCGGAGGTCGAATTCACCATCCCTGAAGGCGGCATGTTCCTCTGGGTAACGCTTCCTGAAGGAGTCTTCGCGATGGACCTGTTCGACAAGGCACTCGAGCAAAACGTCGCCTTCGTTCCTGGCGATCCGTTCTACGCAGAAGGCGGCAAGCGCTCCACACTGCGCCTGAACTTCACGAACGCCGACGAAGAGACCATCCGCTCGGGCATCAAGCGCCTTGCTGAAGTGATCGAAGCCGAACTCGCCTAGCTGCTTCTCCTTTGCGCTCACTCCCATGAGCCCGCTCGAAACTAGAACATCTGTTCGTTTGTGTGCTATACTGGGCGCGTGGGCGAAACATCAAGAACATACTGTTGTATCGATCTGAAGAGCTTCTATGCCAGCGTAGAATGCGTTGATCGCAAGTGGGATCCCTTCGAGAAGAACCTCGTGGTCGCCGATCCTGAGCGCACTGAAAAGACCATCTGCCTGGCCGTCTCCCCCGCCATGAAAGCGCTCGGAGTTCCGGGGCGTTGTCGTGTGTTCGAGATCCCTGAAGGCATCGAGTACTTCATGGCAAAGCCGCGCATGCGCCTCTACATGGAAGTTTCGGCAAAGATCGTTTCGATCTACTTGCGCTTCGTGAGCGCTGCCGATCTGCATGTTTATTCGATCGACGAATGCTTCATCGACCTTACGCCCTATCTTTCCCTCTATAAGACCAGCGCGAAAACCCTCGTTGATCGCATGCGCACTGCGGTCTATGAGGAAACGGGTATCACAGCCACTGCCGGCATCGGTCCGAACCTCTTCTTGGCGAAAGTGGCGCTCGATGTTACTGCAAAGCACAGTGAAGACGGCATCGGTGTGCTGGACGAAGAGAGCTTCAAGCAGCATATCTGGCATCACCGTCCCATCACCGATATCTGGCAGATCGGACGCGGTATCGCCACGCGACTCGCGCGCTTTGGCATTCGCGATCTTGAAGGAGTAGCTCACGCTGATATCGACCTGCTCTACCGAGAATTCGGTGTGAATGCGGAATATCTGATCGACCACGCTTGGGGGCTTGAACCCTGCACGATCGCCGAGATCAAGGCCTACGAACCTGAGAGTACCTCGTTCGGCAACGGTCAGGTGCTCCCATGCGACTACACCTTCGATGAAGCGCGCATGGTACTGCGTGAAATGGTCGATGAAACTGCGCTGGAACTCGTGGACAAACAGGTGGTCACAAGCTCTGTGCATCTCTACGTTGGCTACAAGAAGGAAGGCGAAGAGAAGCGCTCTCAAGGTAGTAGCAGCCTAGCCTCGAAGGATCGCACCGAGGCGAGCAAAGGCGTGCGCACGAGCTCGCATACGAGCGTAAGCCACAAGCTTAGCTTCTCGACCAATTCCTTCAAAGAGCTGTTGCGCGTATTTGACGAGCTGTACTGCCAACGCGTGCGGCACGACCTACCCATTCGGCGTATCAACATCAGCTGCGGAAACCTGGAGCCGGAAGAATACGCCACGCATACGCTCTTCAGCGATATTGAGGCCGAGGAAGAAGAACGTGCACAGCAGGATGCCTTGCTTGCGATAAAGCAGAGATTCGGCAAGGATGCGGTCATGCGCGGTACCTCATACAAGGAAAAAGCACGCGGGCTTGAACGCGCGCATCTGGTAGGAGGACACAATGCCTAACGAACTGCCCTCTAGCGCACGCAACAGCGCTCACCCAGAACGCTATATCTTGGGCAAGCCCCACCCCGATCGCGCACGTCAGTTCAAACCCTTCGCTGCCCTACGTGGCTACGAAGAACTGATCGAGCAAGTTATGGCAGAAGCAAACGAGCCCCACGATTTCGCAGAGCTCGAAGAATCTTGCTAAAGGTGATGCCATACGGGGCGAGTCGTTCGACACCTTCATGGCTCGATCAGCGCCGAGCGCGAGACACGAGGGTGACACGCTTCCCTGTTCGCGAATCAGCTAAACTGATTCGCTCATGCGTCGCTCCTTTGCTCGGCTTTTATTAAAAATGAATTTAGTCGGCAAAGAGTCACCTCGTTGCCTCACCCTCTCCGCTGATCGAGCACAACCGATGCGAGCTTCGTCATCAATCGTGCTTGCGTGAGCGCATGAGGTAGAAGCCTAACAGCACGAGCGCAACAAGCGCGGTAGCTCCTGAGACCCAAGCGATGATCGGCACACCATCACCTGTCTTTGCGAGATTATCTGCCTCATAGAGACTATCTCGATACTCTGCAAGCGCTTGGTTGGCCTGTTCCTTGCTCACAGGGTTCGCAAGCATCTCATCGGTAACGTCGAGCTCACCGCGATCGACTTCATTACCCAAGAAATCATCCTTGGATTCGTCGTCGTCGGTCACGCCATCAGGCAAGGTGGAAGTGATGTCATCCTTGTCGAAGGTGCCATCGGAAGGCAGATCGGGCGAAGGCGTGCCAGCGCCAGAATCGCCACTGCCATTATCACCTGAATCAGTACCATTGTCTCCACTGCCAGCATCCCCGCTGCCCGTATCACCCTCATCTGCTGGTGGGATGATATCGTCGGGTACCTCAAGTTCATCAGGGAGCGTTGATGAAGTGGGGGTATAGAGCACGTTGATCACGTTGTTATCTGGATCGGTGCCCAGGCGAATCTCAGCTGGATAGGTATCGATCACATACATATCATCGAGCTTGTATTCATAGGCATCGCCTTCAACAAGCTTATCAAAACGCTGATTATCGAACGTCTCTGAACCCATCTTGATGAATTCAACATCATCGGGTGCCAATGCTTCCGACCACGTATCAGCACTAAGATCAGCGCCTGTCATCACATAGTAGTTGACCGTGTATTCGCTGTTCCACTTCTTGATATAGATCAGATCGAAAGTGTTCTTGTTCGGGTCGGTCGTAACCGTAAGGTTCAGCGGCCAACCATCGAAGAAGAAATGCCCGGGAATATCGACAACATAATTCCAGGCATTGAGCACATCGCCTTCTTTCATACCCGTGAGGACGCGTGTTCCCAGCACGCGACGACCCATTTCGTCAATGACCGCATCTGGTTCGTCATCGTAGTTCATGTATTCAAGATAACGAATGGTGACCGTGCAATCATCACTGGGCGTGGTAGCTGCGGGGTTATCCTGCGCATTCTGCTCGTTTTCCTTTTCGAGCGTTGCGATGTTAGCATCGTTCAGATTGCCCGTAGCGGTAAGGTCTTGTTCACCTTGCTGCTCGTTCGCAGCGCGCTCTTCGATGATCGCTTCGACCTCTTCGATCGCTTGGTCACGCTGATCAGCAACTTCTTCGATCACCTCGAGCGTTTCCGCGGATTCGGTATTTTCCGCCGAAGCCAAGAGCGGGCTTGAAAAAGCAAAGCAGACCGAAAGAGCAACAGTGCTGATCGCAAGAAGCGATGCAACGATGAACGAATGCTTATAGGTTCTTATTGCTTTACGAATCATATCTCATACTCCTTTCGGAGCTCTTGCACACCAATAATGATATGACAAACAGTACTATCTTCGTTTTGCGTTCGTTGCATGAATCGCAAAACGTGGCGAACATGTTATAGAGCGGACATAAAGAGTACAAGTACCGTAAGAAAACTCGCAATCTCTCCATGTTTTGTACGCAAGATGCAGACAAAACCAAAAAGCATTGCGCGTTCACCTACAACGAACGATGAAGCACACGAGATATGACGAAGCGCTGCGTTTAGCCAAGCCCGAACCACAGCGCGAACTTCGGCGCATAGCCCATCACGAAGATGATCCCGATCAGGATCGGCACGCCGAACGTGAGCCAATAGCGAGACCAGCGCGGGAATTTGATGCCTTCACCGACATCGGCAGCTTTGAGGAAATTATCCCAGCCCCATCCACTGCGCGTGACGCAGAAGATCACATAGAGCAAACTACCCAGTGGCAACAGGTTGTTGGATACGATGAAATCTTCGATCGACTGGATATCGCCGATGCCAGGGATCCCCACACCCGACCACACATTGAAGCCAAGCGCACACGGAATGCTCAAAACCGTCACAAGCAAGGCGGTGCGGGCGATCGCTTGCGAGCGCGATACGTTCCAGCGCTCCATCGTGAACGTGATGAGGCACTCGAACACCGCAATGATGGTCGAGAGCGCAGCGAAGCTCATGAACACGAAGAACAGCGTTCCCCAAACCTGACCGAAAGGCATCTGCTCGAATACATTTGGCAAGGTAACGAACACGAGCGCTGGCCCCTGATCGGGTGCGACCGCGAACGCAAAGCATGCAGGGAAGATGATGAGGCCTGCCACGATCGCCACAAACGTATCGAGACCGCAGATGCGCAGTGCTTCGCCCGTGAGCGCGCGATCGTTGCCAATGCGCGAACCGAACACTTCCATGGCGCCAATGCCGAGCGAGAGCGTGAAGAACGCCTGGCCCATGGCTGCATAGACGACTTCACCAAAGTGCCCAATACCGCCGCCGAACATCTTCTCGAAATCGGGAATGAGGTAGAATTCGAGGCCTGCCCCTGCCCCCGGCAGCGTGACCGAGCGAAACACGAGCGCCACCATCACGAACAGCAGGCAGATCATCATGATCTTCGTGATGCGCTCGACGCCCTTCTGTAGACCGAGGCTGCACACAAGAAACCCGATCACGATGACCGCGAGCATCCAGCCGAGCATTTCGGTAGGACTGCCGAGCATCGCAGAGAACACGCCTGCGACCCCTTCGACGCTTTGACCGACGAACTCGCCGGTAGCCATCTTCGCCATATAGGCGAGCATCCAGCCGCACACAACGGTGTAGAACATCATCAAGATCATGCAGCCGATATACGACCACCAACTGAACCAGTTCCATTTACCTGAAGGCTGCAAGCGTTCGAAGGCACGCGCGCAACTGCGCTGGCTCGCACGGCCGATCGCGAATTCCATGATCATGACCGGCAGACCGAGGATCACAAGGAAGATCAAATAGAGCAGGATGAAAGCTGCGCCACCATATTCGCCAGCAATATAGGGAAAACGCCAAACGTTACCCAGTCCGATCGCGCATCCAGCGCTGATGAGAATGAAGCCAAGACGCGAAGCGAAGTGCTCACGTCCCCCGTTTGAGGGAGCAGTGCCTTGAGATTCTTTGATTGTCATGGGCATCCTTTGACGCAGGGAACCGACGCGCAAGATTGCGCAGTACGATTGTGCGCGAAAAAACGCTCACCTGCTCGAAGAATTCGCTCGTTGGCTAGTTAACCCATTTCTTCAGCATGCGAACGAGCGTTTCGATCTCAAGCGGCTTCGACATATGATCGTTCATGCCAGCACTACGCGCATGACGCACGTCTTCGGCGAACGCGTCGGCTGAAAGCGCAACGATCGGGATCTGACCCATATCGGGGCGTTTATCGGCTTGAGCACGAATGGCCGCAGCTGCTTCATGGCCGTTCATGACCGGCATCTGGATATCCATGAGCACGATGTCGTAATAGCCTGGTTCATGCGCGAGCAGCATATCGAGCGCAAGCTTGCCATTTTCGGCATGCTCGACGACTGCGCCCGTCATCTCGACCAGCTCGCGAGCGATCTCAGCTGCCATGGGGTTATCCTCCGTGAGCAGAACGCGCTTACCCTGGAACGCAAGCTCTTCGAGCATCGCTTTCTCGTCGATCACGCTCTTCATCTCGCCCACGAGCAGCTCTTTCATCACCTGCACCAAACGAGAGCGGAACAGCGGCTTGGAGATGAAGGCATCGACGCCTACCTGGCGTGCTTCTTGCTCGATCATCGACCAATCGTAAGCGGAGAGGATGATGATCGGCACTGCCTCATTCGTTGCTTCACGAATATGCTTGGCAGCCTCAAGGCCACTCATACCTGGCATGCGCCAATCAAGGATGACCACGCGATACGGATCGTTATCGAGCCTACTCTTGACCGCTTCGATGCCCGCTGGGCCCGAGAGGCGGAAATCGGAGCGCATGCCAATATCGTCGAGCAGGATGCAGGCACCTTCGCAGGCAACTTCATCGTCATCGACGACCAGGACAGGGATTCCTTCAAGATCGCTCAGGTCTTCCTGTTCGGCATCGCGCAATTTCATGTGGACCATGACCGTGAAGGTGGTGCCTTCACCCTCTTTCGATTCGACATCGATCGTGCCGCTCATAAGGCTGACCACGCTCTTTACGATAGCCATGCCAAGACCCGTGCCTTCGACCTTGGTGGTGCGCGAATCGTTCGCACGAGAGAAAGGCTCGAACAGGCGCTTCATGAACTCTTCGCTCATGCCGCACCCGGTGTCGCTGAACACGAACTCGTAGCACGCGCTGGACTGGATCGAGCTCGGAAGCTCGGTGATGCGCAGCCCGATCGTGCCACCTTCTGGCGTGAACTTGACCGAGTTGCCCATGATGTTCACGAACACCTGCTGCAAACGAGTGGGATCACCCAGAACATGCTCGTGCTTGATATCGACAAGCTCAACTTTGAGCTCTTGGTGCTTGGCTGCGATCTGAGGATTCATCATAGTGATGAGGTTCTCGATCGACTCAGAGAGATCGAAAGGTTCTTCTGCCAGGTCGATCGAGCCTGATTCGATCTTGGCCATGTCGAGCACTTCGTTGATCAGGCCAAGCAGATGGCGCGAAGCCGACGTGATGTTCGTGAGGCATTCACGCACGCGCTCAGGATCGTTGACGTGCATGCCCGCGATAGCAGTAAGACCCATGATGGAATTCATCGGGGTACGGATATCATGCGACATCGAATTGAGAAAGTCGCTCTTAGCCTGCGAAGCATGCTCTGCTGCTTTGAAGGCATCTTCAAGTGCGATATGCGCACGCAGTTCTTCGGCCTTCGCATCCGAAACATCTTGAATGGCCACGAGCACGCTGGTCGGCTTTCCTTGCGCATCGCGCGCAAGACAAAGGATCGATGCCTGATACCAGCGCGGATCCTCTCGATTGTTCGTACGCCATTCCTCCTGGATGAAGCGTACGCCTGGAGCGAGAATGCTGGCGATATTGTCCTTGTCGAATTTCTCGTGAGCATCAGTTGAGAGCGAATTCTTATCGATGATCTTGTCGAAGAACTGGCGCAGATCGGACGCATTGCCCCTGGGCGGGATGCTCTTCTGCTGGCTATCGTTCTTCAAGAATTCGTAGGTGTGCTTCTCGAGATCGACCGTGAAAAGGCTATCGAACAGATTGGTCGAGGCGTCGATGATGCGCGTAGCTTCCTGGCGCTCGAGCAGCAGCTCTTGGTTCTCACGACGAGCTTGCATGGTAAGCACCACGATCACCACGATCGCCGCAAGGAGTACGCCTCCTACCAGGATGAAGCCTGAGGTGTTCGCACGAAGGAGCATTTCATTGGTGATGCTTGCGGGGAACGAACACACGAGCATCCAATCGAAATCGGGAAGTTTCGTGACGAACGTATTGCCCGTGCCTTCAGAGGTGTCGTACGTGAAGCTGACCGTGTTGCCTTCTTCGATGTCCACATCGAGCGCGGCAAGCTGCTCTTCGTTAAGCCCGCGTGCGATGAATATCTCATCGATATTGCGCGCGTCTGGTTTCACCGAACCCGCCATCGCTACCATCGTGCCATTGCGCTCGCAAAGATAGGTGGGGGTAGATTGCCCGTAAAACTCGGTGGTCATGACTTCCGTGAGCGATTCCTCGCGAAGCACCGAAGCCATGATGCCGATCACTTCATTATCCAAAACGACCGGCGCATAGAAGACGACAGCGTTCTGACCATCAAAGATCGTGCTATCGACATAGCTCATACCGCTCTTACCCTGCACGCCTTCGATATAGTATTCGCGGTCGGTCGCATCAGCAGTGGTGCCATCGTTGTTGTATGCTGTGCCTTGCGCATCGATGAAGAAGGTGTGGTCGAACTGGGCATTATCGAGGATGGTCGCCGCAGTGCGCGGATTGAAGCCCTCATCGCTGATCGCATCTCCATACACCACGGCTGCAGTCTGCACACTCTGCAGCGAAGAAGAGAACGTATCGTTCACGCGGCGCACCGTTTGATTGGTGGAAGTTTCGAGGTACTGCGTGTTCTGATCGATGATGCGCTGAGTGTTCACGTTCATGAAAACAACGAGCGCAACGACCACGACCACGACAGCGGCACAGACGGTAATGATGAGATTGCGCGTCTTATTCTTAGGTTTAGTGCTTTCCATGGGAAACCCTATCTTATGAAAATATATGGCATATATGCAGTTCAACGGTTACTTTTCACCCCTGAACCGCACTGCTTTGGTGCAGGTATGAAGATGCTCGTAATTATACACTAAGCCGCTTTGAACTGCCGCTTTCAACTCCACTTTCACGCCCGTATGCAAGAAAGTTCACGAACCCTTCAACTTAACGACCGGGTAGTTTGTCACATCGGTTTCAACTTGCTCACAGCTTCAAGCGATGAGAGGCAACAGTTCGTCGGGCGCCCTACAATGAATCTGCAGACAACCAAAGTGGCCTTGGGTTCAAGTGCTTTGAAGCTGAAACGAGCAGAGGAAAGAGCGTGCGAACAGCATGAATGAAACGGCGAAACATATCGCGATCATTACGGGCGCTTCGAGCGGGCTTGGGCTTGAATTCGTGCGCCAGCTCGATGTGCGCTCGAACGTGACCGGTGCCGACGCTGGCGTGCATCACATCGATGAATTTTGGCTGGTGGCGCGCAATACTGCGAAGCTTGAGGAGGTTGCGCGCAACCTTTCTACCCCTGCGCGCGTAGTTTCAGCTGACCTATCGAAGCAGGAAGATATCGATCACATCGAAGCGGATCTGGGCGAAGCGAACGGCGTAGTTACCTACCTGGTGAATTGCGCGGGCTTCGGCAGGTTCGGATCGTGGAAAGATATCGCAAACGACGATGCGGCTGCGATGATCGATCTTGATGCCCGCGCGGTGGTGGCGCTCACACGCGCCTGCTTGCTGCACATGGAGCGCGGCTCACGCATCATCGAAGTTGCCTCGGCTGCTGCATTCTGTCCGCTGCCTTATATGAATGTCTATGCAGCATCGAAGGCATTCGTGTTGCGCTACACCCGCGCACTACGCTGGGAGCTGCATGGCAGCGGCATCACCATAACGGCACTCTGCCCCACCTGGGTGAAGACCGGCTTCGAGGCGCAAGCACGCAAGAGCGGGAATGCGCGCGCCGTGAACCACCTGCTCTTCGCCCAAAACGCTTCGACCGTAGTGTCGCGGGCGCTGTTCATGAACCGCATGCATGCTGCCGTTGCCTGCTGCAGCATTCCTTCGTTTTGCCTGCGCATCATCGGCAAGATCGTGCCGAATTGCATCACCATGTGGGGCTGGAACCTCATCCGCCGCCTCTAAAAGAAGACGAACTGCCCAGTCGCTCGTCATCTTTTTTGGTTCGATCAGCGTCGAGCGCAAGGCACGAGGTTCCCCGCTTCCCTGCTCAAGAACCTGCATTCTGCAGGTTCTTTCGTG
>OLPI01001546.1_pt1 | contig 20143 bp, 20 predicted proteins | sample 1672361 | NCBI WGS metagenome assembly OLPI01 (sample SAMEA3136675, study PRJEB25190) | human gut metagenome
CCCGCTGTTGGCTTTCGTCCAGATAGGACAGCTCCACAGCGGGATTGAAGGCAATCTTCTTTTCGTCTACCATGTCCAGCAGTTCAGGTACAAGGTTGGTCAGGCGGATATAGCGTCGAACAGTATCACCGCTTATGCCTTGGTCTTTGGCAACTGCATCATCGCTGCGGAACTTCGCCGCAACTTGCGGCGAAGTTAAATCCGACCTAGCACCTTGATTTTTTAGAGCTTCCAGCTTCATTTTGTAGGCAAAAGCCCTTTCACTGGGCAGGATGTTCTCACGCTGGAGATTGCTGTCCACCATGAGCAAAACTGCGGCATCATCATCCATGTTGCGGACAATGACCGGCAGGGCATCCAGCCCGGCAAGCTGTGCAGCGTGCTGGCGGCGATGCCCGGAGATGATCTCATAGCCACCTTCCGGGCGTGGGCGGGCAATCAGCGGGGAAAGCACACCGTACTGTTCTACACTCTCTACAGTGCGCTGCATGGACTCGTCGTCCAAAACCTTAAAGGGGTGGTTCTTGAAAGGGAACAGCTCTCCAATGGGAATCTGCTGCACCTGCTCCCGCTGCTGTTCCTGTCGGGATTCTTCCGTGGAGAAAATGTCATCTGCCCCTTTCAGCGACACGTTTAAGCTGTTTTTCGGCATTCGCCATCACCTCCCTTGTCAGAGATTTATAGGCTTCTGCCACCTTGCCTTTGGGGTCGTGCTGGAAAATGCTCTTACCCACGGCACTGATCTCCGCAGCACGGACAGACCGGGGAATGGTCTGGTCGAACACCTTGATCCTGCTGCCGTAAGCACCCCGAATCAGATTGTCGATCTGCTGTCCGTAGTTGGTGCGGCTGTCGGTCATGGTCAACAGGATGCCCTCAATTTTCAGCTTGGGGTTGATCTGCCGCCGGACCTTCTGGACGGTCTGCAAAAGCTGTTCCAGACCTTTGGCCGAAAGGTACTGCGCCTGCACGGGAATCAGGGTGGTGTCGGCTGCTGCCAAGGCATTGACGGTCAGCATCCCAAGGGAAGGGGTACAGTCCAGCAGAATGAAATCGTATTCATGCTTTGCACCTTCCAGCACCTGTTTCAACATTTTTTCGCGGTTCATGCAGTTGACAAGGGAAACTTCCAGCCCTGCCAGTTCGATGTTTGCAGGGATCAGGTCAACGCCTTCTGCATGGTGCAGAACGCCCTCGCCGGGCGGAATGCTCTGGTCGTTCATGGCTTTTGCCATCAAGGTGGAAAGGGTGGTGGGCAGTTCATCGGGTTGCTGCCAGCCCATGCTGATGGTCAGTGACCCCTGTGGGTCAGCGTCCACCAACAAGACCTTTTTGCCCTCCATCGCCAACCCGATGCCCAGATTTTCACAGGTGGTGGTCTTGCCGGTGCCGCCCTTTTGGTTGACAATGGCAATCGTGGTACATTTCTTTGCGATAAAATCACCCCCTCGTGGAGCCATGCGCAAAGTCATGGTTCGTTCGATTTTGATAGACTAGCTGCATTGTGGTCGGTGCGTTGTACAGAGAGGCAAGCAGATATTGTTTCATGTTTCGGATCGGGCTGCTGTTCTCTGCAAGGCACTTCAACACAAATTGGATGTGGTCGGCGTTCAGCTTCATAAAGCGGCTGCGCACGACTTCGGCAGGCTTATCGTCCCCAGCAATGCGCAGCATCTTGCGATTGGTGGCGCAGGTGTCCACCAGCAGATCTACGATCTGATAGATGGTGTCCTCATCGTCAGGGCAGAGCCGGAGCAGGGTATCCACCTCCAAAGACTGTGAAAAATATTCTTCCAGTTGTTCGCGTTTGCTCATCCCATCCTCTTCTTCCGAATAGAAAGGATAAGTTTCACTCTTTTCAGTATTATTTTCATCAGTCTTATTACATCGTGATTTTGCAGGGTCTTGACTTGCGCTTTTGAAGCCTCCAGAATCGTGAAAATCACGATTCTGGAATATTGATTTTGACGATTCTGCCGAAAAGTTTTTCACATACACCAAACTTGGTTTGCCCAAACCTCTGCGTTTTCGTTCAATCAAACCAAATTCTTCAAGTTCCCGCAGCAGCTTGGTGGCTTTGTTGTCTGCGCAACACAATGCCCTCTTGACATCTTCGATTGTGAAGATGATGAACACCCGGCCTTGTTCGTCCAGCCAACCATTTTTAGCAGATAGGCTCATGCGGTCGAGCAGGATACCGTACAGTGTTTTGGCATCGGTTGACAGGCTCTGGAATCGTGGTTCCTGAAACAGTGCTTTGGGTATGCGGTAGAATGAGAAAAGCTCTCCGGCTTGTCCATAGAAGTAATCAAGGGTCATGCGGCTGTGCTCTGAAATAGCGTCGGTAAGATGTTGACATTGTAGAAAACCTCCTCGCAATAGATTTTTTGAAATAAAAAAGCGCAATTCCGATTTTTGAAAATCAAAATTGCGCTTTTCAGCTTGATAAATAAGAAGATTTCAACCTGTTTGGTACCGAAAGAGGGATAAAACATCTTGACAACACCTAGAGACAGGTTGTAAACTATACATCGTCAATAAAACTCGTTTAAGCAACAGAGTTGCTTCTGGGTGAGAATGCGTCTTTCTCGAAATAAAGCGTTATAACGACGAATATCGATCATCCCCGCACCTTTGTGTGGGGGTGCGTGAGTGCGTGGTTCGGGAGAGCGCTTGCATGGCATGCAAGAGGTCAGCGGTTCGATCCCGCTATTCTCCACCAAAAAAGCACTGTACTTCGTAGGAAGTACGGTGCTTTTCTTTTTTGTTCCGGCAAAAAGATCAGGGGTGCACCGCTCGCCATGCAGGCGGGCCAGTGACACCCCCGATCTCCACAACAGCAGACATCTCCCCTGCAGGTTCAACCGGGGTTTCCGCCGGGGTCTCCGTAGGCAGCATGGGGCAGGGCCGACAGTGCCCGCACCAGCGTGGCAGGCTTTGGCAGGAGCGAGGCGGGCAAGGCCAGTTATACAGCCCGAAAGCAGGAACGTTTTGATTCTGCAAATGTGGAATTGCAACAGATGCGTGAAGCTGGTACAATAAAGGCGAAAGGCAAGTTGATTGAATCGCCGCCTGCACCCAATGAAATCAACTTTGCGAGCGAACACGTTCTGCAGCGCTGGGCAGAACGTGGCATGGGGCCGATGGATGAGGGCGGTCAAAAATTGATGGAGGTGGTCAAAAAGCATGGAATTCCGCATTAGTGACGATGTAAAACTCGAAGAATGGTTTTGTCCCATTTACAATCGAAAAATCGACTGTGGACTATGCTTCGAGGTCTCCAATATTGGCGATGACATTCTCTGCCTGAAGGGCGACGACAAGCCGCCTTGCAGTTGGGAGATAGCCCACCAAATTTGTCTCAAGTGTCCTGTCTATGAAGAAATGGGACCGTAACAACCAAATAATGTAAGCGTCTTTACCCAGACGGGCAGGGGCGCTTTTTTCATGCCGTATTCGCTCAGTTGGCAGAGCAGTTGTCTCCAAAAACCACAGGCCGCAGCTGTTCGAATCCACCCGCATGAAAACTCAATCTTTCTGCAAACAGAAAACCGCCAGCGTATCTCTACACTGGCGGTCTTTTTATGGGCGCGGGTGGATTCGAACCACCGAAGCTGAAAAGCAGCAGATTTACAGTCTGTCCCCATTGGCCACTCGGGAACACGCCCAGATTCTGTTCACGTCCGTTGCCGGACGACTTGTTTATTTTATCAGACTGCGGGCGATTTGTCAACTACTTTTTTCGGATTTTTGCAGCTTTTCTGCGGAAGCTGTCGGCAGGATCAGTTTTGGGTCAGATGTTTCCGGCGCTCGTAATCCCGCAAGGCGGCAATGGCTTCGCCGGACATGGGGTATAGGGCAATGAGATTGAATATGGTCATCAGGCCGATGCCCACGTCGCCCAGGTCCCACACCACGGTATAGGCTTCCAGGCCGCCCACCATCAGCATGACAAGGGCCAGCACCTTATAGGCTGTCTGCCAGCCCCAGCGGTCGCCAAAGAGGTACGCCACATTGGAGCGGGCATAGAACAGGATGCCGATGAAGGTGGAGAAGCTGAACAGCGCCAGCGTGACGGCAATGAACACCACACCAAAGCTGCCCAGATGGTACTGCGCCGCCGCCTGCAGCAGATCCATGCCGGTCAGCCCAGTGGTGACATTTGCGGGAGCCAGCAGCATCATAAAGGCAGTGCAGCTGCAGATGACCACCGTGTCGATCAGGACACCCAGTGCCTGCACAAAGCCCATCTTCACAGGATCATCGCAGGAGGCAGCCGCTGCCGCACAGGGGGCCGAACCGCTGCCTGCCTCATTGGAGAACAGGCCGCGCTTGACACCGTTCATCAGCACCGCGCCAAAGCCGCCCGCGGCCACCTGCCGCAGGCCGAAGGCTTCCGAGAAGATGCGGCCCAGCACAGCGGGCAGCTGGCGGAAATTTACCGCAATGATGATGACCGTCATCACGAAATAGCAGACCGCCATGATCGGCACGATAACATCCAGGCTTTTCACGGTGGCATCCTTGCGCAGGACAATGACCGCCGAGAGCACCACCAGCACCACCGTGGTCACAATGGGCGGGATGGAGAACGCATTGGCAAAGGCAGAGCTGACCGAGTTGCTGATGACCTGGCTGATGCCGCACCAGCAGATGAGGCCCGAAATGGCAAACAACACCGCGATGATGGAATGACGCAGCTTTTTGCCCCGCTTGCGCTCGTCCAGCACATGGATGTAGTAAGCTGGGCCGCCGCGCTGACCGCCATAGAGCGGGTCAGGCTGCCGGTACTTCTGGGCCAGTGTGGATTCCACAAAGGAGGTGGAGGCCCCCAACAGGGCCGTGACCCACATCCAGAACACCGCACCGGCACCACCGGCAGACACTGCCGCCACCACGCCCACCAGATTGCCCATGCCCACCCGGGTGGCCGTGGAGACGATGAGCGTCTGAAAAGAGGAAAGGCTGTCCCTGCTCTGGTTCTTTTCGCAGACAGCGGCGATCATATCCCGGAACAGCCGCACGGGCAGCAGCCGGGTGCGCAGGGTGAAGAACACGCCCGCCGTGAGCAGCAGCACCGCCATCAGCGAAATGCCGATGCCGCCACCCACCGGCAGGGTGAACAAATCACCCCAGAGCAGGTTGTATACCGTTTCGATCAAATGGGACATTCTGAGGAGCCTCCTGTTGTGTGATTACTTTATTATAATACAGCACTTCAGGTTTGTAAATCAGAAAATCCCAGCGCAAGGAAAATAAAAAATCCAAACCTTTCTCTTTCGAGAAAAGGTTCGGATTTTCATTGTTTGGTGCGGATAAGAGGACTTGAACCTCCACCGAGTTGCCCCGATTAGAACCTGAATCTAACGCGTCTGCCAATTCCGCCATATCCGCATGTTCTGTTTCGTTCGTGAGCTGTGTCGCTCGGAACGATAGTTATTATACCAGATGCAACGGAAATGTCAACACCTATTTTTAAATTTTTCTGACAAATTTTTGCATGGAAATTGATGCAGTCCGTACAGCGGCTGTGGGGCGAAAAATTCATTAAAGTGTGGTACAATAAAAGCCACGCGGCGGGGCGCTTCCCGTACAATGATAAAAACGAGGGAATGCATATGGCAAACGGAATCATCTTTCTGGTGGGTGCACTGATCATGTTTTACATGGCGCTGCGCAGTGTGCGGCAGCGGCGTAGTCTCTGCATGAACGGCGAAAAAGTACAGGCACGCATCACTGGCACAGTGCAGAGCCGGGACGGCACGGCCTATGTGCTGGAGTTCACCACGGCGGGCGGCAGCCACCGGCTGCAGTACCCCAAACCCTCCCGCAGCAAGGATTTTGCCGAGGGCAGCGTGGTGACCCTGTACTACGACCCGGAAGCCCCGGAGAAAATGTATGTGGAGGGCGATAAGTCGGTGCTGGGCGCCGAGGCGCTGTACGCAGGCATCGGCGTTGCATTGCTGGTGCTGATGTTCGCACTGCTGTGAGAGGAGGAACCATAAGATGAAACTGGAACATTTTGGTATGGCAGAGCCGGGGGACTGCCGGCTGGTATTTACGGCGGATGCCGAAGAGCTTGAACGGGCCATCACGGCCGAGCAGGCTGCGCCGGACGCCCCGCAGGCCGAAGAGGACTTGCTGACGGCGGCGGTGAACCGCACCATCCTGGAGGGCTTTTCGGCCCTGTATGAGCAGATCGCGGCGGAGTACGGCGTTACGCCGGTGACCGACCCGGACTTTGAATTGCTGGCCGTGAACCGGGCCGAAGGGTTCCGGGCCGGGGCGCAGTTCTATGCCCTGCCGCCGCTGACGCTGGGCCGGTACACCGGTTTTGTGCAGGCGGTAGAGCCGCACCTCATCCGGCAACTTACCATTGAAATGGAGATCAACCGTCATCATGGCGATGAGGAGCGTGCGGCAGATGCTGCTGGAAAGGCCGCCCTGCGTCAGCAGGTGGCCCGGGAACTCTACGCCCAGCGCTGCGTGCAGGCAAAGGCCCGCGCGGAAAAAGAAGTCATCTGGCAGCTGGGGGACGAGGTGACCGGTCCTCTGCCCAAACAGCTGGTGGGCGGCAACTACTTCGCCGAGCAGCGGCAGTTCAACCTGAGCCTGCAGGCCAACGGCATCAACTTTGATCAGTTCCTCAAGGTGCGGGGCCAGACGGTGGAAGAGTTCCGCTCCTGGCTGCACACCCAGGCGGAACGCAAGCTGCGCAGCTGGCTGGGGCTGCTGCTGGTAGCGGAAGCAGAGGGCCTGCAGCCCACGGAAACCGAGGTGACGGCCGCCCTGACCGACTGGAATGAGAAACTGGACGGGGAACGCACCTTCCCGGCCAACGATGCCCGCAAGGTGCGCCAGCGCCTGATGCGTGCAAAGGCGACGGCCTTTGTGCTGGAGCATTCCACCCTGACCCCGCCCCCGGCAGAACCGGTGGTGCAGGAACTGCCTCAGAAATAAGGAAAAAAGCCGTGTTCCCACGCCGACAGATCGGCAGGGAGCACGGCTTTTAAAGGATGGGGGCTAGGTTTTGGCTCAGGCTTCTTTCAGATGCAGCACACCGGCCTGCACCAGACGCTTGCGCAGCAGGGCACCCACCACGCAGGACACCACGATCTTGGCCAGATCCAGCACGATGAAGGGATACACGCACACAGTCAGTGCATAGCCCAGCTCGCACTGCATCTGGAACACGAACCAGGCGGTACCCAGGACGTAGCAGGCGGCATCGCCCAGCACCAGACCCACGGCGGAGACCACCGGCTGGCCATTGCTTTTTTCAATGAACAGGCCGCCGATGAAAGCCAGCAGCAGGTAACCCACCAGATAGCCGCCGGTGGGGCCTGCCACCTTGGCCAAACCGGCACCGTAGCCGGAGAACACCGGAACGCCGATCAGGCCGATGGCCAGATAGATGACGACACTCAGGGTGCCGAACTTGGGGCCCAGCAGCCAGGCGGTCAGGCAGATGACAAAGTTTGCCAGCGAGATGGGAATGGCTCCGATGGGCACGGTCAGCGGGCCGAGTACGCACAGCACGGCGGCCATCACCGCAGTAACGGCCATCTGGTAAGTGGTGATTTTTTGATTTTTCATAGTAAAATTCCCCTCTGTAAAAATTTGCAAGGCAGTTCTGTGCAAGAGTATAGCCTGTGAACGGACAAATGGTCAACAGAAAAGTTTGCGCAGGGTTTACAATTGACTGGAGAGGGGAGAGAACGGAAGGGAGACTGTATGGGCGGAGGACACGTTTCACGGCCGGATTTCGGCATGGCACAGCCGGACCCGGCACATCCGCTGACCGAATTCTATCTGCTGGTGCAGCAGGCTTTGGACAAGGCAGGCTGCTTTGCGCTGCCTGCCCTGTATGCCAGCCTGCAGGCCCCTGCGCGCCGGATCTACCCGGAAGAAGCGCGGGAGTATCTGCGTCTTGCGCCGCAGGCAGGGGAGGGCTTTGTCCGCCTGCAGGCGGCGGCGCAGATGCAGGTGCTGTACAGCAGCCTGCAGGTGGCAGCCGACGGTGCCCCGGCGGCGCTGCTGCTCACCGAGGAGTGCACCCGCAGCGTGACGGCGCTGCAATTGCTGCCGCCCTTTGTGTGGGAGGATCCGCTGCCGCCGCTGCCGGATGTTCCGGCGGCACTCACTTTGCAGCTGACCGTGCAGGATGTGGAGGCCATCGACACCGATCCGGCAGCTCTGGGGCGGCGGCTGGTGGGCAGCCCGGCGGGTAAGTGCTGGCTGACCCACCCCAAGGCCGAGACTTTTCTGGCAGAGCGGGTGGCGCTGCTGCAGCGGGTCTACCGCCGCTGACCGGCCGGAAAAAGAATGAAGCAGCAAGGGAACTGCCGCAGACGCGGCGGCTCCCTCTTTTGTTTTGCAGGGGTTCATGGTATACTAAAACTGATACGCCGCTGCGGCGGGGTGAAAAAAGTTTTGTTGCACGTTTGTGAATGATACGCAATAATCGGGACTGCTCAACCGTTTCTTGAGTGAAATGTCCCCGTGGAAAGTATTTCCACCGTGCCCGTTGAGGGCGTCAAAGGAGAGTTTGAACAATGGGACAGCTGACCAAAAACGAAGTGTTCGCGCTGGCGGTGCAGCGATACAGCGACGCCGTTTACCGCGCGGCCGTGCACAATTGCCGATGCACGGCCGATGCCGAGGATGTGGTGCAGGATGTATTTGAAAAGCTCCTGCATTACGAGGGCTGCTTTGAGAGTGAGGAGCATCTCAAGGCGTGGCTGCTGCGGGTGGCCATCAACCGCTGCCGGGACCTGACCCGTGCGGCGCACCAGAAGGATACCGAACTGGACGAGAACCTGCCCGCACCGGAACAGATGGAGGACGGCAGTGTGCTGGACGCAGTGAAGGCCCTGCCGGAGAATTACCGCAACGCCATTTACTTACACTATTATGAAGGGTACACCACGGCGGAGATCGGCCGGATGCTGAAGGTGCCCACCAACACGGTGTTGAGCTGGCTGCGGCGGGCGAGGGCACAGTTACAGACGATGCTGAAGGAGGAGATCGAAGATGAGGTGGTATGAGTACAAGATGGAGGCGGATGACCTCCACGCCCCGGAAGATCTGAAGGCAAAGCTGCTGGCCATGGCCGACACCCTGCCCGAAGAGGAAAAGAACCGCCCGATGATGCCGGCGCAGGCAGACAACACGGCTGTCGTGCGCCCGCAGGAACCGCCCAAAAAGGCAAAGCTCATCCATTTCCCTGCAAAGCAGGTGGGCGCGCTGGCCGCCTGTCTGGCCGTGTGCGTGGTGGGCTACGGTGCCCTGAGCACCGGGAAGCTGGACATCGGTGCAAAGAGCAGCAACATGGCTCTGTATTCGGCCAATAGTTCCGCAGCTTCCACCGCAGGTGGCTTTACCACCCAGCAGGCCATGCTGGACGCTACCCCGGAGGCTGTCACCTATGACCTGGACCAGGCAGCTGTTCTTTCTGAGAACGACGCTGCTGCCGCCGAGGACCGGCAGGCCAGCACCAGCCCCAAGATCATCTACACCGCCAACCTGACCCTGGAAAGCAAGGACTACGACACGGCCCGCGCGGCACTGGATGCTGCCCTGAATGACGCAGGCGGGTATCTGGAATCCAGCAGTGAATATTCAGACGTCGGGTCCAGCCGCAGCGTCAACCTGACCTTCCGTGTGCCGGAAGAAAATTACCAGAGCTTTCTGGATGCTGTGGCGCAGGCGGGCAATGTGACCTACAAGAGCCAGCAGGCCGACGATGTGACCACCCAGTACATGGACGTGGAAACGCGGCTGGCCAATCTGGAAGCCCAGCGCACCCGTCTGCAGGAGCTGCAGGCCCAGGCCGACAATCTGTCCGACCTGCTGCAGATCGAGACCAGCCTGACCGACGTGCAGTCCCAGATCGAGAGCTGGCAGAGCCAGCTGGACTGGTACAGCAATCAGGTGCAGCAGTGCACCGTGTACGTCAACCTGAACGAGGTGCAGAACTACACCCCCACCGATGAGAGCTTCCTGGGCAGCGTCGGTGCAGCCTTTGCACAGGGCTGGTCCAATTTTGTAAACGGCCTGCAGCAGCTGGCCGTCTGGCTGGCCGGTGCCTGGCCGGTGGTGCTGGTGGTTGTGGCCGCCGCCGCAGGCTTTGCCGTCTGGCGCAAAAAGCGGAAGAAGTAAGGGCGGCAAGCCCCTCCTGCACAAAATTCAAAATTTTTGGAAAAAGGGGTTGACATTGTTCCCGCCCTGTGGTATTATACTTGAGCAGTCAGCGAACAGCTGATGAGCGAAAAGCAAATATCGCGGGGTGGAGCAGTCTGGTAGCTCGTCGGGCTCATAACCCGAAGGTCGTTGGTTCAAATCCGGCCCCCGCAACCACCAAGCGTTCTGAGATTTCTCAGAACGCTTTTTTGTTGTGTTTTACGGCAAAAGGATCCCCCGGTCCACGCTGCAGGCGGACCGGGGAAGTTTTACCTTATAAATGTTCTGCCAGTTCAAACATGGCGCGCACGCTGGCGCGGCTGCGCTCCCGGCGGGAAATGAGCAGGAAGCTGAAGCTCCACTGCGGGCCGTCGATGGGCACGCTGCACAGGTCCGGGCGCAGGTATTTGGGCGCGGAAGAGGGCAGCAGCCCGATGCCCACCCCGGCGCTGGCCAGCAGGAACAGCTCCTCTAGCGTCCGGGTGTGAAGGACCGGGTTTCCTTTCAGACCCAGTTGATTGTAGTACTGGCGCAGCAGCTCCTCGGTGTTGCCCCGGGGGTCCTCTTGAGTCAGGATCAGCGTTTCGCCCTGCAGCTGCTGCGGAGCAATCTTCTCCGCTCCGGCAAGGGGGTGGCCGGTCGGCAGCAGCCAGGTGGCGTGCACCTGCTGCAGGATGATGCTGTCCAGCCCCTCCAGATCGGGCAGGTCAAAATCCATGGCGACCAGCAGGTCGATCTTCCGGTCCACCAGCTGGCTGACCAGCTGCTGCCGGGAGCCGGCCACGGTGGAAAGCTGCACTTCCGGGTGCAGGCTGTGGTACTGACGGAGCAATTGGGAGATGGCGTGCTGCTCCAGGATGGTGGGGATGCCCAGGGTCAGGCGGGTCTGCTGCTCCTGGGCGATGGTCTGGGTCCGGGTCACGACCTCTTCCAGCCGGGCCGTGAGCTCGTTGACCTGCTGGAAGAAATACTCCCCGGCCAGCGTCAGCTTGACATGGGCTGTGTCGCGCTCCAGCAGGGTGACGTGCAGTTCCTCTTCCAACGCGCAGATCTGGCGGCTGATGGCTGTCTGGGACACAAAGCAGGCCCGCGCCGCCTTGGTAAAGCTGCCGGAGCGGGCTACCCGCTGAAAGTACATGATCTGCTGCAATGTCATACGCTTTTTCTCCTGCCTGCATCAAAAATTGTGGAACCTTGCCAAGAGTATAACAAATTTCTTGTGCAAACTCAACCGCCTTATGCGTTTAAGTTATAAGCGGGCAAATTATTGGTATTTCAAATCTTTGCCGAAACCTGTTAAACTTGTAACAAGAGCGCCGGGCCTACACAAGACCGGTGCAAAAGAAGAAAAGAGGTAACCAAATGAAGAGCAAGATCTCTCGCCGCAGCTTCCTGCGCAACATTGCTGCCGCTGGCAGCGGTGCCGCTGCGCTGGGTCTGCTGGCAGGCTGCAGCTCCAGCAGCACCGCTGCATCCTCCGGCAGCACCGCAGCCGCCGAGGACAAGTACACCCCGGGCACCTATTCTGCCTCCAAGACCATCTCCTACTCCGAGATCGGTGTCTCCATGACCTTTGATGCCAACAGCATCACCGACTGCGAGATCACTTCCTCCGGTGAGCAGGACCTGCTGACCGACGACAAAAAGACTGCCATGGCCAAGGCCATCGTGGAGGGCCAGAGCGCCGATGTGGACGCTGTGACCAGCTGCACGCTGGTGGCCTCCGTGGGCGCCATCCAGGAGTGCGTAGCCGACTGTATCGCACAGGCTACCGGCACTGAGGTGGAAAAGCCTGAGACGACCGAAGTGACCGGCCGTGTGCCCGGCTACTGCGGCCCCGGCGACTGGCTGGGCGAGGCTCCGGCCGACCCCGACAAGTATGAGGAGGCCGGTACCTATGATGTGGTCATCGTGGGCGGCGGCCATGCCGGCGTGGGCGCAGCCTTTGGCGCTGTGGACGAGGGCGCTACTGTGGCGGTCATTGAAAAGCAGCCCTGGGGCAACTTTGTGGACCTGGACGGCACCGGCACCAACATGGGCGGCTGGTACGGCGAGGACATCGGCCACGTCAACTCCAAGCTGCTGATCGAGCGCGGCTATGGCCCCTATGACACCGGTGCCATCACCTCCGAGTTCTGCAAGCGTGCCGCAGGCCGTGTGAACCCCGAGATCATCAAGAACTTCGTGCAGTATTCCGGCCAGATGTTCGACCGCTACGAGGAGATCTACGACTCCTATGAGGAAGAGCGCAAGGCCAACGACAGCGATGTGTATCTGGCCGATACCGCTGTCATCGTGCCCAAGGCCACCGGCGACGGCAAGACCGGCGACCAGTGGGTGGACGGCGAGCCCGCAGGCGGTGCCGGCCACTACGACATGAGCGATATGTTCCAGTACCCGCTGTGCAACACCCAGGCAGCTTACGGCCAGCACAAGGCCAGCTACCCCATCAGCTGCGGCGGCTACCTGACCTGGCCCTGCAATGCCCAGTTCTACGGCTATCAGGGCAACAATATCGAGTACATCCACAAGTACATCGTCAAGTATGTGCAGGAGACCCCCAACTGTGCCTGGGACTTTGAGCGCGAGGGCATCAAGCTCATCCAGGACGAGAGCGGCAAGGTCACCGGCGTGTACGCCAAGGGCGCAGACGACACCTACTACCGCTACAACTGCAACAAGGGCGTCATCCTGTGCGCAGGCGACTTCATCGGCAACCCCGAGATGTGCTGGGCGCTGCTGAACGAGGGCATGGAGTGGGCTGAGCGCAGCGGCGCGACCGCTGACAGCTGGGCCTCTGCAGGCACCCGCAACGGCCAGGGCCACAAGATGGCCTGCTGGGCAGGCGGCATGATCGAGCCCACCCCCCGTGGCTGGATGGCCATCGGCGGCGGCGCTTCCGGCCCCTGGGGCACCGCTCCCATGCTGATGCTGAACAGCCGCGGCAAGCGCTTCATGAACGAGGGCGCCATTGCGCAGATGCAGGCCACCTGCCTGCGTCAGCCCGCCGGTCTGGCCTGCTACGTCACCGACGCCAACTGGGCCAAGACCCTGAAGGCTGCTCCGCTGGACCACGGCGCACCCAACTTTGGCATGCAGGACTACTGGGATAAGATCGAGCAGGACATGAACAACACCGTGTCCGGCCAGGCCAACACCATCACCATTGCAAACCTGGCCGAGCGCACCCAGATGGCCGGTACCATCTACCGTGCCGACACTCTGGAGGAGCTGGCAGATCTGCTGGGCTACAAGGGCGCTGCCAAGCAGAACTTCCTGGACAGCATCGCACACTACAACGAGCTGTGCTATGCAGGCGTGGACAGCGACTACGGCAAGGATGCACCGTACATGGTGCCCATCGACACCGCTCCGTTCTTCGGCGGCACCAGCTCCACCGGCCACTCCTCCAACCCGATGATGGTCACCATGAGCGGCGTCATCACCGACGAGACCCAGAACGTCCTGAACAAGGACTGGGAGCCCATCGAGGGCCTGTATGTGGCTGGCAACTGCCTGGGCGGCCGTTACGGCTTTGGCTACAGCACTCCATTCGCCGGCAACTCGGTCGGTATGGCCATGACCCACGGCTGGACCGCAGGCCATCAGGTGGCTTCCGACAAGAAGTTCCTGGGTGAGCCCGTGGAGGCCATGGAGGCACCCGCAGGCGGCCCCGGCGGCCCCGGCGGTCCTGGCGGTCCCCACTGATCTCTTCTGACGCGTTTCTTTTTTTTCTTCTCTGGGGAAGCCCCGTTACAGGGCTTCCCCTTTTGCATGAATGCGTGTATACTTTATAAAAAACGACAAGGAGCATCACCATGGCAAAACCGCTCGTGCTTGACCTGCACATCCCTTACTGCATCCGCCCGGAAAACTACCTCGCGCACTTCAACGCGGTGGGCTCCAATGCGGAAAAAAACGCCTATATGGACGCCCTCAAGCGGGAGGTGCTCTCCTATGAGGGAGAACTGGACGGTTACGAGATCCGGGCCGTGCACCTCAGCGGCGGCAGCGCCAGCGTGATGGCCCCGGACTTGCTGGGCGATGTGCTGCGCACGGTGCGCACCCATCTGCCGGTGGCGCAGGGGGCAGAGGTCAGCTACGACTCGCTGCCTGTCACCATCGGCACGCCGTCCCTCACGGGCATCGCGTCCGGCCACCCCAACCGCACCGAACTGATGATGCGCTCGGACAACGACGCCGAGCTGAAGGCGCTGGGCTGCACCCACAACGCGCAGCATATCCGCAACGCCATGCTGTTTCTGGCAAAGTTCCACCTGAACAATGTGGGCCTGACCCTGAACTACGGCATCCCGGGGCAGACGATGCAGAGCTGGCACAACAGCCTGCACGCGGCGGTCATCATGCAGGCCGGGCACATCACGGCAGAGCCGCTGGCCGTGACCGACGCCGAGGGCATGCCCAACGCGGCGGAGCGGTTCGAGATGTTCCGCTATGCCTGCGAGTACCTGCCGGAGAACGGCTACAAGATGTATGCTGCCGGGTGCTTTGCCCGCCCCGGCTACGAGTACCGCGCCCGTGCCATGGAGTGGAACGGGGATGACGTCATCGGCATGGGCGTCAACGGCGGTTCGGTGTACGACGGCTATGCCGTGCGCAACACCAACAATCTCAAGCTCTATATCAAGAATGCCGGTGACTTTGAAAAGCTCACGGCGCAGGCCGCGCAGCTGGACGAGAACGCGCTGATGCTGCGCTACCTGCGGGGCCGCATGAAGCTGAACGACGGCGTGGTGGAGCCGCTGTTCCGGGAGCGGTTCGGGCAGGAACTGCCGCAGGAATTTTCCACCCTGCTGGATAAGGCGGTGGAAAACGGCCTGGCCCAGCGCACGGCCGACGGCTGGATGCCTACCCTGGAAGGACTGTTCCGGGGCGAGGTACTGTAACACAAAAAGCGGGAGCTGTCCCATGGGAGAGACGGCTCCCGTTTTTTGTATGCCAAAAGTCCCCACGGCGTGCCGATTTGTGGTATACTGGTAGAAAACAGTGACCCGCGAAGGAGAAAAGAATGCAATACAAACTTCTGGTAAGTGATTTTGATAATACGCTGGTGCCCTTCGGGGAGCCGCGGCCCCGCCCGGCGGTGGTGAAAGCCGTGAAAAAACTGCAGGCCGCCGGGGTGAAATTTGCGCTGAGCACCGGCCGCGCCTATCCTTGCGTGCACAAGGAGCAGCTGGGCGGCATCCGGCCGGATTACATCGTTACCTGCAACGGTGCCTGTGTGACCGATGCCAAGGGCACCGTGGTGGCGGAACACCCCCTCACCAACGAGGAAATGTACGCGTTGGTGGATTTCTGCGAGGATTACAACTACCCACTGCAGTTCAATTTCCGGGATGCCTGCTATGTGTACTGTGAGTACGAGGCCCTGCGCAACAACTACGCAAAGATGGGCAGCAGCGGCCTGACCTGCGTGGACGGCGAGGACCAGGACCGGCACCTCATCGACATGCCGCATTCGGCGTTTGCCGCGGTGCCGCCGGAACATGTAGCAGACTTCATGGCAAAATATGGCCATCTGAACCTGAACTGGATGCAGGTGGGCGCGAAAAACGCCGACGGCTACTGCTTTTACGACATCGTGCGCGGCGGCATGGACAAGGGCGTGGGCCTGACCGACCTGTGCGCCCGGCTGGGTCTGTCGCCGGAAGAGGCGGTGGCGGCGGGAGACTCGGCCAACGACCTGAGCATGCTGCGCACGGCCGGCTTGGGCGTGTGCATGGACAATGGAACCGAGGATGCAAAGGCCGCTGCTGACCGGGTCATCGGTGATGTGCGGGAGGACGGCCTGGCGGCGCTGATCGAGGAACTCTGGTTTGATGGCCCGAAAGCGGAGCCCTCCGGCCGGGACCTGGGCTCGGCCTGGGCACAGATCGAAAGCGCAGGCGGCCAATGAGCTTTGCGCCGGTGTACAATGAGCATAGCCGGGCGCTGATCCTGGGCACCTGGCCCAGCCCCAAAAGCCGGGAGATGGCCTTTTATTACGGCCACCCGCAGAACCGCTTCTGGCCGATGATGGCCGCCCTGACCGGGGAGCCGGTGCCGAAGCGGGAGGACATCGAAGCAAAAAAGCAGATCATCCTGCGCCATGGGTTGGCCCTGTGGGACACGCTGGAAAGCTGCACCATCACCGGGGCGTCGGACGCCTCCATCCGGGACGTGGTGCCCAACGACATCGCCGCTCTGCTGCAGAAGGTGCCCATTGAGGCGGTGTTCTGCAACGGGGCCACGGCCTATCGCATCTATACAAAGTATCTGCAGCCGGTCACCGGCCTTGCGGCGGTCAAACTGCCCAGCACCAGCCCGGCCAATGCGGCCTGCCGCCCGGAGATGCTGCGGCAGGTGTGGGGCACGGCGCTGGCAGACTGGATCACCAAATAATTGCCAAGCTGTAAATTCTTCATGAATCCGCTTGCGTTTTTCGCAAAGGGTTGTATTATGGGTACTATAAGGGGCACCTGCCCCGGAAAAGGAGAACGACCATGAGCAAGATCATCCGCACCCGGAAGCCCAGTGTCCTGCCGTACTACGCGGCGGCGCTGGTGTTCGTGGTGCTGTGCGCGGTGCTGCCGGTGTACCGGCTGTGGGCCCTTGCGGCGGCGCTGGCAGCCGCTGCGGCGGCATTCCTGGCGGCCAAAAAGGTCTGCCCGCCCCGTGTGGTAGAAACCGAGGTGCCCTTCCACACGGGTGTGGAGGACGTGGACGCCATGCTGGCAGACATCCAGCAGAAGCTGGACACTCTGCACAGCCTGAACGAATCCCTGCCCGACCCGCAGCTGTCCGCCGCCATGACCCGCATGGAAAAGGCCGGACGCTCCATTGTGGAAGTGGTGGAGGCCAACCCCGCCAAGGCAAAGCAGGTGCGCCGCTTTGCCAACTACTATCTGCCGGACGCCGTGAATGTGCTGCAGCAGTATGCGCAGCTGGCCCGGCAGGGGGTGCGCGGCGAGAACGCCGCCGCCATCCGTGCCGAGGTGGAGCACAATGCATCCTCCATTGCCACGGCCTTTGAAAACCAGCTGGATGCACTGTACGCCGCAGAAAGCATGGACCTGTCGGCAGACCTGACCGTGCTGCAGAACATGCTTAAAGGGCAGGGACTGAGTAAATAAACGGATATACTGGAAAGGAAGGAATCTCCTATGGCAGACAACACGTTCAACTTTGACCTCGACGCACCCGCTGTGCCTACCCTGACGCTGGACCCGGCTCCGGCACAGGAGCAGGCCCAGCCCAAACAGCCGGAACCCGCCGCTGCCCCCGAGGCACAGGTCAAGCTCAGCCCGGAAGAGCAGGCCATGGTGAATCAGTTCGCGGAGAAGATCGACATCACAAACAGCCAGCAGGTGCTGCAGTACGGCTCCGCCTGCCAGAAGAAGATCGGTGACTTCTCCGAAGCAGCTCTTTCCAAGGTGTCCACCAAGGACCTGGGCGAAGTGGGCAATATGATCACCGACCTGATCGGCGAGCTGAAGAGCTTTGACGCAGGCGAAGAGCAGCAGAAGGGCATTCTGGGCTTCTTCAAGAAAAAGGGCGACCAGCTCGACGCCCTCAAGACCAAGTACAACAAGGCCGAGACCAACGTGGAGAATATCCAGGGCATGCTGGAGGCCCATCAGGTGCAGCTGCTCAAGGACATCGCCATGCTGGACAAGATGTATGACCTGAACATGGCCTACTTCAAGGAGCTCAGCATGTACATTCTGGCCGGGAAAAAGAAGCTGGCCGAGGTGCGTGCAGGGGAGCTGCAGCAGGCCATGGACAAGGCCAAGGCCTCCGGCCTGCCGGAGGACGCCCAGGCGGCCCGCGACCTGGCCGACCAGTGCGAGCGCTTTGAAAAGAAGCTGTACGATCTGGAGCTTACCCGCAACATCAGCCTGCAGATGGGCCCCCAGATCCGCCTGCTGCAGAACAACAACACCATGATGGCCGAGAAGATCCAGTCCACCATCGTCAACACCATCCCCCTGTGGAAGAACCAGATGGTGCTGGCACTGGGTCTGGCCCACAGCCAGCAGGCCATGCAGGCCGAGCGTGCCGTGACCGACATGACCAACGACCTGCTCAAGAAGAATGCCGATGCCCTCAAGATGGGTACCATCGAGACCGCCAAGGAGAGCCAGCGTGGCGTGGTGGATATCGAGACCCTGCAGCAGACCAACAAGAGCCTGATCGAGACTCTGGACGAGCTGAACAAGATCCAGACCGAGGGCCGCGCAAAGCGTGTGGCTGCCGAGCAGGAGCTGACCCGCATCGAGGACGAGCTGAAACAGAAGATGATGGAGATCCGGAGCTGAAATGGCAAACGCTGATTTTTCCAGAGAACAGAATCAAACGTCCGGCGGCTTTGACAGCGGCAGCTACCGCGAGGCAAAGCGCCCGGACACCGAGGCAGTGCGCCTGACCCCCTTGCAGCAGAAGCTGGCCGGGCTGGAAAAGGCGCTGCCCGCCGCACTGGCAAAGCAGGGCACAGCCCTTGTGCTGAGCGTGGTGATCATGCTGGCGGCGTTCGTGGGCTTTGGCGGTGCCAAGGTCAGGGGGAAGTATAACGATGCCCGCCAGTGGTTCACCACCGGCGTTTCGGCCGACAACGGTTATGCCCTGAGCGAGGAGCTGACCACCCGTGCCAACACGGCGGCAAATATCATCACCACCGGCGCAAACACGCTGGGGGCTGACAGCGCCGAGGTGCAGGCCGCACAGGCCGCGCTGGATGATTTCTCTGCCTGCCTGGAAGCAATGCAGAACGGCAGCAAAAAGCAGTCCCTGACCTCGCTGCCCTATTATCAGGGCAGTACCATGCACGCCCTCTATCAGGCCAATGAGGCTTTGGGCACTGTGATCGACCAGCTCTATGCAAAAATGCAGGAGCAGGCCGCTGACCCCATGAAGATGGGGGCGGTGCAGGGCCAGTACGGCCAGTTCAACAGCGCAGACACCATCATTGGGAATCTGCAGTACAATGATGCAGTGTATGAGTATCAGAACGATGTCGGCGGCTTCCCGGCCAGTATGCTGGGCAGGCTGTTCGGCGTACAGGAGGTGGAACCCTTCGCATGAAAACGATGAAACGATTTGCCGCCCGCATCTGCGCCCTGTTCGTGGTGCTGACCGTCAGCCTGACGGCTCTGGTGCCCGCCGCCTTTGCGGCCACCAAGGCCCAGCTGCCCGATTTACCCAGCAGTCAGTGCGTGGTGGATGATGCCAACATCCTGAGCAGCAGCACCAAAACGGCCATTGAGAACCTGAATGCACAGCTCACCCAGCAGTGCGAGGGTGCACAGATCGGCGTATTGACAGTGGATTATACGGGAAGTTTATCCACGGAGGATTATGCCGTGCAGGCCGCCAACACCTGGGGGCTGGGCAGCTCCAGCAAAAACAACGGTGTGCTGATCCTGCTGGTCATGCAGTCCCAGCAGTACGCCGATGGCGACTATTACCTTGCCACCGGTGACGGCTTCCGCAATACCACGCTGGAAAAGCAGGCCAGCGCCATTGCCCAGACCATGGAGGATTCCTTCGCGGCGGGCGATTATGACGCAGCTGTGACCACCTGTGCCAACAATGTGGCCAGCACCATTGCCGATCTCTACGGTGTGACCCTGAGCGGGACCACCGGCACGGTCAGTAACGGCAATACGGATGGTTATAACAACGGAAATGATTACTATGAGGCCCCGGCAGCATCCTATCAATCGCCCTTCCTCACCCTTCTGGCAGTGGTGATCGTGGTGTTTGCCCTGACCTCCATCTTCGGCGGCATCCGGCGCGGCTTTGGCGGCGGCGGGTTTGGCCCCTTTTTCGGTTTCGGGCTGGGCTACGGCCTGGGCAGCAGACGGCGGCGCAGACCTCCGTATGATGATTGGGGCCCCGGCGGCCCCCGTGGCCCGCGCGGGCCCAGACCGCCCCGCGGCGGCGGGCCGCGTCCTCCCCGTGG
>OLPI01001547.1_pt1 | contig 20136 bp, 11 predicted proteins | sample 1672361 | NCBI WGS metagenome assembly OLPI01 (sample SAMEA3136675, study PRJEB25190) | human gut metagenome
CCGCTACCTCTACGCCCTCATACTCCATAGACTCAAATGCCACTACGGTTGTTCCGGCGATTGCGGATGCGTCAAACTCGAATACGACTTCTACACTTCCCTCAGACTTCTCAGCGGTGAAGGTGGTGCTTGCAGTTACCTTCTCACCATCAATCAGGACTGGCTCTTTAGTCTCCTTATTCATCAAGGTTCCAGTAACCGTATACTCTTTTCCTGGCAACAATGAAGAATACGAAACAGTATCAATGATCTTTGCCTTTGGCAGTGCCTCGGTATGATCAATCTCTGTTACCGCATCTTTTGCCTCTGTCTGAATCTTTGGAAGGTATACGGTCTGGGCATCATCTTCGATTTCTGCATGAACGCCTACTTCCTTTTCCTCAGTATACAGAGTCTCAAACGCTACCAGTAAGGTATCTTCCAGTCCGGTTCCGTCGAAAGTAAAGGTTACATCAACGGTTCCGTCTGTCGTTTCCGGTACGAAGGTGGTTTCTGCAGTAACTTCCTCTCCGTTTACAAGCAGGGTCTTTTCAGCAGACTTATCCATCAGTACACCCTTTACGGTATACTCTCTTCCAACTTCAAGACTCTTGAAAGAAACGGTATCGACAATAGTTACATCCTTCTTTGCCTCGGTTACATGATCTTTTGTGTCCTCGCCTACTGCCGTGGTGTGAATCTCCGGGATGTAAACGGTCTGATCCTTGTCCTCAATGTCTGCATGAACGGCTACTTCTACGCCCTTATAGGTCAGGCTCTCAAAGGCAACAACGGTCGTTCCGGCAAGTACGGATGCATCAAAGAGAAAGACAATCTTAACGCTGCCTTCCGGTTTTTCTGCCATAAAGGCAACTTGGGAGGTAACAGGATTGCCATCAATCAGGATTGGCTCGCCGGTTTTCTTATTCATTAAGGTACCAGTCATGGTGTATTCCTTTCCTGGTAACAGAGATGAATAGGAAACGGTATCGACAATCTTTGCCTTCGGTAATGCCTCGGTATGATTGATTTCGGTAGTGGCATCTTCTGCCTTGGTATGGATTTCCGGTACGTAGACACTCTGCTCCTCATCGGTGATGTCGGCATGAACGGCTACTTCCTTCTTTTCCGTGTACAGGGTTTCAAATACAACGATTACGGTATCTTCCAGTCCGGTTCCATCAAATGTAAAAGTTACATCTACGGTTCCGTCTGTGGTCTCCGGTACGAAGGTAGTCTGGGCAGTTACTTCTTTTCCATCAACAAGGATTGGCTTGTTTGCTGCGCGATCCATCAGCTTACCGGTTACGGTATACTCTCTTCCAACCTCAAGGCTGGTAAAAGCTACGGTATCAATTAAGGTGATCTTCTCATCTGCCTTGGTTACATGATCGTTTGTATCATCGCTGATTGCGGTGGTACGAATCTTCGGAATGTAGATCGTCTGACCCTTATCATTGATATCGGTATGGGCTGCTACCTCTTTGTTTTCGGTATACAGAGTTTCAAATACAACAGTGGTTGTTCCTTCAAGAGCAGTTGCATCAAAGGTAAATACTACTTCTACGCTTCCGTTTCTGTTCTCTGCTGTAAATGTGGTAGAAGCTGTTACTTCTTTTCCGTCTACGGTAACTGCCTTTTTGGTTCTCTGATTCATCAGAACACCCTTAACAGTGTACTCTCTTCCAATCTCAAGACCCTCATAGGAAACAGTATCAATGATGGTTGCTTCCTTTGTTGCCTCGGTATGGTTGATCTTTGTTGTCTTATCAATTGCAGATGTACGAACCTTTGGAATATAAACGGTCTGATCTTTATCCTCGATCTCGGCATGAACTGCGATCTCGATTCCCTTATAGGTCAGAGTTTCAAATGCAACTACTGTAGTTCCCTCGATTGCAGATGCATCAAATGTAAAGATTACATCAACACTTCCTTCAGACTTTTCAGCCGTAAAGGTCGTCTCAGCGGTTACTTCCTTACCATTTACCAAAATCGGCTTATTTGTTGCCTGATCCATGAGTGTTCCTGTTACGGTATACTCACGACCCGGAAGCAAATGAGTATAAAATACGGTATCAACGATTGTCGCATTCTTTGTTGCTTCGGTATGGTTAATCTTTGTTGTCTGATCCTTTGCAGTTGTATGAATCTCTGGGATATATACTGTCTGCTCTGCATCCTCAAGGTCAGCATGTGCTGCCAGAAGCGCTCCGTCAGAATACAGATTTTCAAATACAACAGTTGTAGTTCCTGCAAGCTGTGAAGCATTCAGCTCATAGGTCAGTGGAACGGTCATTTCGTGTGCATCGGCTGTGAATGTTCTTCTTGCAATAATGGTATTTCCATCAATCACAATCGGCTTTCCAGTCTTTGCATCCATCAAAATTCCGCTCAGTGTATACTCAGTACCAAGCTTCAATGCCTTTAGTGCTACGTTATCGGTGATGGTCACTTTCTCATTTGCACCAACGACATGATCCTCGGTATCATTACTTGTTGCTGTGGTATGTACAGATGGAAAATATTCAGTCTGCTTCTCATCTTTCAGATCAGCATGGACAGCTACTTCCTTGCCATCTGTGTACATATGCTCAAATGCTACAGTGGTCTTTCCTGCCAGAGAAACACCTGAGAACTTGAATGTAATCTCAATCGTTCCATTTGGCTTCTCAGCAGTAAATTCATTTGATGCAGTAATCTTATTTCCTGCATCATCTAAAATCTCTTTGCCGGTTGCCTTATCAACAAGGGTTCCCGTTACAGAATACTTACGACCAACTTCCAGTCCATTATAACGAACTGTATCAATAAGTGTAATCTCCTCATCGGCTGCTGCATTATGGCTGCCATTTTCAGAGTCGATAATGGTTGTCTTGATACTCGGAACATAGATCGTCTGATCGGTGTCTGAAATATCGGTATGAGATGCAACTGTATCACCATCTAATTCCAGATACTCATAAAATACGAGTTTTCTTCCACCAATTTCAGATGCGTCAAAATTAAAGGTAACATCAACTGATCCATTTGGTGTTGTTGGAGTAAACTCGGTACTTGCAGTGATGGTTCTTCCGTTTACCATCAGAGCGTTTCCTGCTGAAGTCATCAGCACACCCTTCATGGTATACTTCTTACCCGGCAGTAAGTTTTCATAAGTTACAGTATCAACAACAGTTGCATTGCTGTCTGCTTTTACCTGATTCAATCCGGTATTGGCATCCAGTGCTTTTGTGCGGATCTTTGGCACATAGACAGTCTGTCCTTCATCGGAAAGATCTGCATGAGCAGCATATCTTCTGCCTTTGTAGTATACTTCCTCAAAAGCAACAATCTTCTTACCTGCTAAAGATACACCTGCAAAATTAAATGTAATATCAACACTGCCGTCTCTTTCTGGAGCAGTAAATTCTTTTGATGCGGTAATCTCGTTGCCATCATCGTCCAGAACAGCTTTGCCAGTGTCAGCATCCATCAAAGTTCCGGTGATTGTATAGGTTTCTCCAACCTTCAAGCCAGAATAGGTTACAGTATCAATAATACTTACAGAGTCAGTTGCATTTGCTACATGATTCTCGGTCTTTGAATCTCGTGCAGTTGTCTGGATACTAGGGAATGTAACGGTCTGATTTTCATCATCCTTATCCTTATGCTCTGCACAAAACTCGCCATTTACGGAAAGCTCTTCAAAAGCAACTACTGACTTTCCTGCCAGATCAGAAGCATCAAAGGTAAATACAACATCCTGTGTTCCATTCTTCTCAGCCGGAGTAAAGTCAACTGTCTGAGTCATAAGCTCGGTCAGTGCTTCCACGTCCTTAATATACAAAGTTCCAGTTAAAGTATAGGTCTTATCAGTATCCAGATTCTTGTAAGCAACATGATCGGTTAACGTAATAGAAGAAGCTACTTCCGTGAAATGCTCCTCATTTACGTCTACCAGCGTCGTGCGAATGCTCATCGGAATGTTGTCAACAGTTCCAAGATCAAGAACCTTTCCATCAGTGTCGATTGTGAAGGTGTTAGTGTACATCTTCATGCTTCTGGTTGCTTCGGTCTTTAACTCGGTGATGGTATAAGTGCCATATACAAATGCACCATAAGAATCATTTGCACTTGTCATGGTTCCTTCACTTCCCATACCAAACCAAAGTCCGGCATCCTTTGCCAGTGAATCCACAACGCTCTGTGGAATAACATCCTTATCACCATACTGGGAAAGAACTGCATCATTGGCATTGGTATTTGTTGTCTTTCCAGCTGCAGAATTGAAGTTTCCATTCGCATCAGTTAAGATGTAATGCGTCTCGCCTGTTGTATTATTTGTGATCCTGAACGGTATATAAGCAAGAGCTTCATCCGTGTCAGAATTTTTCTTTACGAATGACAGATCACCGCGTACAACACGGTCCATAAAGGTAACTGCATTTGTATCAGGCTCATACTGGATAAATGCTTCTCCCTGATACTCAACTACATTAAAGTAATGGATTTGACCGGTTGTCATTGTGTAGTAATTGTTTGCTGCCTTTTCGCGCACTGCATAGTGACCGACAGGAAACTGCATACCTACATCAATGTTTCCTTCTTCATCAGAAGTCACTGTAGTAATTGTCTGTCCCTTTGTGTAAGTGTCATTTCCGATGGCAACAGAATCATCCAGACAGTAAATCTCAAAAGAGATTCCCTCAAAGCTAGTTCCGCCCATAGTTGCCTTCTTGCTTAACTCGAAGTCATGCTTTTCCATCTTTGGTGAACCGTTGATCTGGAGCTCTGCATATGTTAAAGTTACGGCAGTCTCATCATCCAGAGAAGTTGAAAGAGCATTGCCACTCTTTAAATATACTGCCGAGTTCTCGTCAACAAACTGGAATAAATATACGTTATTAGTCCCGGAAATCGTTGCACCAGTTTTTGCACTGCTTACAATAGCTCCATCTTTTGTAAAGCCTTCCGGTGCTTTTGTTTCTTCAACAGTGATGGTTCCAAGTGGAATAACGTAAGTTCCAGTATGGTTTTTTCCAAAAACTGCACCTGCACTATTACTATTTGGAACAATACACTCGTCTCTTAAGGAAGCATAATAGCTTCCATCTGAATGTTTTTTTGTCTGAATTACCCATACAGTTGGCTTTACCTCTGGATCTGTGTCTGCTGCAATTTCTGCTACACTAGTATACTGCTTCGGATAATAAGTAATCGTATACTCAGCTCCAGATAAGTCAGCTGCCGTAGTTCCATCGCTATTGATCTTGTTTATAACAATACCCAACGGGTCATTAAGCGGAGCATCCTTCGTACTCCAAGTCTGTGGAGCATCAAAAGTAGTTCCTGCCGTTACGGTTACCGTATAAACATTTGTATCCAGTGCATAACCGGAATTTACAGCATCCGTTTCCTTAATGTAATAGGTTCCCTCTGTCAGTTCAACAGACTGAGAATATCCATCCTGATCCAGATACAGGGTCTGTACTTCTGTTGTACAGGAACTGTCACTGTAAATCTTGTAAGTGATATTGGTAAAGTTATAGCAGCTGTTTCCATCCGTCAGTGCCGGATCCGAGGATGTCTTGTGGATTCTAAGGTATCCCGTCTTTGGAAATACGGGAGTTATAGAGAATGAACCACCTGCCCACTGCGCTCTTAGCGAACGACAATAGTAGAAGAAGTAGGCTGTGCCATCTGCATCCTTACTTGTACAGATGATCTTTCCACCCGGCTCAAAGGTTGGGCACTGACCACCAATCTCATTGTTTGCACACGTACCAAACACCCATCCCAAAGAAGCAGAAACTTCCTCGGTTGTATAATATGTAGTTCCATCAGTTCTTGTATATTGAATATTATCAATATCAGAACGGATAATACCCGGTGCGATTTCCGACTTACCGCCAACCGTGTTAAACCAGCCGGAAACATCTGCACTGTCATAATCCCGTGTAACAGAATTAAAATGAACCAGGAATGCCTGCGTTGAAGCATATCCTGCCTCCGTAATATTATTCAATGCATTCGGACCAAACATGGAAGCAATTTCACCTCGTGTCGTATAGATTCCTGGCTTCTCCTCCACGCTAGCGATATATCCACTTGTAATGGTATAGTAATCACCTACTTTAATACCATCAGTAGAATAATTCACATAACAATGGTTCATAGAATCCGCAGTATGCGTAAATGTACGTCCCTGCTTATACGTTCCGTTAACATAATCCTGCGCAGTCTTAAGTGTTAACCCTCCAACTGCGTTATATGCCACCTTAAATTTCTCAGGTGTGTTGGAAATCATATATTTTTCATCCGTATCATAACAATACTGATAAGATGCATTCGGCATGTACCAGCGAATCGTAAGATTAGAATCCTTATACGATGCCGGAATCTTTACAATCATGTTTGTAAGATCAACCGTACACTCATCCGTAATTGCATGCTCGCTGTCGATACTCATAAAATCGACATAAATATCCAGCCCGCTTACTGCCTGTGCATCCTCCGCGAAACCAATGCGCGCAGTAATATACTCGTCATCAATCTCTGTTTTCATTAGTTTCTCACTAATCCATACAAGATCATCACGGCTGCCCTGATAGTTGTAGAAAGAAATCTGATGTTTAATGATTGGGCCATTGTAGTCAATCTTCTCTTCCTTCACATAATCGGTCGGGAATACCAGCTTCTCATCCGCTACTGCCCCGTTTAATGTATAATAACCGGAAAACTTCGCAGCTGCCTCTGACGTGGAGTCTGCCACTACGTTAAAGTCAACCGTCGAACCATAGTTGGAAGATGTAATTCTTGCACCATTCTCATCGGCTGCGCCTATGATATAAGCACTCTCGATATTTCCTGGTACAAAGAAACGTACATCCATTCCCTTGTTTCCGGCTGCGCCGACAACCGCGATGCCTGCCTCTACAGCTGCATCAATTATTGACGTTAATGCTGCATTCTCGGCTGTTCCTACTGCTGACATGGACAGGTTGATTACGGAAACCTTCTTGTCTATCGCATACTGGATTGCTGCATATACGGCAGACACATCTCCCGTTCCATCAGCACCTAATGCCTTGATGGAAAGAATGGATACATCCGGATTCTGCTCTGCAATCAGCTGTGCCATTTTTGTACCGTGTCCGTTTTCATCTGCTGTGTTGTCACCGATCATGGAAACAGACTCCGTGACATTTGCCACGCCATTCACACCTGTATCAATAACGGCAACTGCACCTGCAGCCTTTACCGGATTTCCGGCAACTGCTTCATGCAGTTCAGCAATTGGGTTTTCGTTGGCAGCCATAGGAGCTGCTGCATTCGCACTGTTATCTCCGTCTGCTACGGAAATGACGGTATCAACATCAACAAATTCTGACTTTCCGTAGTAGTATGCATATGCATACTTTGCCTGACTCTCAGTTTCATACTGCATCAGGTAAACGCCTGCATAACTTGAAAGAACATGCTCTGGATCAATGATCACGGCTGGGTCTGCGGCTATCAAAAGTCTCTTACTGGAAAAATCAATTGCTGCAAGAGCTTCCTCAGTAAATCCGGCAGACGGATCTAATGCTGCAAACGGATCAGCTTTCTCAACCTCGGTGCTGCCCTCAGTTTCGATTTCACTTGTAGACTCAGCCTCGGACTCAGCCATGGTCTCAACTTCTGTTTCGATCTGGGCAGTCTCTGCTGTTTCCTCGTCATCCGGTCCACGTGTTTCATTTGCAGATGTTTCTTCTGCACCCTCTCCAGAGGTCTGGACTTCTTCTGTACAAACTTCTTCTGTCGTTTCAGGCACCGGCTGCATTTCTGATGCTGACGTCTGTGCTTCACTAGCTGTCGTCTCTGATGCGGTCTGTTCCTGCGTCTTGCTTACTGCCGTCTCTGATACGGTCTGCACCTGTGTCTCTGCAGTTGTTTCCTCAAGCGTGCTTTCGACTGCCGCGGACGATGTCTCAAGCTCTGATGCCATGGTGTTTACTGGTGTCAGCGTTGTCGATACGCTCATAAGTACTGCCATCAGTGTAGAAGTCAATCTCTTTCCTTTTTTATTTTTTAAATTCATCGTCATGCCTTTCTTATTGGAAATCCCGTCAGAAAATCTGACAGGATCTGTTTGTTGCTTATTGCCTGCCTTTAAAACAGGCGGTCCTCTTAGACGATCCATAACTGTTTTCCTTTCTGTTTCTTCCACGAAAAAAGGTCATGGCATCTCTGCCACAACCTTTCCACAGTATTCTGTGTTTTCTCGCATGTCCAAACTGAACACAATGTAAAAAGAGCATGAAAAAAGCACCAACAATAAATCCTGTTATTTTCAGAAGTTATGCAGATGCTTTTTCTTATGTATTATTACTTATTTATTGATATCAAAAATCTTCTTGTAAGCGAGCTTACATCGAATTTCTGACTTTTTGACTCTGGTATCTTGATATATTACTTTCATTTTGCTGCTCCGCAGCCAGAGCAGGTATAACCAGTAATTACTGTCTCATCCCATGCTGCCTGATCCACTACCTGTTCGTTGTGACCTGTTGCATCATGATGGACGATTGTCGTCTCTGCCTCGTGATGAACTGTTTGATATGTTGCCTCGTGATGAACTGTTTGGTAAACAGCATCATGGTGCGTTGTTCCAACCTGCATCCATTCATCATGCCAGCTTGACCAACAGCCAGCACCCATATGAACATCAATATCTTCATTTGGATCTAAAAACTTATGACCACACTCATTGCAAATTCCAACCCATGCATAAACCGGTTCATCATACGCATCTGAAATCATCACATTTTCATCATATGCGTCCTGAACTAATACCTGCTCATCCCATGCTGCCTTCGTGATCACTGTTTCATCCCATGCTGCGGAGTCCTGAACCCACACAGTTTTATACGTTGCATCATGATGGACTACCTTTGTTACTGGCACCCAAGCGTGTGTATGAGCCGTTGTCTGCGGCTGTGTTTCTGGCGCTTTGGTCGGTGCCGTCGTACTCGGGCTTGTCGTTGGTGTACTTGTTGTCGGAGCTACCGTAGTCGGTATAGTTGGCTTAGTCTCCAGTGCTTTGGTACTTTCAGTTTCTTTTGTTGTCTGTTGACTTGGCTTTGTTGTCTCTGATTCCGTTTTCGATGCAGAATGTTTCTTTACATCCTCACTCGCAGATGGACTTTCATCTATCTCCAACTCAGTTTTCCCTTCCAATGATTCTGCGGCACTTTCTGTTTCTCTGACTGCATCCTCTGTGTCCGAATCGGACACGGCTTCGTTAGTCTGTTTTGCTCCCAGATAAAATACCAACCAGTGATTTGTCTCGGACTGGTAACTGACTAACGGCAGACGATTATACTCATCCTCTGTACACATTACATCCAGAGTACTTTCCTGAAGCTGCCCATCCACTGTCTGATACAGTGTAATATCCGCATCCTCTGGAATCTGGAGATTAAAGTCATATGACTCATCAGTTGTCTGCTGATAAGAAGTAATATCATACAAGGCAATGGTATCATAGTTCTGATAGTCCGCTGTTTGTTCCAGAAGCTGGGCAATGATGGGTTCATCCACGCTGATCCCGGTTACACTATACTCTTCTGAATCCAGGCTGTCCTGAAGTGAAAACAGCACAACTTCAGGCTCAGACTCTACTTCAACTGTTTCTTCTGTTGACTGCTCTGATTCTGATGATAGTTTCATCTCTTCTGCATCAACGTTTGGCACAGTAAGAGTCTCTAGTTCAACTATAATATATCGATCTATAGCTTCGCTTTTTTCTTCTGCCGTAATCGTCCATGAAGCAGATGCCGTTAGTGATACAGCTAACATTACTAACAGCCATTCTGCTTTTTTATTGCTCCATTTCTTCATCCTGTTCCCTCACTTCCTGTATTTTTGTTTTTGCTTTTGTACAGGTTTTAGGAGCAAACTCCTTTGTTTTATAGCTGCTGTAGCCATCATAGCTATAGCTTTGGTCAACACCATTCATAAATATTTTTTTGTTATTAATCTTATCTGTCAATGCAGCTTTTAGGAGCATTTTGATTTCCACATCTTTGATCGGACTTACCTTCATCGCTGTCAAATACTCTTCTTTATCAACTAAACTCCAGTCAATAACCTTTCCAAGCTCTTTTTTTAATATTTGATCCAGCCAGATACGAATGCTTCGTCCATTTCCTTTCTGAAAAGGATGTGCAATATTCATCTCCACATATTTTTCTACAATCTCATCAAATGTGGACTGTGGCATCTTCTCGATGCTTTCAAGTGCTGCATCCAAATACATAGCAGGTACAAATCGTAAATTCCCTTTTGCAAAATTCACTGTTCGTGTCTGACCGGCAAACTCATAAATATCACTAAAAAGATGTTTATGAATGGTCTGCAGTGCGCCGTAGCTGCCAGGCTCTAGTGTATCCAATAGTTTGTTTTTGAACAGCTCTGCCGCCTTTTTCTTACTGAACCTCTCTTCCTCTTTTGCCAGCTCAGTGAAATACGTGATTTCCAACTCGTTCTGCCGTTCATTTATTTCTTCATTATAATCCCCACTGTCTGGTTCATCAAGCGACACAATGCCAAGTTGATATCCAAGTGGTGCCAATAATTTATTCATGGAGCGAATCGTCGGCATCAATTTTCCATTTTCACAGCGATTAATTGCGATTCTTGACAATCCAGTAATGCGCTCTAATTCTGATTGAGTCATTTTTTGACTTTTTCTCAAGTAGCTGTAATATGCCAGTAATCGCTTTGCCTGTGCTTCTGACTGCTGCTCTATTCCTGACTGCTGTTCTATTTGAATATTGTTCTCATTCATCGTTAATTCCTCCTAGTTTTATTGTATATTATAATATACATCATGTCAAGGCATTTTTTAAATTCTTACACATTTTTTTCTATAGCTCATAGGCGAAAGCTTCATCTGTTTTTTAAAAACATTACTAAAATAAAATACTTCATCGAAGCCTAGTCTTTCGCTAATCTGTGTGATAGTTAAGTCTGTCTGCTGCAGCAGTCTCGCTGCTCGTTCCATGCGCATTTGACAATGATATTTCTGAAGTGTCATTCCTGTTTCTTTCTTAAATACATCATTCAAATGCTTATATGACAATCCCATATATGTCTCAATGTCAACTGAAGAAAATTTCTCTTCACAATGTTTTTGCAGATACGCAATCATCTGATCTGTTCTTTGTCTGCTTAGTGCTACTTTTCTGTCTGATTCACTATCATGGTACAGATTCAATAAAAGGCTGCAAAGCATTGTGTTTTGCAATAGTCTTTCCAGTGGATTTCGCTTTTCAAATAAATCACAAATTTCCTGCATCTGAGCTATATTTGAATAAGATTCCAGTTTCATCTTCTTTGGCAATTGATAAAAAAAGCTATGATTTTCCTTGTTTAAACTGCGGGCATATGTAAAACTTTCAAAAGGATCAAATCTTGTCTGTGCCGTAATTTCCGGAAGATAAAAGTGAAAATAGTACCAGCTTGTCATAGGTGGATTTCTCTTCGTTCCATAATGATGACAACCATGTTTAAGAAATAATAATTCTCCTGGCAAAATACAATATTCCTGATCATCCTCAACAACCTGCACTGATCCACTCACAACGTAAATAAGCACATCAAAATCTAATACACGATTAGGATGCATAAAACCATCTTCACTTTTAAAAAAAGCACATTCCCTAAGCAATGGCATTTCATCTGCTGCCAAAAGCAGCTGTTTTTTTTGTAACTCGCTTTCCATATATTATTCCTTTCATACTATGATGTTTGATACCGGATTGCTACGTGCTTTGCACTCCCGCAATCTTCAAATATATTCGCGAAACACAATTTTATATGCGATTATTTTATAAAAAATACCGAATAAATTTCATTTTATTTATTTCATTTCCGATTATACTATAAGTAAATAAAAACGTAAAGGCATTTGCCAGAAAGGATATTATAATTATAATGAAACAATTATCAGGACTTGATGTCACACTACAGGATCAATTATTACTTAACAAAGAGCAGCAAAATATGGACTATCTGATGGAGCTAGAAAGCGATGCTCTGCTGCAAAATTTTACGCAAGAGGCTGGCCGTTATCAAAATTTTGGAAACAAAAAACTCAAGCATGGCGGCTGGGAAGATCCCTCCTGTCAGCTGCGTGGTCACTTTCTTGGTCACTGGCTGAGCGCAGCTGCCATTCACTATGATGAAACCGGCAATCAGGCTCTGCTTGGCAAAGCAAATGAAATTGTTCATGAACTTCGTCTTTGTCAGCTTGACAATGGCGGCGAATGGGCTGCTTCTATTCCAGAAAAATATTTTCACTGGATTGCCATCAAAAAGCAGGTTTGGGCCCCTCACTATAACGTACACAAAACCTTTATGGGACTTATTGACATGTATCTATATGCAAAAAATGAGGAAGCCCTCACCATTGCAATTGATTTCTCCAAATGGTTCCTTCGCTACACAGACAATCGTACAAGAGAACAGCTCGATGACATTCTTGATTTTGAAACTGGTGGAATGCTTGAAATATGGGCTCAGCTATATGATATTACAAAAGACAGCATGTATCTAACCTTAATTGAGCGTTATGACCGTCATCGCCTATTTGATCCTCTTTTAGCTGGAGAAGACGTACTAACAAATATGCATGCCAATACAACTATTCCAGAAATCATCGGCTGTGCCGCCGTTTATGAAGCAACCAAAATTACACGTTATCGTGATATTGTGCTTGCTTACTGGAAATGTGCTGTTACAGATCGTGGCTATTTCGTTACCGGCGGTCAGACAAATGGTGAAATCTGGACACCAAAACATCGCCAGGCCTCACGCCTTGGAGAACGAAATCAAGAACACTGCAGTGTATACAATATGATTCGTCTTGCAAACATTCTTTTTACCTGGACTGGCGATGTTTCCTATCTGAATTATATTGAAAAAAATCTGTACAATGGCATCCTTGCGCAAGCCTATTGGAAGGAGGATCTTCCAAATGGTCAGATATCTTCTTATCCATCAGAAGGTCTTCTTACATATTTTCTTCCAATGCGCGCTGGATCACGCAAGGGATGGGCTTCCAAAACACAAGACTTCTTCTGCTGTCATGGCTCTGTCGTACAGGCAAATGCTGCCCATAACCAATATCTGTACTATCAGGATGGTGCAAATTTATATGCTGCTCAATATTTCGACTCCACTGCACGCTTTTCAATTGGCAGCACAAATGTTACTTTAATCCAAAAGCAAGATAGCTTAAGCGGAAGCTTCCACATTTCAAGTACAAGCTCTGCTGAACAAGCAATTCATGAAAACACACAGCGTTATCCAATTCAGCCAGACTGTATGGCAATTTGCATGCGCATTGAAATGGATTCCCCTTGCGCTGATTTTTCATTAAAACTTCGCATTCCAGATTGGGCATGTGCACGCACCGATTCCTACGCCGGAAATCCAGCCGTATTTCAGGATGTCTGCTTTGAACTTAACGGCAAACAACTGCCTGTTGATGCAAAAGACGGATTTCTTACCATTCAACGCAACTGGCAAAATGGTGATGAACTTCGCCTTATTCTTCCTCTTTGCATCACTGCAGTCGCTGCAGACGATGATCCAGATCTTGTTGCATTTCGTTTTGGACCAATCGCACTTGCCGGCCTTTGCAGTGAAGAGCGCTCGCTTCACACACACGGTCATGAGCTTCAAACACTTTTGCTTCATGATAATGAACGTGAATGGGGAAACTGGAAGCGCACATTCCGCACACGCTATCAGGAAACAGGTATTCGTTTCATCCCTATCTATGACATTGGATATGAGCCTTATCAAGTCTATTTTCCGGTAATTCGCGATTAATAGAACCAAAAAAACCTGCTAGCAAAAAACTAGCAGGCTTTTTTATTTTATACGAGAAGTGAAAACTGATATAAGATTCTGGAAAGTTCTGCGTTTACCGCATCAATTCCATCCTTCGTTGTATACCAGTTTTCTTTTGTAACATTTCCAATCACCGATGGACTGACAAATATTTTCGCTTCTGGAAAAGATTTTTGATAATACATAAGACTTCTTCTTGCATGTACATTACGGCAGCACAAAATAGCCTTTTGTATCACTAGTTTATTTTGATCTGTGACAATTCTTGAGTTTTTAGCATTCTCCCATGTGAAGGTTGCCTGATCCTCTTTTAAAATTGCTGATTCATCCACGCCATTTTGAACAAGAACATCTTTTAAAAATTCCCATTCTGTCTTGTACTCCTTGTTATAGCAATCTGCCCGGTCCAAAACACCTGCAAAGTGTCCGACTAGTGTACTGTATTTTCCGCTTGGCAAAATATATGGTGCATAACCTTGTCTGTATAATGCTGCCGCACGCTCAGCATTTTGCGGATATGCATTTCCTGGAATCAATATTATATCAGCCTTTTGCAGCATATCTTCTGCAAAAATGTATTTTGTAATTTCTTCTCTAAAGGATAAAAAATCCATTATGCTTCCTCTTTCTTAATTACCTTATTTTTCTGTAACAACGTCTGCGTCCCTTTACACCAACAATAGCAATCAGAGAACTGATCAAAAGAAACATTGGATAGTACAGTCTTGGCATAACCTGAAAAGCAGAAATCTGACTGCCTAGCTCATTGACTGCTGAAATAGCAACAAGCATTTGTGCACCATATGGTATTACACCCTGAAAAATGCAGGAAAACGTATCCAAAATGGAAGCTGCCTTTCTTGGTGTAATTCCATATTCAACTGCCATTTCCTTTGCAATTGGATTAGCCATTACAATTGCAACTGTATTATTAGCCGTTGCAATATCCATAGCACCAACTAAAAGTCCCATTCCAAGCTGACCGCCTCTTCTTCCTCTAAATGCCTTTCTAATAATTCCTAAAAGTGCCTCGAATCCGCCATATTCTCTTATCAGCGCACACATTGCCGCCACCAGAATCGCAACCATACATGTTTCAAACATTCCAGAAACACCATTTCCCATACGTATGAGCATTTCCACAGGCTCCACATAGCCGCCAATCAGCATAATCAATGCACCCGATCCAATTCCAATAAGCAAAACTAAAAATACATTAATTCCAACCACACCGCCTATCAATACAAGCACATATGGTATAACCTGAATTAAATTATATGGCTGGCTCACATGTCCCTTGATTGTTGTCTGGAATGACAAGATTAAAATCACAATCAGCGTTGCTGCTGCCGCTGGCATTGCAATTCCAAAATTTTCTCTAAATTTATCCTTCATCTTACATCCCTGACCATTGCACGCAGCAATCGTTGTGTCTGAAATAAAGGACAAATTGTCGCCAAACATGGCTCCTCCCATAACAGATCCAACACAAAACGGCAAATCAAAACCTGATGCCTTAGAGACAGCCGCTGCAATTGGAACAAGAAGCGTAATTGTACCTACTGATGTTCCCATGGCAACTGATACAAAACAAGCTACTACAAATAAAACAGCTACTGAAAAGCGCGCCGGAATCAATGACAGCATACAATAGGCAACACTTTCTGCACTGCTTCTTCCTACAATTCCTACGAAAGATCCTGCTGATAAGAAAATCAAAAGCATCGTAATGATATTCTTATCGCCAACTCCCTGTGCCATTATTTCAAGCTTCTGATCAAAGTGTAGCTTCGGATTTTGCAGACAGGCCGTAAGAATTGCCGCCAAAAATGCTACCACAATTGGTACATTATCAAATCCCATTGGAATTTTCATCACATATTCAAATAAAATTCCTAGTCCAAGATATAAAACCAAAAACACCCCTATGGGGAGCAGCGCAATATAATTTAATTTCTTCATTTTTATTATTCCCCTATTTTTATTCTAAAATCACCAGTTCTTTTGCTGTCATTTTACAGATTTCTCTTAGTGTCGTCACTTTTAGTCAAGCGATGACGCAGTGCCCAGATACAGCTTGGAATCAATACAAGATCTGCACCTGTCCATGCAAGAACCTCTGCATAGAAAATGCCCTCTGCCCCAAGCCATAATGGAAGAAGAAGCACACACCCAGTTATCATTGCAAACTCTTTAGGCTGATTTGCACCAAGATTTTGTCCTGTGTAAGTAACCATGGCAAAACCATATGAGGTGGCCGCTATTTCTAATACTCCATACAGCTTATTCGTTGCCGTAAATCCTGCAATAAAAATAACACCAAACGAATTAATCAAGCGCTGTACAATCATAGATCCAATGGCAATAATAAAATTTTGGAAAGCCATCGGAAGACCAAGAAGCATAAGCTTGCCTGACAATTCAACTTCCAAGCGCAAATCTTTCCTGCGTGGATGTAAGAGCGTAAGCTTTCTTATTGTAAAGAAACAATATCATTGTATCAACTACTGTATAAAGCTGCTGAAAAACGTTGCCAAACATCAAAGGAAGAGAAAACAAAAACAACAGTTTCATTGGTTTTCCCTTGGTCATATCTGTAGCATTCATTGTTCAAAACCTAAAATATATCATATTCCTTTCTTTTTCATTACGTGCACTTTAAAATTAATATTTTTGTTCTTCCTGTATGAAGATCTCTGCCATACGCTCACGAAGATGCAAAATATAATCTGCCAAGTGAGGATAATGCTCAAAATCAAACGATTCCTCAGCATTCTCCATGATCAGTGCAACAACACGTTCTCTGCCAACCACCGATTCTAATGTAGTAAGTGCATTTAAATCATCAAGAGCCTCACGCTGCACCTGTGCACGAATAGATGACATTGGTTTTTCATCTGGACCTGGATAAACCAAAAATGCATCACCAGATGGAAACGCATAACTTGCATGTGTGTTAAAAAATGGATCAATCCGAGAAATCGAATACTGCGAATTATAGAAATTAAAGCCCCAGTGTAAAAATCCCTTAATTCCATGAAGATACATCAATACTCCCATAATACGATTTCGCCAGCTTGGCATTGCAAAAAAGCGATTCGGTACTGTAACAGACTGCCCACAGCAATAATACACCCATGGTTGCGGCACCTTATTCTTTAAAAAGACACTTATATGATTGCTTGACACAATCGGATGCTGAACAATTCCTTTTTCATAGAAAGAATACTCGCTAAGTGCATCAACTACCTGCCATCCCTTCAGGCTTTCCTTTACACTCTCTCGTGCCGCCTTATAGCTTTCCAGGCAATCCATTCCTGGTTCATCTGAGATATGGAAAAAAACATGATCCCTATCATATCCAAACTCAATCAATTTACTTTGAAGCTCTGGCAAAAACTGCTTTAAGAAACTCTGATACGAGGAATCTAGTGCCGGTGTATGCCACCCGAACTTTTTTACGTTCTTTCCATCTACTGTTACAACAATCTTTGGTGCGGCTTTCGCACCCCACTGTGTAAACAAATGCGGTATTTCAAGATACTTTATTCCATTTCTTAAGCAAAGATCACACCAGCGTTTTAATCTTGACCAATCAAACTTGTAAGATCCATCTGCATCCTGCACAATATCTATAAGCTGCACTGTTGTACGCTCCCCACCTACTGCAGTATCAAGAGGCGGTGTAAAAATAGGTGTCAGCAACATATTGATTCCAAGCTCTTTTCCTGCAAGCGCAATCTGCGCTTCCATTATCTCCCAATGCTTTTCTGAAAATACAGGAATATGATAATAATCCGCCAGACAGTCTGCATGAAACCATTCAGTGTGAATAAGCGTTTGTTCTGAAAGCACTTTGTCCAACACATTTAAATTCACTGTCAATATCTGATAAGGTTCTTTTTCATCCTTTCCATATATTAAAATATCAATCTGATATGTACCAGGTACAATTGCAGATGTATCTAAAAAATCAATCCAGAGTGAACGTGTCTGTCCAGGAATCAAACGAACAAAATTTGTTTCGCGCGGACATAAAAGATCAGGAAATAATCCTGGCTGACTCTTTAAATACCACTCGTCCGTCTGCTCATAACATGGAAAAGCGCTAGGTACAAGCTCCACATCGCGCACACGCACAGGTGACGGGCTGCCCTTTATCTCATAAGTAAAGCCTTCTGCAAAACGTTTCCTATCGCCATCGTAATTACTGCTGCTTCCATATACAAGCAAAAATGCTGGAAGCTCTCCTTTAAAAATTGAAATTGTGTACTGATCGTTTTTCTTCGCACAGTCCGTATCTGGAAATATTTTTTCCAAACTGCTTGCCAAATAAAAATATGCTTCTTTATTCCCTGTCATTATCTTCTCCTCCCAATTATCACTGTGTGATCGAGTAGGAGGCGGCTTTCGCCGCCGACCTCTCACACCACCGTGCATACCGTTCGGTACACGGCGGTTCAGTTAACTTGACATTTCATAAAGTACTCTTCAGCGGATAACAGACCAAATTTTGAAAGTCGCGCATTTGACATTGCGAAGCAAATGGATTCATTTCGACAAACTCTGGCATATCCGTGTGTCCATGCCGCTCTTGCCGCATTTCCTTTACTTATTCCTAGTTTTATTAGATTTCTAAGTCGATTTCTTGGTGTTTTCCAATGCTTCCATATACACATTCGAAATCTGTATCGGGTGATCGCATCTAGCCTCCGAGTTACCCTTCGAATATCCCCTATTTTAAAGTAGTTGACCCATCCTCTTATCAGCTCTGACACCTTCTTTGCCTTATACGCATTACTTACTCCCCATTTCCGAGTTGTAAACAGTTTCAATTTTCTTACTATCTTGTCCACTGATTTCTTGTGTGCTCTTGGTTTGTATTCCTTGTACTTGTAAAAGGTAAAACCCAAGTATTTTATTTCTTTAGGTCTTCCGATTTTACTCTTTTGGCGATTTACTTTCAATAACAGATTCGTTTCAATATATCGTGTAACTGATTCCATTACTCTTCTTGCCGCTTTTCGGCTTTTAACTAAGATAATGCAATCATCAGCATATCTTACGAACCGAAGTCCTCGTCGCTCAAGTTCCCAATCAAGCTCATTTAGCATAATATTTGCAAGTAAGGGAGAGAGATTTCCTCCCTGCGGGGTGCCCATCTCTGTTTCCTTTACTTGTGTTCCAACCATAACTCCGCTTACCAGAAGCTTTCGAATCAATGACAGTATCTTTCCGTCTTTGATTTCTTTATTCAAGATAGATATAAGTTTATCATGGTTTACTGTATCGAAGAATTTCTCTAGGTCAATATCGACAATCCAGTTACATTCCTCGTTCATGTATTCTACTGCTTTCAGTACCGCTTGTTGCGCGCTTTTCTGAGGGCGAAATCCATAACTGTTATCATGGAACTTTTCCTCATAAATAGGCGTTAGTACTTGCGCTACTGCTTGTTGTATTGTACGATCTGTTACGGTCGGGATACCCAGTTTACGCTTACTTCCATCTTCTTTTGGTATTTCTACCCGTTTTACTGGCATCGGCTTATAGGTTTGATTTCTTATACTTTCTTTGATTTGCTCCCCGTTTTTCCTCAAATGAGAGAGCAGAGCTTTATATTCCATCCCGTCTACTCCAGCTGCCCCCTTATTCCTTACTACTTGTAAATAAGCGTTATTTAGGTTGTTTTTCGATAGGATGTTTTCTATAAGCGTACTTTGTTTCATGCGTTGTTTCCTTTCCTTTTCGTGAGTTCTGAACACTCAGTACCTATGTACCCCTTTCGGCTAGTGTATTATCAGGACTCTCAATTGGGATTTACTCCAACTGATTAACTGTTTGGTCCTTCGCTCTAGTGAGTTTCCTCACCTTCTCAGCTACTATGACCGCTGCTGACTTCCTGTAATTCGTTGTTACTATGGCTAATGAAACCACTTACAGGATCTCCCCGGTTAAGACTCGTTATCTTTCCCATCATCTATTCGCCATGTCTACTCACAGCCTTTGGTTAGCATTTGGACTTTAACTTGATCAGCAGTCTTATCCAGGCTGTAAGCCTTATACATGATTTCTGTCCGTCGAACCGATGGTTTGCCGCAGACTTCCTTCAGATTCTACCTTACGGCGGACACCCTTGTCTTGTTGGCTATGTGCTTCCCGCTAACAGGCGCACTTAGGACTTTCACCTTTAAGATTAACGCTCGCGCCGGGCGAACTGACACTCCCACGCGCGTTCTTGCGAACGGGCGGGGCTTCTTGAGACATGGTAGA
>OLPI01001557.1_pt1 | contig 20067 bp, 20 predicted proteins | sample 1672361 | NCBI WGS metagenome assembly OLPI01 (sample SAMEA3136675, study PRJEB25190) | human gut metagenome
CCGCGCCCACGATGGTGCCCAGAAAGGCGATGCAGAACGTCTCCAGCAGCAGATAGGGCACGCCATTGGTGCCCAGCGTGAACAGCAGCTTGCCGGAGGGGTGGAAAATGCCGGAGATGATGTTTTTTGCCACCTCAAGGCCGTTACTGGTGGGGGTACTGACCCGCACCGCTGTGCCAGACCATGCCAGCAGACAGGCGATGATAAAAGCGGCCAGCAGCTGCCACAGCCACGTTTTCGGCGCAGAGGCGTAGGCTTTTTGAATTTTCTGTTCCATACTGCCTCCTTACGTCAAACGCTTGCGCAGGCCGTGGCTGATACCCTCGATGACCATAACGGCCACAAACAGGACGATCAGGATCATGCCAAGGCTGTCATACTCACGCCAGCCGATCTTTTCATTCATGATAAGGCCCAGACCGCCCGCGCCCACATAGCCCAGAATGGAGGCGTAACGCACGTTGCCCTCCAGACAGAACAGGGACACAGACAGATAGGTGGGCAGCACCTGCGGAAACACCGCGGTGGTAAAAGCTTGCAGACGGGTGGCGCCCAGCGCCTCCATGGCCTCATAGGGTCCCATGTCCACCGTCTCGATGATCTCAAAGAGCTGCTTGCCCACATAGGCGAAGGTGAACACCGCGATGGCGCAGGTGCCCGCCATGGTGCCAAGGCCGAAGATATAGGTGGCGATCAGGGCGCACACCAGCGTGGGCAGCGTCCGCACCAGACTGAGGAACAGCCGGACGATGAACACCACCACGCGGTTGGTCACGATGTTGCTGGCGGCGGCAATAGCGAAGGGGATGGCCAGCACCGCGCCCACGAAGGAGCCGAGGAAGGACATTTTGATGGTGTCCCACAGCGGCTGCCAGATCTTGGCCAGATACCCGGTGTTGGGCGGGAACATGGCCGTAAGGATATCGAAGAATTTGCTGCCCTTCTTCACCAGCACCGCAAAGTTGAAGCCGGTGATATGCACGGACAGCGCGCCCAGCGCCACCACGATCAGAATGACCAGCGGAGCGCGGCTGCGCTTTTCCTCCACCACCGTGCCGTTGGGCAGAGTATAGCGGCGGGGCTTGAACAGACGGTCGTACAGGCTCATGCGTCTGCCTCCGTCTCGCTGTCGTCGCCGTAGATGGCGCTCAGCACCGCCTTGTCCACGTTGGCGGAGGGGCCGTCATAGACGATCTTGCCTGCCCGGATGCCGATGATGCGGTCGGCGTATTCCAAAGCCAGCTCCACATGGTGGATGTTCAGCAGAATGGAAATGCCCATCTCCTGATTGATGCGGACAAAGTCCTGCATCACCTGCTTGGCGGTGACGGGGTCAAGGGCGGCCACCGGCTCGTCCGCCAGAATGATCTGGGGATCCTGCGTCAGCGTGCGGGCCAGCGCCACGCGCTGCTGCTGGCCGCCGGAGAGCTGGTCGGCCCGGATGTAGGCCTTGTCCAGAATTCCCACCTTGTCCAGAGATTCCAGTGCCTTGATCTTGTCCGCTTTCCGGAAGGCGCCCAGCAGCACCCGCCAGAAGGGCATGTCCGGCACACAGGCGGACAGCACATTTTTGATGACGGTGGTGCGGGTCACCAGATTGAAGGACTGGAACACCATGCCGATGCCCCGGCGGAACCGGCGCAGACTTTTGCCGGACAGGGTGCTGACGTCGGTGCCGTTCACCGTCAGCGTGCCGGAGGTGATCTGGTGCATCCGGTTCACTGACCGCAGCAGCGTGGACTTCCCTGCGCCGGAGCGGCCGATGATGGCCACAAATTCCCCGTCCTGAATGGTCAGGTTCACGTCATCCAGCCCCACCGTGCCGTTGGGATACACCTTGGATACATGGTCGAAAATAATCATATGTTTCCTCTTTTCCTGAAATAAAAACGCGGGGAGGACAGCGGAAGGTTTGATCCTTACAGTCCTCCCCGCGTTTGGGAAAGTGCGTTAGTTGGCGGCGGTCAGCTCCTGAATGAGCTTCTGCGCGGCGCGCTCGTTGTCGTAATCGGAAGCCTGTGCCACCTGATAGCCGTTGTGGCTGTAGATCTTGATGACTTCCTTACCGGCATCGGTGTTGCCGATGTTGATGAACGCCTGCTGCAGAGCGGCGATCAGGTCAGCGTCCATGATCTCGGAGTTCTTGCTGACGGAGATGGTGTCGTTGTAGATGGGGGCGGTAACGCCGATGACGCCGGTCTCCTCCCAGATGGTGCCGTCACGGCCGAACTCGCTGTTCCAGCGCTCGGCATAGTCGCGGCGGGCGTCGGCATAGGTCACCAGCACGTCCACCTGACCGGAGGCCAGACGGGCAAAGGCGCTGGCGTAGGAATCGGACTGCACGGCGCTCTTCAGATCAGAGATGCCCTTGCCGTAGTGATCCTGCAGCCACAGGGCGGGATAGATGTAACCGGCGGGGGAAGAGGTGCCCATGATGCTCCAGTTGGCGCTGTCCAGATCCTCCCAGGTCAGCTCCTCGCCGTTGTTGACCTTGGTCAGCAGCTCCTGACCCTTGGCAGAGGGACCGGCGATGAACAGGGCACGGTAGGAAACCACCTGCTTGTCGGAAGCCTCGGTGGGCTGGCCGTCGTTCCAATCCTTGGCGTTGTCGGAGTCCTTGCTCAGACCGTCGCGGGTGGCGGTCAGGATGACCTCAGCGCCGTCATCATACAGCACATAGGTGCCGCCGGGGATCAGACCCACGTCGATGGTACCGGCCTCCAGACCCTCGCCAACGGCTTCGTAGGTGGTGCCGACGGTGATCTCCACATCGCCCACCTCATAGCCCTGAGCGGCCAGCTCGTCCTTCAGCATCTGCTTCAGGGGCTCGGTAACAGTGATGATCTCCTCAGGCTCGCGGGAAGGAACGAACGCGACCTTCAGGGTCTCGATCTTCTTGGAACCCTCGGCATCGCCGTCCTGCTGATCGTTGGCAGCATTGCCGCCGCAGGCCACGAGAGACATAGTCATGACCAACGCCAGCAGAAGCGCAAAAATCTTCTTCATTGTTTTTCCTCCATTATATCATATTGTTCCTGTGTCCGGGCAGACTGCCCGGAGCATGATACCGCACGATACGCGCAAGGCGCACCATACCGATGTTCAGTATAGCACACCTCTGGAAGAAAAAATTTTCTCTTTTGGTAAAAAAAGTAATATCTTGTCAGCGATGGCCGCCGTCAAAGTAGAAGGCCACCAGTTCCTCGAAGGCCAAGATCACATGGCCGAAGAAGGTGTTGGGCAGGCTGCCCGCCAGCGTCTGCTTGGAGCCGTCCACCACGAACACAATATCCGACATCTGGGCCAGCGTGGAGTCGCTCCGCTTGGTGAAGGTGACGATCTTATGGCCGTTTTGGCGGGCGTGGCGCACGTCGTTCAGTACGGGCGCCGTCTCTCCGCTCTGGCTGACGGCGAACATTACCGGAGGTGCGTCCGAGCCGTCCGTCAGGTGATGGGCGTCGCGGAACAGCATATAGTCGTAGAAGTGCACATTATTGAATACCATAAAGCCGCAGATGGACAGCCGCTGGGCGATATAGGAGCCCACGATGTTGGAGAACCCCTCGCCGGTGGTGAACAGCTTGGCCGTGCGGGAACCGTCCAGAAGCTCACAGAAGCGGGTGATGAGCTCGTCAGAGTAATTGTCGATCAGGCTTTTCAGGCTTTCCGTGCCGCGGCCCCGACCGTGAGAGGCGAACTGGCGGCTGAGGTAGTAGTACAGCTCGCTGTATCCGTCGAAGCCCAACCGCTTGCACATCTTCACGATCGTGGTGGTGGAGAGAAAGTTCTCGTTGGCGATCTGCTGGATGCCCACCCGCTTTTCACCCCGCTCGATATGGGCGGTGATGCTGGTGATCACCTTTTTTTCATCCTCAGAAAGCAGATTTGTCAACAGAAAATAGCCGTCGCCCACAGCGCATCCCTCCTTATCGCGGTTTCTATCTGTTTTTCATATTATAACAAACCGCGGGACGTCTTGCAATACAGCGCAAGAGAAATCAACCGTGCAGTAAAAGCGGAGGCGCATAACGCGTCTCCGCTTATGTTGAAGAATATCAAGTACACCGGTTGCATGGTGAATCACACTCGTGAGAGCATGGTAATCCTTGCGAAGTCCCAGCGCAGAGTTCCAAAGGAAGACTGGATTTATCACGAGAATACCCACGAAGCCATTGTGACAACAGAGGAATTTGAAGTAGCACAGGCAGCTCTGCGTAAGGTAAAACCCCATATTAAGAAGAAAGCCGAGAACTTCTTTCCGTTCTATTGCGCCCATTGCGGTCGTAAGCTCCAAAGAACCTTTGGCACAGATGTTCACTTCTATTGTTGGCAAAGTTGAAGTCACCCAGCACACCATTGGTGTAGCCGCAGCGGGAGCAGGTGCGACTGGGTGTGGTCATAGCGAAATTCCTCCAGAATATAGAAATAGGCCCCCGGGAATTACCCGGAGGCCTTCATCAATATAGTATATATTCGGAGGATAGGGGAGAATCGGAAGCACAGTTGTTGTGCTCAGATAGAGCCTTCAGACCGCAATGCCGTTCTTGTGTGCTGCGCTGAGAAAATCGTTTCCTGAATCATCTGTTCACAGCGCTTACGGCTGGAGGGGGACAAACTCGACCTTGAGTGCCATGCCCATACCGGCAGCCAGACGCTTGAGAGTACGCAGCGACGGGTTGCCCGTACCGCTTTCCAAGCGGCTGATGTCCGCTTGAGTAATGCCTGTGGCCTCTGCCAGTTGCTTCTGCGTCATTTCCCGTTCCTCGCGTCCCTCCGCGATGGCCCGCATGATCTGGCGCTCCGGCTCCTGCGCGTTCCATTCCACGAGGAATGCGGGATCATTCATCCGCTCGTTCAGCGTGTCACGAAAATTCTTTCCCATAGCGTCATGCCTCCTTGCTTTCATAATCCGCACGATACCGCTTTGCCCGCTCTATCTCGCGGGGCGGCGTTTTCGCGGTTTTCTTGATAAATCCATTGGTCAGAATGACTCGTTTGCCTACCACAAAGAAATACAGCACCCGGCTGATGTCGGAGCCCTGTTTTGCCCTGACTTCAAAGATACCGTCACCCAACGGCTTGGAAAACGGTTCCCGCAGCGCGGGGCCTTTTAGCTCCAACAATTCAAGGGCGGCGAAAATCTTTGCCTGCATTTTATTGTCCTGTGACAAAATAAATTCCTCGGCAGGCCGTGAGCCATCCGCTTTTTCGTAGTATTCCACTACGTAATCCATATAACCACCGCACTTTCTCTAGGTACAGTATATGTGATAAAACACATATTGTCAACACCCTCACGGTGAATTTTATTAAGGAAGCGCCGGAAAGCCCCCTTGCAATTCCCGTTTCGATGTGATACACTACATTACGACAACTAAAGACACGGACGGTGCGCCGGGGTGCGAAAGCAACACCCGGCGGCGGAATGGGGTGAGAGGCCCCGCGAGAAGGTCACTGTGATGCCATGGGCGGCGCGGAAACGCGGCGCGCGGGGCTAAGCCAGATACGCTGTGCGCCGTGCTGGTTGGTTTTGCCATTCCCGAAGCCGAAATGAGAGGTGCAGCGCACGGTCATTTGGGCCGTGCGTTTTTTGTTTGCGGCGCGTTTGCCGGGGCGGAAACAAATTCAACCTGCGGTTTCATTCCCGTGACGGACGGACAGACGGCGTTGATTACCAATGCTACACATCGGTAAAACGGGGGAGCGTCGCCAAACGCTTGAACAAAGGCATCTCCATTGAGCATTCGTGTGAATCACCCTATATTCAGGGCTGGAAGCTGGAAATGATGGCGGAACAAGTCTTTGACCGGTACATCGAAAACGCAGACAAAGTAATGGACTTGTCCTATGCGATGCTCGAAAAGCACATTGCGGATCAGGAGGAATTGCCGGACAATACAGATGTTATCCGGCGCAAGCAAGGCGAAATCGAGAAGCTGATGAATAAGCGGACAAACCTGATCGAGATGAGAGCCGAGGGTGACATTGATAAGGAAATGTTTCGCTCAAAGAAGCAGGAGATCGAGGATCGTGTTGCAAAGCTCACGGAAGAAATCAAAGGCTTGCAGCCTGAGAAGGAGCAGACAAGCAACGAGGACTATTCCGTCAAGCTCTTGGAACTGCGAGAGCGTTTGAAGGAGTACACTGGATTTGATTACTCTGTTATCCCAGAAAGCATTGTGGAGGCATTCATTGAGCGCATTTGGGTGTCAAAGGATGAGTTCCGTTGGTATCTGAGAACCGGAAACAATGCAGATGGCGAATTTGACCCTGATGACCACATCAAAATCGGTGCCTTTACGCTGACGATCGACGATGCAAAGAAGTATATCTACAGCTTTTCGACCCGCAGGAGAGTCCACAAGTGGGCGGACTTGAATGTGAGCGTGTGGATATGAAATGATTGGCGCTATGTACCGATGGCAGCACAGGCTGCCATCAAAGAAACGGGGAAATAAGAGACCCGCTTCCGTAAGAGCACGAATCGCATAACAAGAAAGCTCCCGGTTTGATGACCGGGAGCTTTTCTGTTTGAAAACTATACGACCGGCCATCTCTACAGATGGCCGGTCGTATAGTAAAGAAGAGGAGAAAAATGGAAGTTACAGTAACCACGCCAGATAACCGGATTTATTTAGCCGCCGGTAGTAGGAGCCTGACGCAAGGTCACAGATACATGAGAACGCGTTGTGTTACTTTTTTTCAGTCAACGTTTTTGCTTCATCGTAAAGTTTAGCGAAGAGAGGAATAGAATCCTCAACTGTCTGACGGGAAACGCAGAAAGAGAGTCTCAACCATTCTGGGCAGCCAAAGCTGCCGGCAGGAACCACAAACACATGATGCTCGATGGCCAGATCCATGAATTCCTCTGCCGTTATGCCGAACGGGGCCTTGAAGAACAGGTAAAAAGCACCGCTGGGATCGGCAAAGGTATAGCCGATTTTGCCAAATGCTTCGCGGAGGATCTGTCGATTATGTACATAGTCGGCAATGTTGGGTGCAACATCAACGCAGCGTTCCACCACCATTTGGAAAAGGGTGGGGGCGCAAACGTTTGCCAGGTCGCCGGATGCGCCGCGCAGTCCGGCCCATACATCGTTGAAGTCATCGATATTATTGTCAGTTGCGATAAAGCCGATACGCTCACCGGGCAGGGAAAGTGACTTACTGTAGGAGTAGCAGATGATGGTATTATTATAGTAACTCTCAGCATGAGTTCCCGTGCGGACAGCTTGCTGTCGAAGGGCATGGGTGCTTTTGTCCGCGTCAACCGCCGCGCCAGCTTCAGCCGTATCTCCTTTTGCGGATTGCTCAGAAACCCGTAGTGGCGAATCTTCAGCATACAGGGTGCTGAGATGCGCCTGAAATGCCGCTTGCATTTGGAGATGTTCGCAGTCCCCATTTATGCTACATGCAGGAGACTGGGTGTGCCAAACATAGCACACTTGATGTCCTGTGGCGCAGCAAAAAAAGCAACGGATACCCGTTGCCATCTCCCCTATATGTTCCGTTGCAACGCAATAGCCCTTGACCGCATCCGTGTCTCGCAGTCAAGGGCTATTGATCCATCTTGGGCTCAGTCATCATTGGGGTCCTCACGTTTCTACAGATTATGGCATCTGCCGCCGTCTCTAGTTTCACTCCCGCTCTATCTGAAAACACCGCTGTGCGGTGGAACACCGTAAAGGCCGATGGGCTTTTGAGAGTGCTGAACATTCAGGTGATGCCATCTTCCCGTTACCTTGGCAGTAAAGGGGAACTCATCAGGTCATTGGATTCACCTCTTCCTATACTTTATCGGTATCTTTATTATAGCAAATTATTTTCAGAAAACAACTCGCAAAACAGCAAAAATAGTACGGTTAAATTTGGATAGTGTTCCGAAATGTTATATAATCCACTTTTTGGATTGACATAAAGTCACCATTTGATATAAAATTAAAGTGTTGTGGGGTTTCCTGTGCAGGAGGTATGCCATGGCGGAAAACGCCCTCCGTTGAAATCTCGCCATCATTGCTCAATAACAGCGGAAGGGTCTCCTAAAGAGACCCTTCCGCTGTTATTGAGCAGAATCTTTTTTCGGAGCAGACCGCAAATGAGCCGCTCTTTCTTTTTGTGAAGCCGCAATTGCCATCATGTGGTCGTACATCTCATCCCCAACACACTTTCTCGCGTACTGACACCATTGCACACAGCTCAACGTGTCATTATACGCAATGAACCCGCAGGTCTCGCATGCCATCTGCGTGTCTATAGAGAACAGCTCAATGATGCTCCCGCAATTCGGGCAGATCTTTTCGATGATCGTGGGGGTACGCGGCTTACCCTGGCAGCCACTCAGCATAGAGAGGAACCCTTCGACCGCAGGGCAAAGGCTTGCGGCCGCCTTTCTTGTGTTATTATATATTACGATTGCCTAGGGTGCACCCAATATCATAGGGGTGCACCTCTGTGGAAAACGACGCAAGCGTCTCGCCAGTCTAATCCCGGTATTCCGGCAGTCTATCTACCACGTCATAATCATAATCTGCGGTACGCCGAAGCTGCTCGTTTGTATGGGTGATCTTATCAGACATGCTCTCCAAGAATTTCCGCAGCAGCTTCACGCCAACGGCGGGATGCCGCTCCAGCAGGTCATTTAGCCGGGTTTTGCCAATGCACAGCAGCTCCGTAAACTCCGTGGCAACGCCGCTGAGCCGAAATACATTGCGTGTCAGGCAGTTCTCTCCAATAAAGCTGCCGACGCCCAGCGTGGCCATCTCCAGCGGAGCGGCTCCGCTGTTGTTCTCCCGATTGGCCACCAACCGGATATTTCCCTTCAGCACAAGGCAGACCTCATCATTATGATCCCCGCTGGCGAATACCGTTTCATTTTCATAATAGGTTTTTACATGGCAATAGTTTCGTAGAATAGCGCGATCCTTCTCAGTAAGGTCTGACAGCACCGGCAGCTTTGTCAGGATCAGCAGCACATCCGCCTCGCTGAGCCTCCTGCGGTGCTCCTTGTCCAAATGGATCTCCGGTGCGGAAATATTGTGCCGCTCCAGAATGGCCCGAACGGCGTACCGCTCTTTTCTGACAAGGGCAATCAGCCTTTCCCATTCCGTCTGCACGTCCAGATAGGCGCGGAATGCGTTAAAGACAGGCTGGGCGTCATGTTTGGCAAGGTATATGTTCTGCATGGCTTCCATTGCCGCCGCCGGGTCGTTTTCCGCCAGATACTGGGTGGCCAGCATCATGCTGCTCCGGTAGATTTTCTCCTCCAGATCCTCTTTCAGAAACGCGCCAGGATAGGGATCCAAGTCCTCGGGGTCGACCCTGACCAGATTGCTTGTCTTATACTGTGAGGTCATCTTGGCCCGCTGGTAGACGAAGCGGTAAATATCCTCCCGCATACGCATCCACTGGGGATGGGTTTTAGGCTGCGGCAGGTGCCTGATGGATAGGGTGTTGTCCAGAAAGAAGCTGAAGCCGAACATTCTGCTGTTGATCAGATAGTCGATATCTTCGCCTCTTTTGACCAACGGGTCAAAGGGGACACATTCAAACATCTCTCTGTGCAAGATCATGGCGCCGCCAAAGGCAAAGGGGGTCCGTTTCAAGCGTGGACCGCTCCCAATGATCTGGTCAAACGCCTGCGCCTTGCTTCCAAAACGATCCCAATAAGTCATCCACGGCTCCGGCGTCACATCATCATAGTACCGGCCCTTTCCGTTAAGATAGTAGCCCGCCACGCCGTGTACCACATCACCATACACTCTGCGCCCAAGGAATTCCAGAGAACGGGGCACAAAATCCGGAAGCTCAAAAACCTCGTCGTCATCGATCAGCAGCGCGGCGTCAGCCGTCAGAATGGTGGCCGCCAGCAGACACATATTCCGCACATTGGAATATCCGAACATGGATAGCAGTGCCGCCCCCCTGTCACCAAGACCCGCACCCTTCAGGATGCGGGAAATGGCGGCAAGATCGCCTGCCGTAAAGAGATACGTCTCCGCCCGTAGCTTCACGCGCTTGACGATACGGTAAACCTGCTCATAGGCGGCCTCCTCCACATCAGGTGTTGTAGGGCAAATTAGGATCACCAGCTTGAAGTCTTTTTCCTGAAACTGCTGCATACTGACAAGGGTTCGCTCCAGAGTACCTTCCTGATCAACCGGAGTGGGGTGATCGTAGACGGCATCCCCCTCCTGCCAACACTTGCCGGAGCTCCTGCACCAGTAGGTGGGTATGATCATCGTTTTTCTCATGGCCGCTTTCCCCCTACCACGCATTGTGGTAAAACTGCAAGGAACCATAAAGCCGAAGCAGATTTTGCAGGTATGTTGCCTGGGTGTAGCCGTTTCGCGCATAATCCGCAATGGTTTTTCTACGCTCTGGCTCCTGTTCATTACGCATAAGCTCATCTAAAATAGCGGCGTAAAGCTCCTCCTCGTCGTCGATCGCCACGAGCGTGCCCACCCGGTTGTTAACAAATTCCGGCAAGCCGCCCGCGTTCGTCGCTACCACCGGTGTACCGCAAGCCATGGCTTCCAGGGCGACAAGGCCAAAAGGCTCCTTGCGGGAAGGAATGACAAACACATCTGCGGCACAGTAGAGTCTGCGCAGCTCCTCCTGTGTTTTGTGGCCCAGGAAGTAGGTCGACTTCAAACCCAGCATCTGCGAGAGATCCATCAGCTCCTCTCGCTCCTGCCCATCGCCTGCAATCAAGGTAAGAATCCTTGGAGATTCCTGCTCCTCGTAATAGCGCGCTGCGGACAGAAGATTTTCTACGCCCTTGAAGGTGGTGAGTTTCCCTGCAAAGAGTACGATCTTCTCTCCGTTATAGGGGATGTTCATCTGGGTGAGAAGCGATGTGCGATCCACATCCTCAGGATAGAATACATCCTCATTATACCCGTTTGGCAACAGTGAAATCTTCGCGCAGGCTTCCGGGAAGTTCTCCAGCACCGCATCTCTGTTGCTGCTGGAGATAGCAATGATTTTTGTGCAGTGCTTAACGGTTTCCTCCGCAAAGCCTCGGAATCCCGGCCATTTGACACAGCCCATAAGGTCTGTCCCATGGGTGGTTACCACAGTGGGGATATGGTGCTTTACCGCCAGCCAGGAGAGGCACCAAATATGCTGTGCATGAATAATATCCGGCTGAAATTCCATAACAGCCTTTTGGATCGCCGCGTCAAACGCCGCCAGATATTGCGCGAACTCTTCGCTGCTCAGGTCAGCAAAGGTGGTCGTGCTTCGGGGATGGGTGGTGAAGCACGGAAAATTAAAGGGTAAATGCTCCTTTTTCGTTCGCCTTTTTGCACCCTTCGCGGAAAACATAACCGGAATAAGCCTCACTCCGGGAATATCTGCCGACGGAGAATTTTCTGGGAATACCGCGCATACTTCATGCCCCTGTTTTGTCAGATGCGCCGCGATATTTTTTGTATATGTGCCGCTGCCAGAGCCCTCCAGCGGGAAATGGTTCACCATCAAAACTTTCATCGTTCAAACCACCTTTCCATAAAATCGTCCCAGGCCCGCTTTGCTCTTGTATATTGCACGACCATATCCGGCAGGCATGCCTCCGCCGCCTGCTGAATGTTTGGAAGGTCGAGGAACCGAGAATCCTGTGTATATCGGAACAAGGCTCTTGCCCCCACCTCTAATTGCTCCGCGCGCCAGTCAAAGTGGGACGCATCATATCCGGTTTGCCATCGGAGAAATACGTTCCGTCCGATCCATCCGGTACAAGCATAGTAGAGCCGATCACGGATACGGCTATCTGTCCGCAGCTCCGGAACCGCGGGATAGTCGCCATAGGTATCATGGAAGATATGAGCCCCGATATCGAGGCAGTTGATTCTATTCTTCGCGGCGGCAAGGCCGAGAAAGGTATCTTCTCCCCTCGCAAGGAAGGGAACCCCATTATAGAAAAAATATGGTGAGAAAAAAGGCGGCAGTGTGGGAAATGCTCCCATCCTGATCCCAAGATTCCCACCCAGCACTTTAGTGGTGGACACCGGCTCCGGCATATCCGCACCTTGAAGGACAAGTCCGCGATGCAGCTTGCTGTCGTGCCAGAAAAGACACATTTCCTCTTTATGAAGTCCGTACAGCAACGCAGACATTCCGTCAAAGTCCGCCGGTGGCAGGATACTGTAACCGGAATAGTCGCTGCTGGTAATATCCGCGCCCATTTCCATTCCCCGCAGATGCGCTCCCACAAAGTCGATCTCCTCCAAACAAACCGTTCCGTTCTCCCTCCGGCGCAGCACCGCCGGCTGTACGTCAGAATCCACAAAGATGAGTACATCAATCCTCTCGAAGAGTGCCTCCAGCAGAACGTGATTGCGGTTAAATCCGTAGGGAATCAGCCCTCGTCCATCCAACAACGGGCAGTAAAGCAGATCGGATATCGAGTTTTGCCGCAGATTGAGATATCCCAATTCCCATTTGGCTTTTTCATAGTCGTGCAGTTTTACCAACGAGAGCCTAGCGCGTCCCTCCAGTATCTGCACCGCCGTCCAATCGAATCGATGTGAATAAGCAACGATTACGTGGCTGATCCCGTGGCCAAACTTTTCCGCATTATCCAGAAATGCCAGAATCGGTTCCGCTGAGACGAAGTCTCTGACGATCATTCCCAGCGCAACGCTTCCCAGAGTCGTCCTCATGATAGTCTACCTCCTTTCAATGAACGGGTTTACATCGAGAATAAAAAAGGCCGCGCAAATTTTCCGGGTACTGCTCTCACGCAGAAACACCGAGAAATCTGAACGGCACAACATATACAATATGTATTCAATTTGCTGTCGCTATTTAGGACATGGCCGGTCAGTATCAAAAACGATCGGTCTTCTCTGCCTGTATCAACCTTTGCTGCACACTGTCCCGCGAATGTGGTCTCCTCCCGCCTGCTGATATCATTATACCAGTATAGATCAGGAGTTGCAATTACAAAACATCAACAAAACGGTTGCAGTTGCAGGATATGCACCGCAGAAGCAAGGTGGCAAAACACACAGGGCGCAAGTAGCCCTTCAAAATTTCCCCAAAATGTTGCTTTACCAACAGAAGATAGATTATCCATAAAGTATAATGACATTATCCCCCTCAGTATCTTTCTCCATACGAGAAAGCTATCCCTTCCCTCTGATGCCAGCAGGTGCGGCGATTGGTCGTATCTGCTGGCATTAGTATGGGGTTTGTTAACGTTTTATTTCAAGCGAATCGCCGTGCCGATCGCAGCAATCATTTCTCTTCGTTATTGCGGCTCGCTTTCAGAAGTATCTTTACGCCTCATGATCCATCCCCTGACGCTTCTGGGAACAGGCGGATAAGGAAGAAGCTTTACATTGATAAACCAGGCAATAAGAACGGCAAGGATCGTCTGAATCGCTCTCATGAAGGAGTACAGGTACATACTGCTTTCAAAATGGCTGACGATCAAAACGATATAGATTGCAGTTGCCAGCCCGCAAAACGCATGGCATCCCAGTAATTCTGCCGCACATAGGACAAGCAGGCTTCCCGCCAGCAGAATAGCCGCCTCCACCCAATGCCGGTAGGCTTGCGCCGGCAACTGCCCCCAGAGCCAGTCGGTCAAAAACATGATAGGGAGTCCCACACCAACGGCGGTCAACGTAGCCAAAATACGCATCTTTCCGTTTTCCTTTGTTTTTTCAGAGGTTTCACGAATTTCCATCATACCATAGATGTAGATGAAAATCGGATGCACCTCCAGCCCCGGCACAAAAAGGCGAATCAGCTGCCAAAGGCAGAAGCCGCAAAAAATAGCCAGAATACTCTTGACTTTCCGCATTCCCACATGCGGGTGCATGTGATGGTGGGTATCTTTCCCATCAGGATGTGTGCTACCGCAATCCCCCGGCATGTTGGACATAAGAGGCCTCCCTTCCGATTCTGTGCCGTAGCAGAACACCATCAGCCCGTTTTTTTCTCAAATTTCCCGCCCGGGCAGCGGCAAAGCGGGCAGAGATATCCTTCCGGAATGGTCTCGCCGGAATAGTGATAGCCGCAGACAGGACAGATCCATCCCGCATCTTCCCGCATCGTACGGTAAACCGTGGCGGTAGGCGGTGGGGCAAAGGCTCCCTTTCGCAAAAACTCATCCATTGTCATCAGCCGCGCGTTGCTGAGTGTTTGTCCGTCTACAGCGTCGCAGATAAACAGATAGTAATTCTTGACAGGGATTGTTTCCGTCACCTTCAAGCTGGCCCATGCGGCAATTCTGTCTGTAAGATAGGGATTGCCAAAGGCATCCCGCTGCACAGGCAGTCCCGCAAACTTGTCCACCACACAGCTGGAACGATAGCCGAAAACGCTTAGTAACTCACGACTGGCATCCTGCGCAGCCATGGATACCGTCAGTGTGCCGGCTTTCAGCAGCGCCTCGCAGGTACGGTTATCCCTGTTGAGTACGACAGCGCACTTTTGAGGGCTGCCGCTGGTGATCTGGAAAAAAGAGCTGATCAGACACCCATAGTTACGCCGTTACGTCCGCCCTCAAAAACCCCTACAACATAGAGACCGTAATTGAGTTTATCAAAAGCCATACGATCCATTTTGAGTCCTCCCTCCTGTAAACATTTTACATTTTAAGAGTAGTTTATCTTAGTAAGATAGCATAGTGCACGGAGAAAAGCCGTTGTCAGAGCAACGGAGCGGTGTAGAAAAAACTTCTATACTATCCTCATGCGGAGAGTATTCTCAAGATATTGACAAGAAATTAACAATCTGTATAATGAAAGTATCTCTCGCAGCGTTCCCTGGGGCAGGGATAAGGTCGGCAGGGATGCGCAAGCTATGGTGACAGGTGACGATGGGTGTTTTGTCAATGAGCAGGCAGCAGTTTTCTTTGTCTGACAGTCAGGCTTAGATAATCAAAAAAGATAGGAGGACATGACTATGAAGGGTTTTGCCATGCTGAAGATCGGCGAGGTCGGTTGGATCGAAAAGGATCGTCCACAATGCGGGCCGCTGGATGCCATCTGCAAGCCGTTAGCCGTTGCGCTTTGCACCTCAGACGTACACACCGTCTGGGAGGGTGCTGTTGGTGAGCGGCACAACATGATCCTGGGCCACGAATGCTGTGCTCAGGTGGTGGAGGTAGGCTCCGAGGTGCGGGATTTCAAGCCCGGCGATCGGGTTCTGATCCCAGCCATTACCCCCAACTGGAGTTCTCTGGAGGCGCAGGCCGGCTATGCCATGCACTCCGACGGAATGCTGGCAGGATGGAAATTCTCCAACATCAAGGACGGCGTCTTTTCGGAGTATTTCCACGTCAATGACGCTGACGGCAATCTAGCGCTGCTGCCGGAGGGCATGGACATTGTGGATGCCTGTATGCTTTCGGACATGGTTCCTACCGGTTTTCATGGCGTGGAACTGGCGGACGTGCAATTTGGCGACACTGTGCTGGTGGTGGGCATCGGCCCTGTTGGCCTGATGTCGGTGGCAGGCGCGGTCCTGCGGGGAGCGTCCCACATTATTGCGGTGGGCACCCGGCCCAATTGCATTGAGGTGGCCAGAAAATATGGAGCGGATGATTTTATCAGCTATAAAAACGGCCCCATTGACCAGCAGGTGCTGACCATGACCGGTGGCAAAGGGGTAGACAAGGCCATTATCGCCGGTGGTGGCGTTGAAACCTTTGAGCCGGTAGTGAACTGCCTGAAGCCCGGAGGGAAGATCGGCTCTGTGAACTATCTGGGGGACGGCGACTATGTCACGATCCCCCGTGTGGCATGGGGCGTTGGCATGGGACATAAGCAGATTCAGGGCGGTCTGATGCCCGGCGGCCGCCTGCGCATGGAGAAGCTAGGAGCCTTGGCCATGTCGGGCAGACTGGATGTCAGTCTGCTGGTCTCCCATGTATTTGACGGCTGGGAGCATATTCCCGAAGCGCTGCAGCTGATGAAGGACAAGCCTGCCGACCTGATCAAACCGGTGGTGAGACTGGTATAATTTGCGGAGTTGACAGGTTGATCCAGTATATCAGGATAAATCAAAAGCCCTGGGAATCCCCAGGGCTTTTGACAACAGGGGAGTTAAGCCTGTTGCAGAACAGTCTTCAGCGCATCGATCCGGTCAGTCTTCTCCCAAGCTACATTCAGCTCCTCCCGGCCCATGTGTCCATAGGCGGCCAACTGACGATAAATTGGCTTACGCAGGTCGAGATCACGGATAATGGCGGTCGGCCGCAAGTCAAATACCTGTTTTACAGCAGCCGCCAGTCGGTCATCCGCCACTGTGCCGGTACCGAATGTATCCACCATTACAGACAGGGGCTGAGCCACACCGATGGCATAGGCCAACTGGATTTGGCATCTGCTGGCAAGACCGGCAGCTACCACATTCTTAGCCACCCAGCGAGCGGCATAGGCAGCGGAGCGATCCACTTTTGTGGGGTCTTTACCAGAAAAGGCCCCGCCGCCATGGGGTGCTCTGCCGCCATAGCTGTCCACCACGATCTTCCGCCCAGTCAGCCCGCTATCCCCTTGAGGACCGCCAATAACGAACCGGCCGGTCGGGTTTACATAGATCTTGGTATTCTCATCCATCAGTGCCGCAGGGACGGTAGGCTTGATAACCAACTCGATAATATCCTTGCGAATCTGTGTCAGCGGAATTTCAGCGGCATGTTGGGCAGAAACTACTAGCGTGTCCACACGAAAGGGCTTACCATTATCGCCGTACTCCACAGTGACCTGCGTCTTGCCATCCGGCTTTAAATAATCCACAAGGCCCTGTTTTCGTATATCGGTAAGACGCTTAGCCAGCTTATGCGCCAAAGAGATAGAAAGCGGCATCAGTTCGGGAGTCTCATCACAGGCGTAGCCAAACATCATTCCCTGATCGCCGGCACCATTATCCAATTCATTTTGACCGGATTCCTTTGCTTCCAAAGATTGATCGACACCCAAGGCAATATCACCGGATTGCTCATCAATATTGGCAAGGATAGCGCAGGTATTGCCGTCGAATCCACAGGCGGCGTCATCATAGCCTGCATCAAGAACCACTTGCCGGGCAATCTTGGGAATATCTACACAGCCAGAGGTGGTGATCTGCCCCATAACGAGAATCAGTCCTGTGGAGATAGCCGTCTCACAGGCCACGCGGCCACTGGTATCCACCGCAAAAACAGCATCCAGAACAGCGTCGCTAATCTGATCGCAGATCTTATCGGGATGCCCCTCGGTAACCGATTCGGAAGTAAACAGATATGACGCCATTAAGAAACACTCCTTTCTTGATGCACACAAGAATATATTCATCTGATACTGGCAAGAGCGCCCGGAGAAGCAGTTTTTGCCGCCGGACACTCTTGCCATGCTGAGGATGAGGTAGAAAAGAGTTTTATTGAAAGATTCTCCCATGTAGGGGAGAGAGAAGAGGCGGCGCGAAAAGAACATCATTTCCGCGCCGCGCACTCTCTCCGCATCGTTAGATGCAAACCGGGAGAAAGTAGTATGGGCTAGCTCTTAAATTCGCGCTTTGCGGCCAGAACCACCGCACCGACAAGGGTCAATAGGTCAACGTCACTACACCGCGGATGCATCGCCAGCATTTGGAAAGGGGACGGGGAACATTGTCACTCGCCTTTTCTAACCCGGCAGAAGTAAATGTGGAACTCCTCGTTACCCTTCTGCTCAGTATGATATTCAAAGCCCAGTTTACTCATAGGGCCGTAATACATGATTGGCCGAAATGACTGAATCACGTGAATTCCCTGACCTTTTCTTGTTTCGGCTGCCATTTCCGTGAGTTCCGTCAGCACGTTATCAATTCGACCTCGCAGATCAAGTAGTTCAAATGTGTCCCGCTGGTCTTTCCAAAGCTTATAACTCATGCGTTGCGAATCCTTTCGCTGATATAGATATTAAGAAAAACTGTATCCCTGAATGTTCGGAAAAATCTTGACAGATACAATTTAACTATAATATGATTGAAAGAAAACTTCGGTTGCCATGACAACAATTGGAGGGAAATTATGGAACAGTTCCTGCACAATCTCCCCATTTTTCACGGCGTCGAAATAAGCGAGATCAAAAGTCTTCTTGTTTTTCTGACGGCACAAAGAAAAAGCTACAAAAAGGGTGAGATCATCCTGTCCGAAGGTGAGACAACAGACTGTATAGGCGTGGTGCTCTCCGGCCTAGCAATGCTCCAGCTTGGCGATATATGGGGCAATAACAGTGTGGTGGGCAGTGTACGCCCCGGCGGCACCTTCGCAGAGGCGTATGTCTGCCTTCCGGATGAGCCGCTGATGATCCATGTGGTCGCTGCGGAGGACAGCGAGATACTCTTTTTGAATATGCGTCCGGTATTGGAAGCGTCGCTGTCCCCGGACAGTCTAAACATCCGACTGATGCGCAACTTACTGACGATCTCTGCGCGAAAAATAATGCAATTCTCACGGAGAATACTGTATACAAATCCCAAGACCATCCGTAAGCGGGTCATGTTGTTCCTCACAGAATGTGTAAGGAGAGGCGGCAACCACACCTTTACCATTTCCTTTAATCGCCAGCAGCTGGCAGACTATTTGGGGGTGGACAGAACCTCTTTGTGCGGGGAGCTGTCTCGTATGCGGCATGATGGGCTGTTAGACTATCACAAAAGTACTTTTACCGTGCATGAGCATACCCGCACTGATTAACAGGAAAAGCTGATGGATTTTCAAAGAAGGAAACCCATCAGCTTTTCTTATTTTGGCTTAATGATGATTAAGCATACAGAACTTTTTTCAAGCATCAGATATGACAAACCGCCACAATACGACACCCTTCTGGCAGAAGGATATCGTCGGGCATCCGGTCAAATGTCCATTTTGGTACACCCATCCACTGGGCGGCCACGGCAGAAAAGTGCAGCAATACGATTCCAAGATCCAGTTCACCATCGTGTGGGTCTGTAGGGGCATCCTCCGTCTGGATCAAAAACAGTTCATGCTCCCGCAGCAGGAAGCCGTAGGGCTGCCGGTTCAGATAACTGGGGGAGAGAGAGGCTGCATAGAAGGAGCGCCATAACATGTCGCCATACGACAGCATCAATTCATCCAAACCATCCTTGCAACCCCATTTCCCCACAGAAACCAGCTCGTTGATACTCTTCTTGGGTGCGTAATACTGTCTCAGGATAGAGATGTCCACCTTCGATACATTCTGAATATTAAGCCGCAGCGCCTTCCGTGTCCGCTCTCCGTAACCGAAAGCCACAATGGCCGCCACCTCCAATGGTGAAGACAGTGACAGCGCAAACTTTACCCGCTCACTGTTCGTAAAGGTCAGCCAGCAGCTGTCAATCTCCATCTCGGTCAACTTCAGGATCATATCTTCCATCAGATAACCAGCGTTTTTCCCCGCGTTTTCATGAGAGGCCGACAGCAGTACCAAATAATGCGGTGCGCCGATAAGATACTTCTCGTAACCGGCAGACCCCTCCAGCGCTTTTTGCGCCTCACCGCTCACGATCACCAACTGCGTCTCGATTTCAGGGAATAGCCGCATACACTCTTTGTCAAAGTAGGTTCTGATCTCACCAATAGATTCGCTTGAAACCCCTTTGCTCCGGAAGGATCTGACAGACTTGCGATTTTGTATCATGGCACTGTAATTCATAATGGACCTCCTATTCTCTTCGTTGTCGCCTTCTTTCACACAACTACGGATGCTTGCAGCCTCCGCGCGATTTTAACTTCCTGTGGCTTACAAGAGCCACAGGACATCTAACAGCATCGTATCAACACTTAAAGGAAATGTCAAGAGAAAGTCCTACGTATGACCACGCCGCCCGACGATGGCAGTATGCAGAAGTTTCCCGCCTTTGAGGGCAAGGATCTGGATGGCAACACGGTGAAGAGCAGCGAGCTGTTCTCTAAAAATGCCGTCACCGTAGTGAATTTCTGGTTCACCACCTGTAATCCATGCGTAGGAGAGCTTGCCGAGCTGGACGCGCTGAACAAGGAGCTTGCGGAGAAGGGCGGCGCCCTCATCGGCGTCAACACCTTCACGCTGGACGGCGACGAAGCGGCAATCTCTGAGGCAAAGAATG
>OLPI01001558.1_pt1 | contig 20058 bp, 19 predicted proteins | sample 1672361 | NCBI WGS metagenome assembly OLPI01 (sample SAMEA3136675, study PRJEB25190) | human gut metagenome
AACCCGGCTGCGCCATTTACAACAGCGCCGAGATGACGTTGGAACAGGTGCTGGATGTGATGCGCACCATGGAGGCAGACGGCAAAATCACCGTGCGCCTGCACACCGGCGACCCCTGCCTGTACGGGGCCATCCGGGAGCAGATGGATGCACTGGACGCCGACGGCATCGCCTACGATGACACGCCCGGCGTGTCCAGCTTCTGCGGCGCGGCGGCGGCACTGAATGCCGAATACACCCTGCCCACCGTGAGCCAGACCGTGATCATCACCCGCATGGAAGGCCGCACCCCGGTGCCCGAGCGGGAAAAGCTGGCCAGTCTTGCCGCCCACGGGGCCACTATGGTGATTTTCCTGTCCATCGGTCTGGTAGACAAGGTGCAGGATGCTCTGCTGCAGGGCGGTGCCTACACGCCGGACACCCCCGCCGCCGTGGTATACAAGGCCACCTGGCCGGAGCAGAAAACCGTGCGCTGTACCGTGGGTTCTCTGGCGCAGAGCGTGCACGACGCCGGCATCACCAAAACAGCGCTCATCGTGGCAGGCGATTTCCTTGGCACCCGGTACGAGCGCAGCAAGCTGTACGACCCCGGTTTTACCACCGAGTTCCGCAAGGGGTCCGACCAATGACCCGGGCCTATCTGGCCTTTACCGACACCGGTCTGGCACTGGCCCGGCGGCTGGCAGACGCCCTGCCCGGCAGCGTGGACCGCTGCGGCAGCGGCGGCGTCTCCCTTGCCGGGTGGACCGCCCTGCAGTTTGCGCAGAGCGACGCCCTTGTTTTCGTGGGAGCCGTGGGCATTGCGGTGCGGGCCATTGCGCCGCACTGCCGCAGCAAGGCGTCGGACCCGGCGGTGGTGGTACTGGACGAATGCGGCCGCTTTGCGGTGCCGGTGCTGTCCGGTCATCTGGGCGGTGCCAATAACCTGGCCCGTGCACTGGCCGCCGTGTGCGGAGCCGTTCCGGTGATCACCACGGCCACCGACGCCCACGGCATTTTTGCGGTGGACGAGTGGGCAAAGCACCAGAACTGCACGGTGCTGGAAGCGGAGCGCATCAAGCATGTCAGCAGCAAGCTGCTGGCCGGGCAGTCGGTGCGGTTTGCCGCTGAGTTTCCCGTGCAGGGCACCCCGCCCGCCGGGGTGGACCCTGCACGGACCCCTGCCGAAGCCGATTTTGCCCTTACCCTCTCCCCTGCCGGGGACGCTTTGCATCTGGTGCCCCGCATCGGGGTGCTGGGCATCGGCTGCCGCAGGGGGACATGTGCCGAGCAGTTGGAAGCCGCCTTTGCTGACTTCTGTGCCCGGCACAGCCTTGCCCCGGCGTGCATCGCGGCGGCGGCCAGCATCGACCTGAAGGCTGACGAGGCCGGGCTGCTGGCGTTCTGCCGGGCCCACGGCTGGCCCATCACATTTTATTCTGCGGAGCAGCTGCGGGCACTGCCCGGGCCGTTCACACCATCTCCCTTCGTGCAAAGCGTCACCGGGGTGGACAACGTGTGTGAGCGGGCCGCTGTGCTGGCGTCCGGCGGCTGCATCCGCATCCCGAAACAGGCGGGCGGCGGTGTGACCTTTGCGCTGGCGCTGTGCCCCTATGCCCCGGACTGGAGGTGGCAGAATGGCTGATATCGTATATGTGGTCGGGCTTGGCCCCGGCGACCCGCAGTTTTTGACCGCACAGGCGCAGAGCGCCCTGGAAGAAGCCGAGGTGCTGTGCGGCTATCCGGTCTATCTGGATCTGGTACGCCCCTATTACCCGGAAAAAGAATATTACGCCACCGGCATGACCAAAGAACTGGACCGCTGCCGCTGGGCACTGGAAACTGCCCACAGCGGCCGGACCGTGGCTCTGGTGTGCAGCGGCGACGCCGGAGTGTACGGCATGGCCAGCCCCCTGCTGGAGCTGGCCGAAGGCTGCCCGGACGTGACCGTGGAGGTGGTGCCCGGCCTGACTGCCGCCCTGAGCGGCGGCGCGGTGCTGGGTGCCCCGCTGGCCCATGATTTCTGTGTGCTCTCTCTTTCCGACCGGCTCACCCCGTGGGAGGTCATTGAAAAGCGGCTGGCCGCAGCGGCCATGGGCGATTTCTGCATGGCGGTGTACAATCCTTCTTCCAAGGGGCGGCCGGACTATCTGGCCCGGGCCGTGCGCATCCTGCTGCAAAACGGCAAGGCCCCGGACACCGTCTGTGGGCTGGTGCGCAACATCGGCCGGGAGGGCCAGAGCGCTCAGGTGCTGACGCTGGCCCAGCTGGAGCAAACGCCCGTGGATATGTTCACCACCGTGTACATCGGCAACCGCAACACCCGGGTGCTGCAGGGCCGCATGGTCACGCCGCGGGGGTACCGCGTATGAGGGCAGTGGTGTTCAGCGGCACCACCGAGGGCCGCATTTTTTCCCGGCAGCTGGCCCAGCTTGGGGCGGACGTTCTGGTGAGCGTGGCCACCCCGCTGGGCAGCGAGGAACAGGGCAGCTTTGCCGGCATCACAGTGCACTGCGGCCGGTTGACCCCGGACGAGATGGCCGCCCTTGTGCAGAGAGCCGACCTGTGCGTAGACGCCACCCACCCCTATGCGGTGGACGCCACCCGCAACATCCGCACGGCCTGCCGCACCGCCGGGGTGGAATATCACCGGCTGCTGCGTGCGCAAAGCCCCCTGCCTGCCGGGAGCATGGTGTTCCAATCGGCGGCACATGTGGCGGATTTTCTGGTCCAAACGCAGGGCAATGTCCTGCTGGCCACCGGGGCCAAGGAGCTGCCTGCCTTTGCGCAGCTGGCCCCGGAACGGCTGTACCCCCGTGTGCTGCCTACACTGGACGGCATTGCCGCCTGCGAGGCCGCGCACATCCCCCACAAGAATATCCTTGCTTTGCAAGGGCCGTTCTCCTACGCGCTGAACCGGGCCCTGCTGGAGCAATTCTCCATTCGCTTTCTCGTGACCAAGGACGGCGGGGCCGCCGGTGGCTTTGCCGAGAAAGCGCAGGCTGCCGCCGACACCGGCGTCCAGCTCATCGTGATCCGCCGCCCGGCCGAGACCGGTGAGACGGCAGACCAGATCCTGACCCGCTGCAGGGAGGTGCTGAAAGGATGATCACACTCATTGGCATGGGCTCCGGCACCCCCGGCAGCCTGACCGCACAGGGTCTTGCCGCCCTGCAGGGTGCCGACCGCATTCTGGGCGCAAAGCGGCTGCTGGCCACACTGCCGGAGGGCTGCACCGGAAACCGGCAGGCCCTGTACAAACCGGACGAAATTTTGGCCTGTCTGGCCGCGCACCCGGACGAGGAAATTGCGCTGGTGTACAGCGGCGATACCGGGTTCTACTCCGGCGCATCCCAGCTGCTGCCCATGCTGCGGGCCTTTGGCATCTCCTGCCGGGTGCTGCCCGGCCTTTCCAGCGTACAGCTGCTGGCCGCCGCCGTAGGCCGCCCCTGGCAGGACTGGACTCTTGTTTCTGCCCACGGCTGTGCCTGCGACCCGGTGTCTGCCTGCATGAACCATAAAACCGTATTCTTTCTCACCGGCGGGGCCGAGACCCCGGCCACCCTGTGTGCCGCGCTGACCGCCGCCGGGCTGGGCGATGCCCACGCCCTTGTGGGCGAAAACCTTGGCACGCCCGACGAAAAGATCCACTTTGGCACCGCGCAGGAACTGGCCGGGCAGGACTTTGCTTCCCTGAGTGTCCTGCTGGTGGAACATGCCGTGCACCCGGAACGCCGCACCCCCGGCCTGCCGGATGAGGCCTTCATCCGGGGCGAGGTGCCCATGACCAAGCAGGAAGTGCGGGCCGCCGCGCTGGCCAAACTGGCCGTGCGCCCCGCCGATACCCTGTGGGACGTGGGGGCCGGTACCGGCAGCGTGAGCGTGGAGCTGGCACTGGCCGCCCCGCAGGGGCATGTGTATGCGGTGGAGTGTGAGCCGGACGCCTGCGCCCTCATCCGCCGGAACCGCGAAAAATTTGCGGCGTGGAACCTCTCCCTCATTGAGGGCCGTGCCCCTGCCGCACTGGAAGCCCTGCCTGCCCCGGATGCCGTGTTCATTGGCGGCACCAAGGGCAGCATGGCCGCGGTGGTGGACACGGTTCTGGCCAAAAACGCCAATGCGCGCATCTGCATTGCCGCCATTGCGCTGGAATCCCTGAGCGCCGCCATTGCAGCCCTTACGGCTCATGGCCTTTCCGCTGAGGTGACCCAGCTTGCCGTGAGCCGTACCAGACCGGCAGGCAAGCTCCACCTGCTGACCGCCAACAACCCCATTTTTCTGATCACGGGAGAACGCAAATGATGCAGTTCGTCATCGCCGCACCGCGTTCCGGCAGCGGCAAGACCACCGTCACCTGCGCCCTGCTGGCCGCGTTGAAAAAGCGGGGCATGGACCCCTGCGCCTTCAAGAGCGGGCCGGACTACATCGACCCCATGTTTCACCGGTCGGTGCTGGGGGTGGAGAGCCACAATCTGGATCTTTATCTTTCTGCCAAAAATACGGTACGGGAACTGTACGCCCACTATGCTGCCGGGCACGGGGCTGTGGTGTGCGAAGGGGCCATGGGTTTTTACGATGGGCAGGGCCTGACCACCCGCGCCAGTGCCTGGGAGCTGGCCGATGCACTGGACCTGCCGGTACTGTTGGTGGCACAGCCCAAGGGGGCCAGTGTGACGCTGGCAGCAGAGATCCAGGGCCTTGTGCATTTCAAACCGGAGAGCCACATTGCAGGCATCCTGCTGAATGACTGCTCCGAAAAGCTCTTCCGGATGCTCAAGCCCCTGCTGGAAACCGAGACCAGCCTGCCGGTGCTGGGGTATCTGCCCCGCCTGCCGCAGGCGGTGGTGGAGAGCCGCCATCTGGGCCTGAAAACCGCCGGAGAGATCACCGATCTTGCCCAGAAGATCGGCCTGCTGGCCGATGCGCTGGAAGCAAATCTGGACTGGGCAACGCTGGAAGCGCTGACCGAACGACCGGCTCCTGCCCCGGTGCCGCCGCCTGCTCTGCAAACGGCGGGCGTCCGCATTGCTGTGGCACAGGATAAGGCATTCTGCTTTGCCTACGCCGAAACGCTGGACTGCCTGCGCACTGCCGGGGCAGAGCTGGTGTTCTTCAGTCCGGTGCACGACACCGCCTTGCCGGAGGACATCTGCGGGCTGTATCTGCCCGGCGGCTACCCGGAACTGTATGCCCGGCCGCTGAGCGAAAACAAAACCATGCGCGATGCCATCCGGGATGCCGTAAATGGCGGCCTGCCCACGGTGGCAGAGTGCGGCGGCTTTCTGTATCTGGGGCAGACGCTGGAAGATGCCAGCGGTACCGCCTGGCCCATGGCAGGCGTTCTGCCCGGCAAAGGCGTCAAGGTGGGGCGGCTGGTGCGGTTCGGCTATGCCGACATGACCGCCAAAGCCGACAGCCTGCTGTTCCATGCCGGAGAGCATTTGTATATTCACGAATTCCATCACTGGGATTCCACCGATAATGGTTCAGACTTTTCCGTTTGGAAAAGCGAAAAAGTACAATGGGAATGCGGATTTGCAAGCATGAGTTTGTACGCCGGTTTCCCGCATCTTTACTGGGCAGGCACTCCCCTGCCCCACCGCTTTGTAAGTGGTGCGAAGTTCTATCAACGGCAAAAGAGAAACACACATGACTGAAACGGAACTGAAAACTTTACTTTCCGGCATCACCCCGCCGGATGAAGCTGCCCGCGCCGCCGCCCACGCCCACTGGGCCGGGTTGGCCAAACCTCTGGGCGGGCTGGGCGCACTGGAAACTTTGCTGGAAGATGCCGCCGCCCTCACCGGCAGTGCGGCGCTGGATGTTTCCCACCGGGCTGTGCTGGTGCTCTGCTCCGACAACGGCGTGGTGGCTCAGGGCGTGAGCCAGACCGACCAGAGCGTGACCCGCGCAGTGGCGGAGAATCTGGCTGCCCGGCGTACCAGCGTGTGCCAGATGGCCCGTACTGCCCACTGCGATGTGGTGCCCGTGGACATGGGCATGGCCGGAGACCCGGTGCCGGGGGTGGCAGACTGCCGCATTGCCGCCGGTACTGCTGATTTCACGCAGGGTCCCGCCATGACCCGCGCCCAGGCTGTGGAGGCCGTCGGCCGGGGCATCCGGCTGGTGCAGGAGCAGAAAGCTGCCGGTGTGCAGCTGCTGGCCACCGGCGAAATGGGCATTGGCAACACCACCACTTCCAGTGCGGTGGCAGCGGTGCTGCTGGGCCAGCCGGTGGAACGGATGACCGGCCGGGGAGCCGGCCTTTCGGATGAAGGGCTGGCCCGCAAGGTGGATGCCATCTACCGGGGCATCCTGCGCAACAAGCCGGACCCCACAGACCCTCTGGACGTGCTGGCCAAGCTGGGCGGCTTCGATCTTGCCGGGCTGTGCGGCGTCTTTCTGGGCGGTGCGCTGGAAGGCGTGCCCGTGGTAATGGACGGCTTCATCAGCGGCGTGGCGGCCCTGTGCGCCGTGCGGCTGTGCCCTGCCGCGGCCAAAGCGGTGTTTGCCAGTCACTGTTCCTCGGAGCCTGCCGCCCGTCTGGTGCTGGATGCACTGGGCAAGGCCCCGCTTCTCACCGCCGGGCTGCATCTGGGCGAGGGCACCGGCGCTGTGGCCAGCCTCCCGCTGTGGGACATGGCACTGGCGGTGTACGACCACTGTTATTCCTTTGCGGAGGGCGGCATCACGCCGTACACCCCGCAATGCTGACGCTGGTGATCGGCGGGGCGGCCAGCGGAAAAAGCGAATACGCCGAGAGTCTGGTACTGCGCAGCACTCTGCCGCGCTATTATCTGGCCACCATGCAGGTGTGGGACGCCGAATGTGCCGCCCGGGTGGAAAAGCACCGCAGAATGCGGGCGGCAAAACAGTTTGAAACGGTGGAGTGCCCCCTGCATCTGGACGCCGTGCATCTGCCCGCCCGTGGTACCGCGTTGCTGGAAGATCTGGGCAACCTGACTGCCAACGAGCTCTATGATCCCGCCGGGGCCGGGCCGCAGACCGCGCAGGCCATTCTTTCCGGGCTGGACGCCGTGTATGCCCAGTGTGAAACCCTGATCGTCGTCTCCAACGAGGTGTTCAGCGGCGGGGCCGACTACGCAGGCGACACCGACCGCTATCTGCTGGCGCTGGCGCAGGTGAACAATGCACTGGCCGCGCGGGCCGACGCCGTGGTGCGGGTGGTGTGCGGCATCCCTGTTTATTATAAAGGAGTGGAAAAATGATCGTTTTGCAGACCGTTGCCGTGGCGTTCGCCATGTTTTCGGCTGTGCCGGTGCCGCAGTTCAACTGGACCGAAAAGAACATGCGGTATGCGATGTGCGCCTTCCCGCTCATCGGGGTGGTCATCGGGCTGCTGTGGTTCCTGTGCGGCGTGCTGCCCCTGCCGGGTGCGGCGCGGGCGGCGGGCTTCTGCCTGATCCCGGTCTGGGTCACCGGCGGCATCCATCTGGACGGCTACGCCGACACCTGCGACGCACTTTCGAGCTACGGCGACCGGGAAAAGAAGCTGGAGATCTTAAAGGACCCTCACTGCGGGGCCTTTGCCGTGATCCGTCTGTGCAGCTATTTTGCGGCCTATCTGGCCCTGTGCGCCTGTGTACAGTTCACCCCGCAGGCAGGGCTGCTTTGGATGATGGCACTGGTGCTGGAACGGGCGCTCTCCGGCTATGCGGTGGCGGCGTTCCCCATGGCAAAGAACACCGGCCTTGCCCACACCTTTGCCTCGGCAGCCGACAGAGCCACTGTACGCCGGGTGCTGGCCCTTCTGGCCGCTGTACTGTGCTGCGCCATGCTGGCACTGGGTTGTTGGGCGCTGGTGCTGGCCGCACTGGCTGTGCTGTGGCGGTACCACGCCGTTGCCTGCAAGCAGTTCGGCGGCATCACCGGTGATCTGGCCGGGTGGTTTTTGCAGAAAACCGAGATCTGGATGCTGGCGGCACTGTGTGCCTGCCAGTGGGGAGGGCTGTTATGATCTTTATCACCGGGCCGCTTTACAGCGGCAAGCGCACCTTTGCCAAGACCCTGCCCGGACGGTGCATCTGCGATGTACAGGAGCTGGCCGCCGGGGCCGAAAATCTGGAAAAACTCGCGGACGAGCTGTCCGCTTACGATATCGTGCTTGCCACCGAGGTGGGCGGCGGCGTGGTACCCATGGACCCCGCCGAACGTGCCGGACGCGAAGCCGCCGGGCGGCTGGCCTGTCTGCTGGCCGCACGGGCAGACTGCGTTGTGCAGATGTTCTGCGGCATCCCCACCGTTCTGAAAGGAGAACTGCCAACATGCTGATCTATTTCCTGCGCCACGGCCTGACCGAATACAACGCTGAGAAGCGCTATCAGGGCCAGCGGGACATCCCGCTTTCTGCCGCTGGCCGCGCGATGCTGCGCAAGGCAGACATCGAGCCTCGAACCGTGTACATCACCCCGCTGTGCCGCACCCGGCAGACCGCCGAGGTGCTGTTCCCCACTGCAAAGCTGGTGGTGGTGGACGGCCTGAAGGAGATGTGCTTTGGCAGCTTTGAGGGCCGCAATTACATCGAGATGGAGCACGACCCGGACTATCTGGCCTGGGTGGCCGCCAACTGTGAGAGCCCCTGCCCGGACGGCGAGACCAAGGCCGCTTTTTCTAAGCGCATCTGCCGCGCCTTTTCGGCACTGGTGGACAAGGCACTGGCCGACGGCGAAGAATTGCTGGTCATCCTGGCCCACGGCGGCACCCAGATGGCCGCGTTGGAGCGCTACGCCCTGCCCCATAAAGACTACTACGAATGGTGCGGCCCCAACGCGGGCGGCTTTGTGCTGGACGCCGCCGACTGGGCCGACAAGCGGGTGCTGCACCTTGTAAAGACCGTGCAGTACACCAGGGAGGCCGACGTATGACCGGGCTGGCCGTTCTGGGCGGCTTTGTGCTGGACACCCTCTTCGGCGACCCCGCGTGGCTGCCCCACCCGGTGGTGCTCATGGGCAAGGCCATCTCCGCACTGGAAAAGCGCCTGCGCGCCCGCCTGCCCAAAACGCCCCAGGGCGAACTGCTGGGCGGCGGCATCGTGGCTTTTTGCCTGCCGGTGGGCACCTTTGTGTGCACCGGCCTTGTCTGCCTGGGCGCAGCAAGGCTCAGCCCGTGGCTGGGGCTGGCCGTACAGATGTTCTGGTGCGGGCAGGCACTGGCCGCAAAGGGCCTTGCGCAGGAGAGCATGAACGTGCACAAGGAGCTTGTGAAGGGCGACCTGCCCGCAGCCCGCAAGGCTGTGAGCCGTATCGTGGGCCGCGACACCCAGAATCTGACCGCTGAGGGTGTGACCAAAGCCGCCGTGGAGACCGTGGCCGAAAATGCCAGCGACGGCGTGATCGCGCCGCTGCTGTATATGCTCATCGGCGGGGCACCGCTGGCGCTGACCTACAAGGCCATCAACACCATGGACAGCATGCTGGGCTACAAAAACGAAAAGTACCTCTACTTCGGCCGCATCCCCGCCAAGCTGGACGACGCGGCAAACTATCTGCCCAGCCGTCTGGCGGGTCTGCTGTGGTGCGCGGCGGCGGCCCTGACCGGCAACAGCGCCAAAGGGGCGTGGCGTATCTGGTGGCGGGACCGGCGCAACCATGCCAGCCCCAACAGTGCCCAGACCGAGAGCGCGTGTGCCGGAGCACTGGGCGTGCAGCTGGCCGGGCCTGCCTACTATTTTGGGGAATATTACCCCAAGCCTACCATTGGCGACGCCCTGCGTCCCATTGAGCCGGAGGACATCCGCCGCGCCAATAAAATGATGTATGCCGAAAGCCTGCTGGCCCTGCTGCTGGGGCTGGCGATCCGAGGGGTGATCTTATGACACAGCTGACACACGGCGGCGACTGGGCCGGATATCGGGCACAGTACGGGCACGACGCGCTGGATTTTTCGGCCAACGTGAGCCCGCTGGGCCTGCCGCAGGGCGTGGCGAACGCCATTGCTGCCGCCCTGCCTCACGCCGACCGCTACCCCGACCCCCTGTGCCGGGCACTGCGGGCAAAGCTGGCCCCGCACGAGGGGATCCCGGCAGAATCTATCCTCTGCGGCAACGGCGCGGCAGACCTGATCTTCCGGCTGGCGTGGGCGGCAAAGCCCCGCACCGCGCTGGTGACCGCCCCCACTTTTGCCGAGTACGCCGCCGCGCTGGAAAGTGCGGGCTGTGCGGTGCGGCAACATTTTCTGCAGGCAGAGGTCGATTTTGCCGTGACGGATTCCATCCTCTCCTCCATCACGCCGGAGGTGGACATGGTATTTCTCTGCCAGCCCAACAACCCCACCGGACAGCTCACGCCGCTGCCCCTTGTGGAGCGCATCCTGCGCCGGTGCGAAGCCTGCGGGGCACTGCTGGTGGTGGACGAATGTTTTCTGGATTTTCTGCCCGACTGCGACGCCCTGACCGCCAAAGCCCTGCTGGACAGCAAAAATCTGCTGATCCTCAAGGCCTTTACCAAGCTGTACGGCATGGCCGGGGTGCGGCTGGGGTACTGCCTGTGTGCCAACACGGCCCTGCTGGAAGCCATGCAGGCCGCCGGGCAGCCGTGGGCGGTGTCCAGTCTGGCGCAGGCCGCCGGGCTTGCCGCACTGGACGAAACGGCCTATGTGGCACAGGTGCGGGCACTCATTGCGCAGCAGCGGCCCCGGCTCACGGCCGGGCTGCGGGCACTGGGCCTGCGGGTGCTGGACGGACGAGCAAACTACCTGCTGTTCCAGGGGCCGGAAACGCTGGGCGATGCCCTGCGGCAGCGGGGCGTGGTGCTGCGCAGCTGCAGCAACTACCCCGGGCTGGACGGCAGCTGGTACCGCACCGCCGTGCGTACCGGGCCGGAAAACGATGAACTGTTAAAGACCCTTGCGGAGGTACTGGCATGAACAAAGCAACCTGCATTATGGTGCAGGGCACCATGAGCGGTGCAGGCAAAAGCCTGCTGTGCGCCGCACTGTGCCGCATTTTTGCACAGGACGGCTACCGGGTGGCTCCTTTCAAGAGCCAGAACATGGCCCTGAACAGCTTTGTGACCCGGGACGGGCTGGAAATGGGCCGGGCGCAGGTGGTGCAGGCGCAGGCCGCCGGGATGGAACCGGACGTGCGCATGAACCCCATCCTGCTCAAACCCAGCAGCGACACCGGTAGTCAAGTAATCGTGAACGGCGAGGTGCGGGGGCAGATGCCCGCCGCCGCCTACTTTAAAATGAAGCGGTCGCTGATCCCGGACATCCTTGCCGCCTACAACAGTCTGGCCGAAGAGGTGGACATCATCGTCATTGAGGGAGCTGGCAGCCCGGCCGAGATCAACCTGAAAGCCGACGACATTGTGAACATGGGCCTTGCCAAGCTGGTGGACGCCCCTGTGCTGCTGGCCGGAGACATCGACCGGGGCGGCGTCTTTGCACAGCTGTACGGCACGGTGGCCCTGCTGGAGCCGGACGAGCGGACCCGCATCAAGGGGCTGCTCATCAACAAGTTCCGGGGCGACGTGGAGATCCTGCGTCCCGGCCTTGCCATGCTGGAAGAAAAAACACAGCTGCCGGTGCTGGGGGTCATCCCCTACCTGAAGGTGGACATTGAGGATGAGGATTCCCTTTCGACCCGGCTGGAGGCAGGGCGGGCCGTCAAACCACTGGATGCGGCCATTCTGCGCCTGCCGCACATCTCCAACTTCACCGACTTCATGCCGCTGGAGCAGCACCCGCTGCTGGGGGTGCGCTATGTGCAGAGCCCCCGCCAGCTGGGCACGCCGGATGTGGTGATCCTGCCCGGCACCAAAAACACCATAGACGACCTGCTGTGGCTGCGTCAGTGCGGGCTGGAAGCGGCGGTGCTCAAGCTGGCCGCGCAGGGCACCCCTGTGCTGGGCGTGTGCGGCGGCTACCAGATGCTGGGGCACACCCTTGCCGATCCGGACGGCGAAGAAAGCGGCACCCCCTGCACCCTGCGCGGGCTGGCGCTTCTGCCCACGGACACCGTGTTCAACGCCGAAAAGCAGCTGCGCCAGACCCATGCCACCGCCGAGGCCATCCCCTTTGCCGGGGCAAAGCTGACCGGCTACGAGATCCACGCCGGGCGCACGACAGTGCAGGGCAGCCCGTTCTGCATTCTGGCCGACGGCACGCCGGAAGGGTGTGTGCAGGCCAATGTGTTCGGCACCTACCTGCATGGGCTGTTTGACACCGGCGAGCTGACCGAAAAGCTCACCGCATTTTTGTGCAAAAAGAAGGGCATCTCCCCCGCCGACGCACCGTTGCTCTCGATGGAGCAGTACCGGCAGCAGCAGTTCGACCTGCTGGCCGACGGCGTACGGGCCGCGCTGGACATGGATGCCGTATACGCCGCCATGGGCATGGACCGCAAAGGAGGGAACCGCGTATGACCCCGCAGCATCATCTGCCCGCCGACATCGAGCGGACAAGCCTTTCCATCATCACAGCCGAGCTGGCGGAACTGGGCCTGACGCCTCCGCCGGAAACCGCCGCCGTGGTCAAGCGGGTGATCCACACCACCGCCGACTTTGACTATGCCCGGAATCTGCGCTTCACTCCCGGTGCCGTGGCGGCCGGGGTGAAGGCCCTGCGGGCGGGCACTCCCATCATCACCGACACGAACATGGCGCTGGCCGGCATCACCAAGCCCGGCCTTGCCCGCCTGGGCGGCACGGCCCTGTGCTACATGGCTGACCCGGAGGTGGCCGCCCTTGCCAAAGCAGGCGGCACCACCCGGGCGGTGGCTTCCATGCAGCGGGCCGCGCAGGAGCACCCCGGTGCCGTGCTGGCCGTGGGCAACGCCCCCACCGCCCTGCTGACCATCGCCGACCAGATCGAAGCCGGGCTGCGTCCTGCACTGGTCATTGGCGTACCGGTGGGGTTCGTGAATGTGGTGGAGAGCAAGGAGCGGCTGTTTGCCACCTGCGAAGCCTTTGGCGTACCCGCCATCGTGGCCATGGGCCGCAAGGGCGGCAGCAACGTGGCCGCCGCCATCTGCAATGCCCTGCTCTACTCTGCCGCCGAAATGCTGGACCCCGCGGCCCGGGGCTGGCGGTGACCTATTTTTGACCGGAATACGCAAAAAGGGCAGAACTGCCGCCATGCAGTTCTGTCCTTTTTCTTGTATTCGTTCAGGGGCTCACCGGGTAAATCTCGGTTGACGGTCTCTCATTTTCGGGGGGGTAACAAGGTACTTCCGGACAGCACGCTCCAGCACCGCAATGTCCACCGGCTCGGACAGATGCTCGTCCATGCCGGCTTCCTTGCTCTTTTCCATGTCCTCGGTGAAGGCGTTTGCGGTCATGGCAGAGAAAGCCCCGGCGGCCTGCCGCGTTTGCAGCATACCGCCGGGACCTTTATCGAATTGCAAAAATACAGATCTGCGCAAGCGGGACCGCACTGCCCGCCAACCATGCTGCCCCCGCGCAAAGGACCAGTTTTCCAGAGGCCGCCTGCTTCAAGCGGACGTTCAGAACAAGCTGCCTGTGCCCCGCTTGACCGTACCCGGGCAGTCTTCAAAGGCATCCTCTGCGATCTCGGTATCGTCCGACAAAACGGCAATGTTCTGCAGAGAGTAACATTCCCAAAACGCATGCTCTCCGACTTTTTCCACTCCCGCCGGGATCACGATCCGTTTGAGCGCCCAGCAATGCGCAAATGCGTCCTCCCCGATCTCGTTCAACTCCTCCGGCAGTTGAACTTCCTGCAGAGACTGACAGTAGTAAAACGCTGCTCGTTCGATTTGTCTCACCTGCGCGGGAATCGTGACCTTCTGCAGAGAACGGCAATATTCAAATGCGTCATCCTGCAGTTCTTCCAGCCCGTCCGGCAGCTGCGCTTCCAGCAAGGATGTGCAGTTCTCAAAAGCCCCCCGACAAAGCCGTTTCAGGCTGGCCGGCAGAACGATTCTAGTCAGGGTGTCGCAGTCCTCAAACGCAAACATTCCGATTTGTTCCAGTCCTTCCGGCAGATGGACTTCCTGCAGAGCCCTGCAGGACTGAAAAACTGCCGTTTCGATGCATTTTACGCCGACAGGAACGGTGATCTGCCTGAGCGACCGGCATCCACTGAATGCGTCACTTCCAATTTCTTTCAGTCCATCCGGCAGCCGGATCTCCTGCAGAGCTTCGCATTCACTGAATGCGCTCCTCCCGATCAATTCCAGTCCATCCGGCAGCCGGATCTCCTGCAGGGCGGTGCATTCACAGAACGTTTTCTCCCGGATGGACCTTACTCCCTCAGGGATCACGATCCGTTTGAGAGAACTGCACCCCTCAAATGCGCTTTTCCCGATTTCTTCCAGTCCTTCCGGCAGTTCGATCTCCTGCAGCGACATGCAATTCACAAAGCACTCCTTTGCAATGGCTGTCACTCCGGCAGGCACGATCACGCAGGCGTCGGTCCCGTGGTATTTCTTCAGGACCGTACCGCCCTCGGCAAGGTCCATCGGGCCGGATCGTTTCACTCCCTCAACAGGGTCCTCCGGACGTTTCACGACGCCCGGACAGTTCCGAAAGGTATCCGTCTCAAAGGTGGTGTCCTTAGACAACAGCGTAATCTCCTGCAGGGCGATGCAGTCCCGGAATGCGCTCGCCTCGATTTGCTTCACACTGGCCGGGATCGTGATTTTTTTCAGAGCACTGCAGTTTTTGAATGCGGATTCTCCAATTTTCTCCAGTCCCTCTGACAGTTCGATCTCCTGCAGGGCGGTGCAATCCTGAAATGCTTCCAACTCGATCTGCTTCACACTGGCGGGGATCACGATTTTTTCCAGAGCATTGCAGCCTTTGAATACATAACCGCCAATTATCTCCAGTCCTTCTGATAGCTCGATTACCCGCAGGGCTGTGCAGTCCCGAAATGTTTCCGTGTCAATCTGCTTCACAGAGGCCGGGATCTCGATTTTCCTTAAAGCACTACAGCCATAAAATGCAGCGCGGCCAAGTCTCTTCAGTTTGTCTGGCAGCCGAATCTCCTGCAATGCTGTGCACTCCTGAAATGCACCTTTCAGGATCATCGTCAAGTCCTCTGGCAGTTCGATCTCCTGCAGTGCCGTGTCATTATAAAAGCTGTATTCTTCGAGCTCCTTCACGCCTGCAGGCACCACGACCTTTGCCTCCCTGCCAGAGCAGCTCAGCAGCGTGTCCCCCATGATCGCAAGTTCAACCGGATGGTCGGAGTCCTGTTCATCGGCAGAGTCATCGCCGACCCAGGCCCCGCAATTCGGACAGATCCGGCTCGCAAAGATCCAGCTTCCACAATTCGGACAACTCCACATAGTGTTTTCTCCTCTCCTGTGCATTCCCGCCGCTTTTGTTTCTTCCAGTCCACAGCCATTCGCCCGGATAGTCTATCCCCGACCGACTGCCGGATGTTTTTTTTAGTATACTCCCCCGGGCAGCATGCGGTCAATCTTTTTTGCGATAATCCCGGAAATTCATCCCCATGCCATGCTCAGCTGACCCACATCGGCGGCTTATCTTTTTGCATTTCAGTCAAACGCTTCAATTTTGTGCATATTTTGTTGTATATAGAAAAGATTTGCAACAATTGGTACTGGTATAAGGCTTCGTTCTAACACTCCTCAAAAAGAAGTGGTCGTAGGAACAACTTTTTATCGAGCCTATCTGGTTCAGCATAGAAGGGTATAACGAAAAAACGGTGACGTTCCGCATTGTGGAAAGTCACCGTTTTCTCTTATGCTGTGCAGTGGTCGTTCACTGCACAGATTGATAAGAAGGAGAACTTAAATTTCATACCATCTGATTTCATTGGCATCCAGATGCAGGTCAAAGCTGTTGCCATCAGTCGTATAAACTGTGGTATCCTGCGGCTCGTAAGTGTTGTTCACAACGCAATACTTGCCATTTTTGACATAAGCATGGACTTCCACATTGTAGTTGGAACTGAACCAAGTGTGCAGTTCATCCTCGCTGTGGGCACTCCACAAAATGGCTCGGTAAAGGGTGCGGCTGTTGGCAAAACTATACGGTACACCGCTGATGTATACGGCACGTCCCTTGCCGAAATCATGCGCCGCCATCTGCACTTCCTTATTCCGCTGCACCAGCACTTCCGTGCCTTCCAGGGCATAAATATTCTTCTTTTCCTCACCGAAGTCGATGGGTTTGTCAGCATCCTGCAAGATGAAATGATTTGGATGCTCTTCCCAGTTGTACTTGTCGTAGTTCAGGGTAAAGCCATTTTCTTCCTCCACGCCCAGAACACTGGCCATCTGGAGGATATGACCCTGATATGGATGACCGGACGGTTCTCCAACGCCGATGAAGCCGCCGCCGTTCCAGACGAACCGGCGAATGGCGGAGGAGATTTCCGGGTCTTCCCACCAGATACCGCCAGTGTGGGCGGTGTCGGCATCGCCTACATTGATGATGACATCCACCGTTTCCAGCAGCTTCGGATCGTTTTTGATATCCTCAAAGCTGATAAACTTCACATCAAACGGTGCGCCGGACAGCATTTCGATCACGCCCGAATAGCTGTAATTCTGCTTGTAGTAGAGGGCATGATGCACCATGTGACAGCCCCATGCCCGCATTTTACCCCAGCAGTTCAACACCGCCACCCGTTTGACGCAGTAAGGCGTAGTGCCCTTGATATTCTCATACAGTTCGCGGAACTCCTTGCAGACGCTTTCCACATAGTCCACAAACTCCGGGAACTGCAATGCCAGCTTCAAATAGCCGCCATAGCCAATGCGGTCAATGGGCTTGCGCAGGATGGCGCGGCGGGCTGTGACCCAGTTTTCCTTGGCTTCTTTCACCGGGTCGCCGCCCTCATGGAACGTGTCCGGGAAGAAGTAAGGCAGAAAGCGTCCTTCCGTGTACTTCACGCCCTCGATGTCGGAGATCAGGCGCAGCGTGGAGCCATTGCCCACGCTGCCCACCACGGCATCCAGCCCGATGGTCTTGAACTCCGGCATAAAAGGCTCGGTGCCGATCCAGTGATCGCCCAGGAACATCATGGCCTCGCAGCCGCACTCGTGCGTGATGTCCACCATTTCTTTGGCCAGCTTTGCTACTTCGCGCCGCTGGAACGCCTGAAAATCACGGTATTCCTTGCTGGGCACACGATACTGGTTGTTGTAGTAGCCCTGGTCGATGATATACTCCGGGCGGAACTTGTAACCCACTTCCTGCTCAAACTGATTGAGGATATAGGGGCTGACGGAAGCAGAATAGCCATACCAGTCCACGAATTTTTCCCGCTTGAGTTCATCGAAGATCAGGGTGAACTGATGGAAGAACGTGGTATAGCGGATGACGTTCACATACGGATGCTCTGCAATGAATTTCCGCAGACGCTCCATGGAATATTTGTGGGTTTTCGGCTGGCGCACATCAAATGTGATCTGATGCTCGAAATTCGTCCAGCCGTTGGTGGTGGCATTGTACATATGCACCGGGTCCCAGATGAGGTAGGCAAGGAAACTCACAGTATACTCATGGAACGGCACCGCCTGCACGGTCACGCTGCCATCCGCATAGCTCCACTGTTCTGGCGGCACAGGCTGACCCGTGGAGCGATCCATGACCTCCCACCAGCGGGTGATGTCATCGTGATCGTTTACTTTCATCAGCTCCGGGCTGATGCCTTTCATCAGAGGGATGGTCACGGTCTCGCCGGGGGCGGTGTAGAAGCCCGTCATAATGTAGCACTGCTGCACTTCGTCCGGGTTTGCTTTGGCCCATGCGTTATCCTTGCGCGTGGTATAATAGGTGGAATAGATCTTTGCATCGGCGTTTTTCAGTTCCTGCGGAAAATCCGTACCATCGCAGTCACGGATGGCATCCGCACCCCACTTTTTCAGAATCTCCAACGTTTCGGGCACCACATCCAGGTCGGTCGGAATGGTAACGCGCCCGGTCTTGCACTTATCTTCCATAGTTTTCCTCTCTTATCCTCAATCCTGATAGGTTGCGTTGTAGATGGCCAATACTGCCAGCAGTAGTGCCACGCCCACAAGCATGATGCCAAGCCCTGCAAGCTGTCCGGTCATTTTCCAGCCTGCCACCACCAATGCAATGGACAGCACAAACAGTACGATCATCAGCATGATGCGCAGGGCAGGATGCGTTTTCCAGAATGTTTTCATGTTTTGTCACCTTATCCTTTCAAGCCGCCCACCGTCATGCCCTGTGTCAGCTGCTTCTGCACACAGATGTACAAAATCAGAGTGGGCAACATCACCAGCACAAGACCTGCGTACATGGTGCCGTACTGCGCAGCACTCTGCTGGGCCTGCATCAGATTCAGCAGACCCACCGGCAGAGTACGGGGTGCGTTGGTGGAACTCATCAGGGTCATGGAGATGATGTACTCATTCCAGAAAGACAGGAAGTTGAACAGAATAATGGTGATGATCGACGGCTTCGCCATTGGGAAAATGATACGGGTCATTGCAGAGAAATAGCTGGCACCGTCAATGTAGGCCGCTTCTTCAAAGTCGTGGGGCAAAGTGGCAAAATAGCCCGACAGCAGATAGATGGTAAAGGGCAGTGCCGTAGCTGCATACACGACCGCCAGAATGAACAGGTTGTTCAGCAAAAAGCCGCTGCCGATATGGTTTTTCAGCCACACATCACCGTCACGCAGCATCAGGAAGATGGGAACTACAATATAGTTGACATTGATGAACAGACCTGCCATAAACAGCGTGTTCAGCAGCTTGCGCCCCTTGAACCGGAAACGAGACAGGCAGTAAGCCGCCGGCAGCGCAATCACCAGCAACAGCACCAGAGCCAGCGCTGTGACCAGAACGGAGTTGAGCATATATTCGCCCATCTTGGCTCCATTCCACGCATTGACGAAGTTTTGCCAGTAGAATCCGGCAGGCAGTGCCCACGGATTGCCGTAGAACTCCGAGTTCTGCTTGATGGATGCCATAAACACCCATGCCACCGGCACAATGATCGTCACAGCCAGCAGGATCAGCACAAAATAGATAAAAAATTTGTACAGGCCCTCCGCCGAACGGGAGGATTTTTCTTCCGTTTTCTTCATGTTTTTCCTCCTTAAAACTCCAGCGGTTCACGGCTGGTGGCACGGTTGACGCAGGCGGACAAGGCGAACGAGAACAGGAAGATCACCACACCGATTGCCATGCTGTAACCGTACAGACCTGCATCTTTCTGGCTGTACATATAGTTCAGCGCCACATCCGAGGCACCGTTCGGCCCGCCGCTGGTCATCGCCTTGACGAACAGGAACGCCATATTGATGGTGGAAATGATAAAGAAGGTCAGGGTGGTACGGATGTTCGTCCAGACCAGCGGAATCGTGATCTGGAAGAACTGGGTCAGGCGGCCTGCTCCATCCAGATTGGCACTCTCGTATAAGCTGGCAGGCACCGAGGACATGGAAGCCATATACATCACCATATAGTAGCCCACAGCCTGCCAGACCATTGCAATGATGATGGACGGAATGACCAGCTTTTCGCCTTTCCAGAGGAGAGGGTCAGTCATATCCCGGAACAGCCCGATGATGCTGTTCAGCATACCATTCTCCGGCTTATAGATGGCAGAAAAGATACCGGAGATGACGACCACAGACAGGATGTTCGGGATGTAGAAAATGATGCGGAAGAAATTCTGCCCCTTGATTTTTTCGCGGGTCAGGATGGCTGCAAACACCAGCGCAAACGCAAAGGTGATGATGGTAACGACCACCACCAGCAGGATCATGTTCTGCATGGAGCGGATGAACTGGGTGTCCTTCAGCAGATGCTGAAAATTTTTCAGCCCGACAAAGGTTTCGTTTGGCGAGTAGGCTCCACGCTCATACAGGCTCATGCGGAACACATTGAGGGTTGGCAAAATCATAAAAATAAAAAACAGGATGGTGGCCGGTGCCACACAGAGGAACACGAACCGTTTGCGGCTTTTGTCAGATTTCATAGACAAACCGTTCCTTTCTACTGGAATCCAGAAACCCAAAAAAGCGGAGGCGGTCAAAACCGCCTCCGCTGGGCAGGGCCTTGGAAGCTGTTTTCGGATGCAGCTTCGTTCTTACTCGATGATGTTGGCGCGCATCTGGTCGCTGGCGGACTTGATGCCATCGATC
>OLPI01001565.1_pt1 | contig 19969 bp, 18 predicted proteins | sample 1672361 | NCBI WGS metagenome assembly OLPI01 (sample SAMEA3136675, study PRJEB25190) | human gut metagenome
ACTTCACTTACCTGCATTAAAAGAGGTGCCCTGTATCAAGAATTTGCGGCTGGTAGTTTCAGTGCCCATACCGCTACGCACTCAACGAGCGGGAGCGCCCGCGAGACGCAAAGCTTTTCTACTTAAATTACGGAAACTAAAAAATATCTTGCATGCCACCCATTTTTCGTCTACAATTAGTTCTATTACAAAAAAGATAGAAAGAAGGAAATATAACAATATGAAACAGGACAAAACTTTTCTTGGAACGGAGCCGGTGGGAAAACTGCTTTTTAAACTGGCAGTGCCAACGGTTATTGCACAGCTTGTGAATATGCTCTATAACATTGTTGACCGCATTTATATTGGACATATGCCGGGAGACGGAAGCCTTGCACTGACCGGGGTTGGTGTGTGCATGCCATTGATTATGATTGTGTCAGCGTTTGCAGCGTTAATCAGTTCCGGTGGTGCACCGCGTGCTTCGATTGCGATGGGAAAGGGAGAGCATGAGTCGGCAGAGAAGATTCTTGGCGGCTGCGTTACGGTGCAGGTAGTGATTTCTCTTATTTTGACGGTAGTTATTCTGGTTTGGAATAAAGATTTGCTTCTTGCTTTTGGAGCAAGTGAAAATACAATTTCGTATGCAAATTCATATATGAGTTTGTATGCATTTGGCACACTTTTTGTACAGCTGACTTTGGGAATGAATGCATTTATTACGGCACAGGGATTTGCAAAGACCGGTATGTTTACGGTAATGATAGGTGCAGTGGCTAATATTATATTGGATCCTGTTTTTATTTATGGGTTTCATATGGGAGTAAGAGGAGCTGCACTTGCTACTATTTTATCGCAGGGAATTTCTTGTGTGTGGGTAATTCATTTTCTATGTGGTGAGAAAACGATTCTCCGCCTCAAAAGAAAAAATCTTCGAGTGGATTTTGGTTTGGTGCTTCCGTGTCTTGCATTGGGACTTTCTGCGTTTATCATGCAGGCAAGTGAGAGTGTCATTTCGGTCTGTTTTAATTCGTCGTTACTTGCTTACGGAGGGGATTTGGCGGTCGGTGCGATGACAATTTTAACAAGTGTGATGCAGTTTGCGATGCTTCCGCTGCAAGGGCTTGGCCAAGGGGCACAGCCGATTACCAGTTATAATTACGGAGCGAAAAATCGTGAGCGTGTGAAAAAAAGTTTTCGTTTGCTGCTAACAATTAGTTTGGTATACTCTGTTGTTTTGTGGGCATTTATTTTAATCAGCCCGCGTCTTTTTGTGGGCATGTTTACAAGCGATGCCACTTTGCTTGATTTTACTTCCCAGGCATTACGTGTATATTGTGGGGCACTGTTTATTTTCGGTATCCAGATTGCCTGCCAGATGACGTTTGTCTCAATTGGAAGTGCTGTTTGTTCTATTATTGTAGCGGTGTTGAGAAAATTTGTTTTGTTAATTCCGCTCATTTATATTCTGCCACAGTTTCTTGTGGATCAGACCTTTGCCGTGTATCTGGCAGAACCGGTTGCGGACGTGTTTGCCGTTACCTTTACTGCTATTTTGTTTACGATTCAATTTAAGAAAATACTTGCAAAGTTAAATTAAAGGATTTTACAAAAGGAAAGCCTCGGATTGCCTTAAAAACGATTTTTTAGGCAGTTTAGGGGCTTTTATTAATGCCTGGTTTTTTGAAAAAATTTTTCAAATTTTTTACTTTTGTTAGGTAGTGGATTTTACAATGAAATTTTAAGATGGGATTGTAACGAAGGAAATGCAGAATAAGAAAGTGCCACATCCGTGGCAGGAAAAATGGAGGTAAAAATGAAAAGAATGAACAGAGTAATTGCTTTTTCTGCGTTGGCAGCATTGAGTCTGACCTTAAATCCCATTCAGGCAGGAGCCTATGGAGAGACAACAGAAAAAAGCACGTTGACAGCAGACACAAAAGCAGTCAGTGAGTACCAGACATGGAAAGACAGCACCTGGACAGGGAAAGAGTCCATTGATTCCGGCAAGATTGTATTGACACCGGGTGCAACAGAGAAAGATTTGAATTTTTGCTGGTATTCCAAAACAAAAGGATTAGCAAAAGTAAAATTAGGAAAGAAAGAAGATTTATCCGACGCCAAAGTATATGACGGCACAGTTACCGATATTAACCGTTCCAACAGTGTGGAGACTTACAAAGCTTCCAACAAAGTATCCATAAAAGGCGCATTGGAGAAAAATACTACTTATTACTACAGCTATTCCAACGACGGAACGACATGGAGTAAGGCAGAAAAGTATCAGACAAAAGATTTTTCTTCTTACAAAATCTGGCTGGTAGGTGACCCGCAGGTTGGTGCATCCGGTTCCGAAGGACAGGGAACAATTGATGATGTAAATATCGCGGTTGATACTTACAACTGGAACAAAACATTGGAGATGGCAAAGAAAAAAGATGGAGATGCTAGTTTTGTACTGTCAGTAGGTGACCAGATTGATTATGCTGCAGCAGATGAAGCAGATACAAAGAATGTAAGAGAGAGCGAGTATGCCGGTTTCTTATATCCGTCGGTACTTCGTAATCTACCGCTTGCTTCTTCCATCGGTAACCATGAGAGCAAAGGAACCGATTACAAGTATCATTATAACAACCCAAATACAGAGGATAATTTGGGAGCAACGAACTCCGGAAGTGATTACTACTTCAGCTATGGCGATGTACTATACATTGTTTTGAATAGTAATAACCGTAATGCGGCAGAGCACAGCAAACTGATGGAAAAGGCAATTAAAAGCGCACCAAATGCGAAATGGAAAGTAGTAGCCTTCCACCATGATATTTATGGTTCCGGACAGCCACACTCCGATTTTGATGGAGCAAATCTTCGTACAATTTTTGCGCCACTTATGGATAAGTATGACATTGATGTCTGCTTAACCGGTCATGACCACAGTTATGCAAGAACTTATCAGATTATTGACGGTACTGCAATTGAATACGGACAGGATTCGGCAACAAATCCGGAAGGAACATTGTATATTGCGGCAGGTTCTGCCAGTGGTTCTAAGTTCTATAACTTAGCTACGCAGAAACAGTATTACATCGCAGAGCGTTCCAACAATCAGCTTCCGACCTATTCGACCATTGATTTTTCGGATCAGGCATTTACAATCAAGACTTTTGATTATACAGGTGCTGAATATGCAAAACCATTTACCATTGAAAAGGAAAGCCAAAAAGATTCAGCACAGCAGTTGATTAAAAAAGCAGAAGGATTAAGCAGTTCCGTATACAGTGAAGAGTCTTTGAAAAAAGTAGATGATGCGGTGAAAGTGTTGAAAGAGATTGTTGCATCCACATCAAAGGATAAGGGAGCAGAAAAATTGTCTGTACTTTATGACAAGACAAACAATGCGGACAATGCCAAAGACCCATTGAACTACTATGGATATGCACAGGGTGAATTCGCTTCTAAACTTGGTGATACGACAACGACGACACTTCGTGCAGGATTCTCAAGTTTGTTAGACAAGACACTGCTTCCGGATTTGACAACAAAGATTCCGGCAGCTACATATGACACAGCATATGCAAACTTGAAAAAAGCAATTGACAATGTGGAATACAAAGTAGTGAGTTCCTACGGTGATGATGATTTGGATTTGGATGATGGTGAGCCGGCTGCTAAGACCACAGTGAAAAAGGCAGCACTTACGATTAAAAAAGGTAAAAAATCCATTGCCGGTAAAACGGTGAAACTGAAAAAAGGCAAATCCTTTAAAATCATAACTAAGAGAACCAACACAAAGAAAAAAGTTACTTACAAATCTTCCAACAAAAAGTATGTGAAGGTAAGTGCAGCCGGTAAAGTAACGGCGAAGAAGTATACAAAGAAAACCGTAACAATCACTGTAAAAGCAGGTACATTAAAGAAAACCTTTAAAGTGAAAGTTACAAGATAGGATGATTGAATTATATGGAGCGGATAACGAAGAAGAAAGCAATTGAAATCATTGGCACGGCGGCAGCACTTTTGGTATTGTTTGGTATCATCTGGTATGTAAGCAGTTCAGTGAAAAAGACACCACTGATTAGCGAAGATGGTTTAGAGTATGCCAAAGCCACTGTGGTGGAAATTGTAAAAGGAAACAGCGGTGGAAATAATACCGGTGAGGGAGAGATGGCGGGAAGTCAGGATGTGAAAGTAAAAATCACATCCGGATCCCACAAGGGAAAAACCGTAGAAGCAAATAATCTAAATGGTTATTTGTACGGGGCAAATTGTCAGGTTGGAACAAAAGTAATTGTACAGATTAGTGCATATGGTGATGTAATCAATGCCAATGTGTATAACTACGACAGAGAGTATGTCATGTATGCTTTAATCGGATTGTTTTTACTGATACTTTGTCTCATCGGTGGAAAACGAGGAATTTATTCCGCTATCGCTCTGGTGTTTACCTTTATATGTATCATCGGTTTATACCTTCCCCTGCTTTATGAGGGAGCGAGCCCATTTCCTTTAACGATTGCAGTCGTTTGTCTGATTACCATTGTATCGCTTCTGTTAATCGGCGGATTTACAAAGAAAACCGTATGTGCCACGATAGGAACAATTATGGGAGTTGCGGTATCCGGAATTATCGCCATGTTATTTGGAAAATTGTCACACATATCCGGATACAACACCGAAGAAATTGAAAATCTGATTTATGTGGCTCAGAATTGTAAATTGCAGGTAGGAGATCTGTTATACTCCGGTATTTTGATTGCTTCGTTAGGAGCGGTTATGGATGTGGCAATGTCCATTTCCAGTACGATACAGGAAATTCATGACAGAAATCCTGAGATTAGCAAAAAGGAATTATTCAAATCCGGAATTCATGTCGGAAAAGATATGATGGGAACGATGTCAAATACATTAATTCTTGCTTTTACCGGAAGTTCCTTGAATACGATGATTATGATTTATGCGTATTCGTATCCGTACAACCAAATGATAAATATGTATTCAATCGGGATTGAACTATTAAGAGGAATATCGGGAACCATCGGAATTATTTTGGCGGTGCCGTTTGTATCACTGATTGGTTCTCTGTATCTAAAACCAAATAAATGAAAAAAGAGAGGTAATGAATTATGAAACTGAAAAAAATAATTGCAACATCACTTACTATGGCAATGGCATTTACACTTGCGCCAATTGCAGTACCAAACCAGTCGAAAGCAGCAACCGCAACAATTACATTGTCCGGTTCTACATCGATTTCTCCACTGGCTCAGCAGCTGGCAAAACAGTACGCAAAAGAAAATAAAGGAATCAAAATTAACTTTACCAATATTACCGGTTCCGGCTCGGGAATTTCAGATGCAATGAACGGAAAGGTAGACATCGGAATGTCTTCTCGTGCTTTGAAAGCAGATGAAGCAGCGGTATTAAAGGCAAATGTAATCTGCAACGATGGAATTGCGATTGTTGTAAATAAAAGTAATCCGGTCGGAAATATCACACCGGAACAGCTCTATGACTTGTATGCAAAAAAGACAACAAACTGGAAGAGCATTGTTTCTTCTTACAACAAGGCAGCAGCCGTATACGGACGTGAATCCGGTTCCGGAACAAGAAGTTGTTTTGAAGATGTTTTGAAGAATGACTTCAAAAAGGACATTGCGAAAAATTATGGAAAACTGGACGCTGAAATTTCAACAACCGGTGCGATGCAGACATCAGTAAAAACAAATCCCGGTGCAATCGGTTATATGTCACTTGGTGATTTGGATGAAAAACAGGTAAAAGCCGTAAAATTTAATGGTGTATCTCCGACAACAGAAAATGTAGCAAATGGTACATATAAGATGAGTCGTCCATTCGTACTTGCAACAAAAGGGGAAGCAACCGGAGCAGCCGGAAACTTCATTAAATGGATTAAGACCAGCAGCAATGCAAAGAAAATCATCACAAAAATGGGATTTGTAAATTTATCTCAGGTAAAAATTGCTCCACGTCGGATTAAATTGAATGTAAAGAGCAAAATCACTTTGAAAAAGGGCAAGAAAAAAACAATTAAATACACGGTTTATCCTGCTAATGCCGTAAACAAAGCTGTGAAGTTTAAATCTTCTAACAAAAAGGTAGCAACCGTTAGCAAAAAGGGTGTTATCAAGGCAAAGAAAAAAGGTAAAGCAACGATTACCATTACAACCGTAGAGGGTAATGTAAAAGCAAAAATCAAAGTAACAGTTAAGAAAAAATAATTGGAAAAAGTCATCCAAAGGATGACTGATGGGGCGCAGGTTTTGACGAGTCCTTAGCGGATATCGGAAAAAACTGTGTCCCTTTCCTTATATGAAGGAGACACGCAAAAATATGAAAGTACATAAAAAATTATCGGATCTTTTGTTTCGATATCTTTTATTCCTTTTTACCATTGTAACGGTAATCGCTGTTATTATGATTGGTGTTTATATGTTTCAGTCCGGTGGACCGAGTATTGCGAAAGTAGGAATTAAAAACTTTTTGTTTGGAAAGACGTGGGATACTTCCGTGGAACCGGCAAAGTATGGAATTTTACCATTTTTGTTATCATCCGTATTTTCTATGATTGGGACCGTTGTGATTACAGTTCCGGTTTCCATTCTGGTAGCGGTTGGAATGAGCCATTTTATTCCGAGACCGGTTGCCTCCGTACTTCGGACAGTAATTAGTATGCTGGCTGGTATTCCATCGGTTATTTACGGATTTTTGGGAATGATTCTTTTAGTTCCTTTTGTACAGAATATGTTCTCACTTCCTGCCGGATTAACACTTCTTTCAGCGATTGTTGTATTGATTGTAATGACATTGCCAACCATTATTTCGGTCAGTGAATCAAGTATTACAGCGGTGCCGGAAGAATATATGGAGGCCTCGTTAGCACTGGGTGTCAACCGCGAGTATACCATTTTACATATTATTGTGCCGGCGGCAAAATCCGGTATTTTATCGGCGGTTTTATTAGGACTCGGACGTGCGGTCGGAGAGACGATGGCGGTAATCATGGTAGCCGGAAATGTGGCACAGATGCCAAAACTGTTGGAACCGGTTCGGTTTTTGACAACGGCGATTGTGACAGAGATGGCTTACGCAAGTGAGGAGACCTCCGGTGTTTTGATGGGAATCGGACTGGTATTATTTGTATTTATCGTTGTGATTAACGGTCTGTTCTATGCACTAATCAAACGAACGGCAGCCGGAAAACGATAGAGAAAAGGAGACAGCAGTATGGTATTAAAAAGTAAAGTGAGGATTTCCTCAATTTTGTTTCGGTTTGTGGTAATAATGCTCACGGTGGCGGTTGCCTTTTTGACAATTGGATTGATTGGTTATCTCTTGAAAAAGGGACTTCCCTATGTCAACCGGGCGTTTTTGTTTACGGAGCCGGACATTTTGATGGATTCCTATGGAATTAAACCGATGCTTATTAATACGATTTATACGGTGGTACTGACATTGATTTTTTGTATCCCGTTAGGAATCGGTTCAGCAATCTATTTGGCGGAATATGCCAAACAAGGAAAAATTGTTTCGGGAATACGATTTGCAATTGAAATCCTTGCCGGTATTCCTTCGATTGTTTATGGTTTATTTGGACTTAATTTTTTCGTTCGTAAAATGGCAATTGGAGATTATGCGGGTTCGATGTTATCAGCATCTTTAACACTTACGTTAATTGTCCTGCCGACAATGATTCGAACGACAGAGGAGTCTTTATTAGCGGTTAGTCAAACGTACCGTGAAGCAGCGATTGCAACCGGTATGTCAAAGTTTTATATGATTCGTAAGATTATTCTTCCATGTGCAATATCGGGAATTGTGGTGGCAATTATATTGAGTATTGGACGTATGGTAAGTGAATCGGCTGCTCTTTTGTACACCGCGGGAATTGCACAGGATTTACCGTCGTCTGTGATGTCACATGTGACGGAACCGGGGGCAACGATGACGGTTCAGCTTTATTTATATGCAACTGAAGGCGGTGCGCCGGAATGGGTGCCGTATGCGATGGCAGCAGTGCTCATGGTATTTGTTTTGTTTATTGAAATTTTGACCCATGTGATTGCGGCGGTATTCAAAAAGAGAAGGAAAGGATAAGAGAGTATGAGTATTGTATCAACGATTGATTTGAATTTAAGTTATGGAAAACACCATGTATTACATGATGTGACAATGGATATTGAAAAAAATGAAATTACGGCACTGATTGGTCCATCCGGTTGTGGGAAGTCAACCTTTTTGAAAACATTAAACAGGATGAACGATTTGGTTCCGGGGTGTAAAATAAGCGGTGAGGTATTGTTTGACGGAACGGATATTTACAGCCGTAAAGTAGACGCTGCTGCACTGCGAAAAAAGGTCGGTATGGTCTTCCAAAAAGCGAATCCGTTTCCGGCAAGCATTTATGATAATATTGCTTATGCGCCAAAATACCACGGAGTGCACGGACGCAAAAAACTGGATGAAATTGTAGAGACCAGTTTGAGAAAAGCCGCTCTCTGGGATGAAGTAAAAGACCGCTTGAAAAAGAGTGCTTTAGGATTATCCGGCGGACAGCAGCAAAGACTTTGTATTGCACGTGCGATTGCACTGGAGCCGGAGATTATTTTGATGGATGAGGCAACCAGTGCACTTGATCCGATTTCGACGCAGAAAACGGAAGAACTTATGGTAGAACTGAAAAAGAATTATACGGTAATTATTGTGACACATAATATGCAGCAGGCTGCGCGTGTGGCAGATAAAACAGCATTCTTTTTCATGGGTGATTTGATTGAGTATGGTAAAACAGAGCAGATTTTTGAAAATCCGCAGAGAGAGAAAACAAAAGCATATGTCAGCGGGCAGTTTGGCTGATATTTTTTGTAAAGCAACATGTGTAAAAAAATAAAGTGACTCTTGCGCATAATAGGGGGAATATGGTAAAATTAAATTACTAATTTTTTTATGGGAGGTAAATATTATGATGAAGATGAAAAAGAGGGGAGCTGTTGTTTTATTATTTGCGTTATGTCTGGCGCAGATTCCTGTTGCTCCGAAAGCAAAAACGAAAAAAGTTAAGTTGAATCTAACAAAGGTTTCTCTTTTGCAGGGGGCAACTGTACAACTTAAACTGTTAAACAAAAAGGCAGGGGCTGTAAAGTGGTATTCAAAAAATAAGAAAAAAGCAACGGTTACCAAAAAGGGAAAAGTGACCGCAAAGAAAACAGGCAGTGTAGTTGTTTATGCAAAATATAAGAAAAAACAATACAAATGCAAGATGACAGTGAAAGCACCGGTAAAGGCGATTAATATGAAAGAGAACAATGCTGTATTTACTAAGACCGTCTATCAAAAGCTCAGTAAAATTCAGAGACTTGTGGTGAAACAAGAGGTCATTTCGCCAAAGGGAATTTATGAAATTTATCAGTTGTTAGCGGCAATGGATATTCAGGAAATTACAAATAGCAGCAGTGAGAACTTTGTTGGTGGAATTTCACTTGAATTGCAATTTAATGATGGAACAAAATTAGGGTTTACCATTGGAAAAAATCTTGTGATTGATGGAAAACAATATAAGATTGCGGAAGATGTTTCGGAAAAACTTGGACAGTTGCTGAAGCAGTATAAAAGTTAAGTGTAAAGGAGAAACTAGATGGGGAAAAGTGTAGAAGTACAGGGCACTGAAGTATCAATATTGACACGTGATAATAAAGATTATATATCCTTGACAGATATGGTAAAGGCCAAGGATGGGAATTTGGGAACAAATACATAATCCATGCTTTAATTATGGCGAATTTGCCATAATTAGAAGTAATGCTGGTTTAAATAGTTATAAAATCAGCGCGAAAGAATGGACGGAGAAAACAAATGCTATTGGAATATTTGCAAAAGCAGGAAGATATGGTGGTACTTATGCGTATAAAGACATTGCATTTGAATTTGGTATGTGGATAAGTCCAGAATTTAAAATTTATTTAATAAAAGAAAATCTTATTCCAAAGGAGTTAACAAGTAAGCAAGTATCAGTTATTTATGCTTCTGAGGCTGATGTGCTAAATGTTGCATTGTTTGGAATGACAGCAAAGCAGTGGAGGGATAATAACCCGAATTTAAAAGGTAATATTAGAGATTATGCATCTATTAATGAATTGATTTGTTTGTCTAATATGGAAAATATTAATGCGGTGCTGATAGAAGATAAGGTCCCACAAAACCAAAGATTAATGAAGCTAAATAAGATAGCAATACATCAAATGACAGTATTAGGAGAAAAACAAGATTACAAATATATTAATTAAAAGAACTGGAGGATTTTATTATGGTAAAACACATTATTTTATGGACTTTGAAAGAAGAACTTTCAGGAGAGGAAAAGGAGACAATTAAGCGGGGGATTAAGGAAGGCTTAGAGGGACTTTCAGGGCAGATACCGGGACTTTTGGAGATTTCTGTTCGTACGGATTGTCTGCCAAGCTCTACGGTAGATGTTATGCTGGATTCAACTTTTGAAAGTGCAAAAGCGTTGAAAAATTACAGCACACATCCAAAACATGTAGCAGTAGCTGATGGTAAGGTAAGACCATATACGGCGAACAGAGCGTGCATGGATTTTGAAGTGTAGAAGATTTTTCCCATACGATGTATTTAGAAAAAATTCAAGGACCTGATGATGTGAAGAAATTATCAATGGAACAATTAAATGTGCTTGCAGGTGAGATGAGAGAAGCATTCGTCAATCCTTGGTTTGAATGATGTGACACACCTTGGTTTTTATACGATTTCGATGCTGAGTAATATTCCAAATCTTGTGTATCTGGCACCGACGTGTAAGGAAGAATATCTGGCTATGCTTGACTGGAGTGTGGACTAGGACAAGTATTCGGTTGTTATCAGTATGCCGGGAAATGGTGTTCATCCGGCTAAATATCCGGTGGCTTCATCCTATGATTCATTGAATGAGTATCAGGTATGTGAAAAAGGAGAAGAAGTTGCGGTTCTTACTTTGGGCGATTTCTTCCAGCTGGGTGAAGAGGCTGCACGAAGTATTGAAAAAGAAACCGGCAAAAAAGTTACACTGATTAATCCACGTTTTGCATCTGGCCTGGATGAAAAACTGCTCTCGGATTTGGAAGAAAATCATTTAACCAAAGAGCTGATTATGAAAGATGTTATGAAACTATTACATGCATAAAATGCTAGATATGTCAATTGTTTATCCGTATAATGCAGTGATTTTGAATATGCTATGTTGTATAATATGGATATATTCAAAACATTATATGGAGGAGGATAACTATGACAAAGACTAGGAAAAAAACATTGGCCGTGTTGATGGCGCTTTCCGTTGTAATTCCGGGAAGTATTGCACCTACGTCAGAAGCAGCGGCTAAAAAGGTCAAATTAAGCAAGACAAAAGTCAGCATACAAGTTGGCAAAACGAAAAAGATTACAATCAAAAACGCAAAAAAAGGTGCCAAAGTAACATGGAAGACATCAAATAAGAAAGTGGTTAAGATTGTAAAATCAAAGAAAAAGGGCAAAAAGGCGTATGCTGTAATTAAGGGTGCAAAAAAGGGTACCGCTACGTTGCGCGCCATTTATAAAGTGGGGAAGAAAAAGAAAACGATGAAGTGTAAAGTGAAAGTTACGAAAAATACGGCAAACAAAATCGCAACCAAGCAGCCGACTGCTCCAACTAAGAAACCGGGTTCTGTTTCCAGTCAGCCAACTGCTTTGCCTACACAAAATATCGCAAGCACAACACCTGCAGTAGAGAGTAAGAGCAACTACAGTTTCTTTGATGACTATACGTTAGGCTATGATAAAGATAATAAGAAGATTGTTGCTTATAAAGATGGTAAGCAGATGTCATTGGAAGAAGCAGGGGCCAAAGTGTATAACAATTATGGAGATAATATTTTTGCAAGCCAAATTGCAGATAATAAATGGAATGCAGATAATATTAAATTGACTGCACCTTTACAGTATACAACAGAAGACGGTAAGGTACATGATATTAACAGCATGCTTACCAATTATGATTTTATTGCTGATCCGACTGCATTAGATAATTCGGATAACGATGGAAAACTTTATGTATACGGAACAAATGAAGGATTTGATTATGCGGACGGTAAATTGGCTGCAAACTCTTATTCCAATAATTCACTCAGTATCCTTTCTACTTCTGATATGGTGAACTGGACCGATGAAGGGACGATGGATAATACGAATTTGAATAATTTGCCAAGTACAGCTTCTGCTAAGAAAAAGGAAAAGAATGGCTGGACAACAAAGGCATGGGCTCCATCAGCTCTCAAAATCGATGGCGATGGAGATGGTGAGGATGAATATTATATCTTTTATACCGATGGCGGAGGAATAGGATATGTTCGTGGTGATTCACCGGTTGGCCCATGGCATGATGATTTAGGACAGAAAATGTTTACCTCAAAGTCAAAAGGATGCGAGGGAGTAAAATGGTGTTTTGACCCGGCAGTTCTTGCAGATGACAAGGGGAATGCATATATTTATTTTGGTGGTGGAAATGACGAAGAAAAATATGTTCAGACCGGTCGTGTGTGCAAATTAAAATTTGAAAAAGGCACAGGAATTGTTTCTCCGGATGGTATACCAAAGACCTTGAATACATTCTGCTTCTTTGAAGATGGAGAAATTAACCAGATTGACGGTAAATACATTTATTCCTACTGTACGAACTGGGATGTAAAAGAAGATACGCCATATGTTGGAGCCGTTCAGATTGCGGCATACGTATCTTCAGACCCTATGAATATCTGCTTTTTCCCAGATAAAATTGGAAAAACCAAATTTACGGATGAAGAAAATGTAGAACATAATTATCTTGGTACTATTTTAGATAATCCAAGTAAATTGTATGGTGAGACTTATAACAATCATCATCATATGCAGAATTTCAAAGGACATAATTACATCTTTTATCATTCAACTGTGCTTAGTAATACATTATATCGTGATAGCAAACAATATCGAAATTTACATGTAAATGAAATTGATATTGATACAAAGAATGATAAGATTACGATTGAGCCTTCCTATGAGGGTGCAAAACAGATTGAAAATGTGAATCCATATAAGAATGCGGATGGCACGGTTAAATATATTAATGCAACAACAAGTGCTAAGAGTGCAGGAGTGAAATCTTTGCGCGATGATCGTACTGTTGTAAAATCATATAATGGATCACCGATGGTACTAGATCAGATTGATACCGGTGACTGGACTAAGATTAGTGGCGTTGATTTTGGAACCAATGGATTGAAAACAATTAGCGCAGAAATTGCAGCAACATCAGGAGAAGGTCAGATTGAGGTATATTTGGATGCTCCTACAGCTGCAAAAAACAGAATTGCAACCATTACATTGGGAGATACCAAGGGCTTGTATGCATTCAGCACGGCAAATGTTGATCGTGAAGTGAAAGGTGTTCATGATGTGTATTTTGTGTTCCGAGGAACAGGCTATAATGTGGCTTCCTGGGCATTTTCAGAAAAAACAAATCCAGAACTTCCGGACCTTTCTGCAAGACCAACGGTAGAACCAGTTCCAACAATGAATCCAAATGTAAAAGTAGGATGGAATGCGGATAAAACGGAATACGCTGTTCCGATTACAGAGGAAAATATTGTTGCAGAAGGCGGTGCAGTAGCAGAAGTAGACCAATATAATGGAACAGCTTCTCTGGTATATAATGGTCAGTATCCAGGTGTTTGGGTAAACTTGCCGGCAGAAATTACGGATAATCAATTCCAGACAGTAGAGATAACCTATGAGAATCAGGCCACAGATGCTGATTTTGGTGCAGCGATTCGGTATGCAACATCGAAAGGTGATGAGGGAATCGTATGGCCGGGTTCAAGTCCATTTGCATCAGGTGAGACAACAAAGACATTTACATTAGATTTCACAAAGAAATTTGCGAAAATAAAGATTTTTGCAGCTGAGAATCCAAAAGATGCCAAATTAATTATTAAGGCGGTTGTGTTAAAACGCGAGGCAGGAGCAACTGCACCGACAGCGACACCAAAACCGACAGCACTTCCTACCACAGCACCAATTGAGGTAACTTACGGTTGGAATGCGGATGAAACAGAATATACGCTTCCATTAACGGAAGAAACCGTTGGAAAGGGAAATGGCACGGAGGTGTCTGTAGATACAAATGCTAAGACGGCTACCATAACATATGATGGTGCATATCCGGATGCATTCCTGAATATGCCAGGGGATTTGTCCGATACGAAGTTTTCATCAATCATTATTAAATACGATCGTCTGACCGAGAAGGACAGCTTTGGTTACGCGTCTCGTTACACAGATAACAAGTCAACGGATGTAAATATTAAATGGGCAACTGTGAGTGGCGCATTTGCACCGGATGCTCACGAGGTGGAGATACCGTTAGACAAGACAAAAGATTTATATCAATTTAAAATATTCGGAAATGCATGTGATAGTGCTGGATTTATCATTAAAGCAGTGATACTAAAAAAATAGCTTGATTTGATTCCAAATGAAGAAGGATTTTGACAAATTTTTGAAAGAATGTCAAAATCCTTCTTTTCTATTTGATAAGAAAAAATTGAAATTTGCAATTTAATGCGTAGTATGGTACCATTTTTCTTACAATTAGGCTCACAAAGGAGAATGGTATATGATTCGCTTGATTGCTTTTGATATGGATGGAACGGTTTTAAATGATGAGAAAAAGATTTTAAAAGAAACAAAAGAAGTGCTTGAACAGGCGGCCTGCGCCGGTATTGAAATTGTGCCTGCGACCGGGCGGCCATTTTGTGGTATTTCGGATGAAATATATCATTTAGAGGGGGTACGATATGTTCTGACGACAAATGGTGCCGGCATTTACGAAAGGGATTCCAAAACCTGTCTTTATGAGGATGCAATTCCGCTTTCTGCGTATCTGCCGATGCTTTTGGAAGTAGAACAATATGATGTGATGGCGGATACCTTTATAAAAGGTGGTGCTCTAATGACGGAGAAAAAACGTGAACTTTTGCCAAAGATGCGGTTATCGAAAGAAATCCGTGATTATATTTTGTCTTCACGGCAGGTGGTAGAAAGCCAGGTGGACTACTTGCGGGAGCGAGGCGAAGATGTTGAGAAACTGACAATTAACTTTGCTTATGATGAGGACGGTCACCGCATTGATTACGATGCGGTCTGGGAGGTTCTTAAAAAATATCCGGATGTGAATGCAGTTTCCGGTGGCATGAAAAATATTGAGGTTACTAAAAAGGGCGTTTCGAAAGCGAGCGGACTTCTGTATCTTGGGAAAAAACTTGGAATTAATCCAGAAGAAATGATGGTGTTTGGTGACAGTGGCAACGATTTGGACATGATAAAAATGGCAGGAATCGGTGTCGCCATGGCAAATGCAGAGCCCGAGGTTTTGAAAGCCGCAGATTTTGTCACAAAGAGTAATAATGAAAATGGGGTAGGGGGATTTTTGGCTTCAGCAGATTATTAAAAAATTGTATTTTATGCGCCGCTCTCGCTTAACAAACGCGCAGGGGTATCGGCAGGTCAAAAACCCCTGCGTATTTGTTAAGCGAAAGCGGCACACAAAGGTCAAACAATCGGAACACAAATTACGGAAACTGAAAAAACAGAGGACAAAACCTAATCAAGGAGGAAAAAATATGTTGACATCATTAGCACTGATTTTTTTAGTAGGACTTTGTATGGCGGCGATATGCCAGAAATTAAAACTTCCACGCATTATTGGAATGCTTGTAACAGGAATGGTGCTGGGACCATATGTGCTGGATTTTCTGGATTCATCTATTTTGTCAATTTCTGCAGAACTCCGCAAGATGGCATTGATTATCATTTTGTTTAAGGCAGGCTTATCGTTAAATTTAAATGACTTAAAAAAGGTGGGGAGACCGGCAATTTTACTGGCTTTTGTGCCGGCATCATTTGAGATTGTTGGATATGTGCTGTTTGCACCAGCCTTTTTGGGGATTTCACGGATTGATGCTGCGGTGATGGGGGCGGTACTTGCTGCGGTTTCGCCGGCGGTTGTTGTGCCCCGCATGGTGCAGTTGATGGAAGAAAAGTATGGAACAAAACAGTCCATTCCGCAGATGATTATGGCGGGGGCATCGTGTGATGATATTTTTGTCATTGTTTTGTTTACAACCTTTTTGGGAATGGCGCAGGGGGCAAAAGTAAGCCTGCTAAGGTTTGTAAATGTGCCGGTTTCGATTCTTCTTGGAATCCTTTTAGGAGCGGTAATTGGCTATGTTTTGTATCGTTTTTTTGAAATGGCATATAAACATCAAAGTTATGTGAGAAATAGTACAAAAGTTATTCTTGTACTGGGCGTATCGTTTCTTCTGACAGCAGTGGAGGGATGGCTTGACGGAAAAGTTGCCGTGTCGGGACTTTTAGCAGTTGTCAGTATGGCGTGTGTGCTTAAGGCAAAATGTATTCCTGCGGTATCTAAGCGGCTATCGGAGAAATTTGGAAAACTGTGGATTGCGGCAGAAGTTATTTTATTTGTGTTAGTTGGAGCAGCGGTCGATTTACGCTACACGGCGGCCGCCGGCGGATTTGCTGTGCTGGTAATTTTCCTTTCACTGATATTTCGTATGGCAGGTGTGTTTGTATGCGTTTTGGGTACCGGTCTGTCATGGAAAGAAAGACTGTTTTGTGCCATTTCGTATTTGCCAAAAGCGACGGTTCAGGCGGCGATTGGTTCGGTGCCGCTTGCTGCAGGATTAGGCTGTGGAAAGATGATTTTATCGGTGGCGGTTTTGGCGATTTTAATAACCGCACCGCTTGGCGCACTGGGGATGGATTTGACGTATAAAAAATTGTTAGCACGGGAGGAAAATGACTGAAAACGTCTTGAAAATGTCAACTTTGTGTGCTTAAATGAATAAGAGAATATGAGAAAAGAAGGGAACAACATGAAGAGTGTTTATTTCGTGCGCCATGGACAGACCGTGTGGAACGTGGAAAATAAAATCTGCGGCGCAACAGATATAGAACTTACTGCTCTTGGACATGAGCAGGCGATTGAGACAGGAAAGAAGATTTTAGAGAAAAAGATAGAGGCGGATGTGATTTTATATTCTCCGCTGGTGCGGGCAAAAGATACCGCATTACATATTTCAGAAATAACCGGGATTCCGGCAAAAGAGGAAATGCGCTTAAAGGAGCAGAATTTCGGAAAGTACGAATCGACCGCAAGAGATGGTGCCAAGTTTCGTGAGGCAAAAAAGCAGTTTGTCGAACGATATGAAGGCGGTGAGTCGATGCTTCAGCTGGCACAGCGCGTGTATAACCTGTTAGATGAGGTAAAAGCGTCCGGCAAGACTTGTATTTTAGTGGCGCACAACGGAATTGCGAGAGTGGTGCAGTCCTATTTCTATGAAATGACAAATGAAGAATATGCGGCGTTTGGTGTGGATAACTGTGCGATTTTGCAGTACGAATTTTCGGGTGAGGAAAATGGGGGCGCTAAGGCATGAGTGCAGGAAAAAAAGCCGGCATGGATATGACGCAGGGGACTATCTGGAATAAAATTTTATTGTTTGCGCTTCCGTTAGCAGCGAGCAGTATGTTGCAGCAGTTATTTAACTCGGTGGATACAGCCGTTGTCGGTCGGTTTGCGAGCAGTGAAGCGCTGGCGGCAGTGGGAAGCAACGGTTCATTGATTTCTTTGATGATAAATTTATTTATTGGAATTTCTTTGGGAGCCAATGTTGTCATTGCAAAATATATCGGTCAGAAGTCGGAGGAAAATGTGCAGGCGGCTGTTCATACAGCGATTGTCGTGGCACTTATCAGCGGTGTTTTTGTTATGATATTCGGACAACTAATTGCAAAGCCCGTACTTACGCTGATGGGAACACCGGACGATGTGATTGATTTGGCGGTACAGTATTTGCGGATTTACTTACTGGGAATGCCATTTATCATGCTTTACGATTTTGGTTCATCGATTCTGCGAAGTATTGGTGACAGTAAGAGACCGCTGTACAGTTTGATTGCGGCAGGAATTATTAATACCGGATTGAATCTGCTGCTTGTGATTGTGTTTCAGATGAGCGTTGCCGGGGTTGCGATTGCAACCGTGATATCCAATCTGACGAGTGCCAGCATAGTAATGTACATTTTGATGCATGAAACATCGGTTATCCGCATTGATAGAAAACAGTTAAAAATTGTACCAAAAGAATTGAAAAAAATATTAGTTATCGGGATTCCGGCAGGGCTTCAGGGAATGATGTTTTCCATTGCCAATGTGTGTATCCAGAGTGCAATTAACAGTTTTGGGGCGGATGCCATTGCAGGTTCTGCGGCGGCATTGAATTACGAATTTTTTGCTTACTTTGTTGTCAATGCATTTGCACAGGCAACTGTGACCTTTACAAGCCAGAACTTTGGTGCCGGTGAGCCGAAACGGTGCCGGAAAATTTTCCATACGGCGATGGTATTATCCCTTGTGTGTTGTGGTCTGCTGTCACTGGTGTTTGTCGTGTGGCGAAACTTTTTTCTGCAGATTTATACAACAGACCCGGCAGTTCTTTTGTATGCCAAACAGCGAATTGTCATTGCGACAACGTTAGAGTGCTTAACATCCGTGTATGAAATCAGCGCGGGAGCAATGAGAGGGCTTGGACGTTCTTTGACGCCTGCATTAATTACATTTTTTGGTTCCTGCGTGCTGCGGCTGATTTGGATTGCGACAGCGTGTAAGATGGTTCATGAATTTTGGGTTTTGCTTATTATTTACCCGATTTCGTGGGTTGTTACAGGTTTGATTATGATGATTGCATACGAAATTGTGAAAAAACGCGTGCTTGAAAGGAAATGGGCGTAAAATGATGTGGCTGTTATTTGCTTTTTTATCTGCTCTCTTTGCAGGGCTTACAGCAATTCTTGCAAAGTGCGGAATAGAAAATATGGATTCGAATGTGGCAACTGCCATCCGAACGATTGTGGTATTAATATTTTCGTGGGTATTGGTTTTTGGCATGGGAGTGCAGGATGGAATTTTTCATTTATCCGGAAAAACCATTACGTTTCTTGTGTTATCCGGCGCAGCGACCGGAGCATCGTGGCTCTGCTATTTTCATGCACTTCAGATTGGAGATGTGAACCGGGTTACACCGATTGATAAATCCAGTACCATTTTGACGATGATTCTTGCGTTCTTATTTTTGGGGGAGACGGTTGGAGCGGTTCAAATATGTGCAATGGTTTTGATGGGAGCCGGAACGTATCTGATGATTCAAAAGAAGGAAGCAGAAACGGGCAAGAAAACAAAAAAGACATGGCTTTTATATGCCCTGCTGTCGGCAGTGTTTGCCAGTCTGACTTCGATTTTGGCAAAGGTTGGCATGCAGGATGTCGATTCAAATTTGGGAACGGCTATCCGCACCGCCGTTGTTCTTGTAATGGCGTGGGTTGTTGTATTTGCAACCGGAAAACAGAAAACAATTCATGGAATTGGCAGAAAAAATGGGGTGTTTCTTGTGCTGTCCGGTGTGGCAACCGGAGCGTCGTGGCTCTGTTATTTCCGTGCGCTGCAAACAGGACCTGCAAGTGTCGTTGTGCCGATTGATAAATTAAGTATTCTGGTTACGATTTTCTTCTCGTATTTTGTGTTTGGCGAGAAACTTACCAAAAAATCAGGAGTGGGGCTGGTGCTTTTGGTAGCAGGAACGTTATTGCTTTTGAAGAAGTAGGGTGAATCTGTCAAAAATAAAAAGATTGACAATTTTATAATAAAAAGGTAAAATGAATTTAATATTTAGCAAAGCATAAAAGGAGGAGAAAGCGATTAAGGTTTGGGGAGATTCAAAGGACAGGAAAACCGCATTGATGGATGATTCCATGCAGCGGGTTACTTATGGGGAACTAAAGCAAAAAATAATCGACGTGGGAAGACATTTAAGCGTTAAACAACTGG
>OLPI01001572.1_pt1 | contig 19934 bp, 18 predicted proteins | sample 1672361 | NCBI WGS metagenome assembly OLPI01 (sample SAMEA3136675, study PRJEB25190) | human gut metagenome
ATATATTTATATTAAATCAATTAATTTCTAATACAACTATAAGTATTGACGATATTGAAATTATAACTCCAAAGGAAAAAGCGTTACTAAAACAATTTAATAATACTGATGGACCTATTAATGATGATACAGTTGTTTCTATATTTGAGGAACAAGTAAAAATGCATCCAGACAATATTGCAATTATATGTAATGACAAAACTTTAACTTATGATGAATTAAATAAAAGAGCAAACAGCTTAGCTCACCTATTAATAGAAAAAGGCATTGGAGCAAATGATATTGTTTGTGTAATGACAAATCGTTCTTTTGAAACAATAGTATGTATGATGGCTATTTTAACATTAATATATATAGTATGTTCTTTTAAAAGAGTAATGTATCAAGTGGTTTACACAATGATGCAAATGGTAATGATATACCTTATATACATAATAAATAATTATATGTTGGAAATTGAATATTCTTATGTTATACTAGGAATAAAAGTATGTTTAATTGTATTTGAATTAATGCTTTCTACATATTTATTTTTCAGAGATATAAATATAATTGCAGAAGATAGAGTAGATAAGAATTTTAAGAAAGAAAAGAAAACAGAAAATTTAGCGAAAGGAACTGAGTAAAAATGAAACAACAACCAAGAAAAAATGTAAGCAAAGGAAAAAGAAGAAAAGAAAATAAAAACAAAAGCGAAAGATTAGTAAAAATAGCCCTTATTGCTGCGGTAGTTGTTTTTGCATTTGTAATTTATAAAATATTTGATATATTAGTACTAAGTAATGAAAAATATGACTTATCTGGAGAAACATATTATCAATATTTCTATGGAATAATGGAAGAATATTCAGGAAAAATGGATGTTGTACAAAGAAATGATGATATACAATTAGTTTTAGAAAATGGAAAGGTAATATATTTAGATTCAACACCTATATATTACAAAAATGTACTTGGAAAAATGCTTTTTGCAAAACCAATGGAACTAGTTATACCAGATGTGGGAAATTACAAATTAAGCAAGTTCACGAATATTTATGAGGAAAATAATACTATGCAAATAAAGAAATTTAATAGTTCTAAATCTAAAACTATTAATAATGGATTTATATTTGATGGAAATGATTTGTATTTCTTTTTAGATGATACAGTTATAACTATTGGGGATACAGAATATGAATTACCACCACTTTCTTATGTGATTGTAAATTACAGAACAAATGTTGAAATTTATAATTATGATAAAAATGAATATACAATAATTCAAGATGAGAATGCTTTGAAAAATGATATTATAGCTGTAAATAAAGCTAAAAATTATAGTGTTAATTTAAGTCTTGATTCAATGAAAACAGATAAGAGCAATCAGTTGCTTATTACAAGTATTAATAATTTGAATGAATATGATTATTAATGAGAGTGTAGTTTAATTGAATAAGTTGAGAGATAGAGTAAAGGTCGAAATTTTGGTTTGGCCTTTATTTTTTGACTGAATGTCAATAGTTGGTGTGAAAAAACGTAAAGTTTTTAGAAAAATCCTAGCTAGCTTCAATGTTAATTTTTTTGAAAAAACAAGAAAATGTTGTGATAAATAAACAAATATCTGTTAGATTTTCTTTGAATAATTTTAAATTAGATGGAAAAATTTTAAATGTTCTGTTGTATTTTATTGAATATATGTATAAGTTTATATGAAAATGGATGTTAAAAAAATAATTCCAAACAATTTTTGAATTATTACAAAAATATAATGAGTTTAAATTAGTGATATATATGAAAATATATCCAAAGTAATTATTAAAAGTACTTAAAAAGTGGTATTGTTACAGTAATTTTATATTTATAATACATTTGTTAGCAAATGTTGAATTGGGCAAACTATAATGATAGAATTAAAATAGGTTCACAAAACGAATGTATTTGGAGGTAAATGAAATGAGAATAAATAAAAGAGAAAGAGGAATTACTTTAATTGCGCTAGTTGTAACAATAATAGTACTTTTAATATTAGCACGGAATAAGTATTAGTATGTTAACAGGGCAAAATGGAATTTTAAATAGAGCAGCTGAGGCAAAAGAAAAGACGGAGATATCTAGCAAAGATGACCAGAGAAAATTAGCACAAGCTGAAGCATTAATGAATAATGAAAAAACGACATATAAAGGAATTACTTTGCCAGAAGGTTTTTCGCCAACAAAAATTGAGGAAGAGGATTCAATTGATGACGGATTAGTTATAACTGATGGATATGGAAATGAATTTGTTTGGGTGGAAGTGCCCAAAACGGTAGAAGTTTATCAAACGGCAGGAATTAATATAGAAAGTTTTGATAATGAATCTTATGATAAAATAGAAAACGATTTACACAATTATACAAATGATTATCGAATAAACGCTGAATATAAAGATATATATGCAAAAGACACAACGGAAGGCTGGTTTAAAAGTGAAAGTGAATATAATTCAGCAAAGCAGAAAATGTTAAAAAGTGTTTATCTAAATGGTGGATTTTGGGTTGGAAGATATGAAGCTGGGACAGAAATAAATAGAACGAAGGCAGATGAACCAATAACAACAGCATCTGTAACAAAAGCTGATATGTATCCATATACGTATATAACAAGAACACAAGCAAAGATATTAGCAGAAAATTCTTTAAGTGGAAATTATACAAGGAGTTTGATGTTTGGAGTACAATGGGATTTGATGTTAAAATATATTGAAACCAAAAATTCTAAAAATATAATTGACATAAAAACAAAGCTAAATGTGGATAGTAGTGAAATAGGAAATTATTGTAATTCAGAATTTGTTTTAAACAGGGGAAAGTATGCAATCTTTAATAATAATATATTGAATGATAAATGGAATAATTATGATAGTAGTATTAAAGAATATGTAGATAATAAATGTAAAAAGAGAAAAGATAAAAAAAATCGGAATATTAATAACTACAGGAGCGACCGAAAAAACTAATTTACAAAATATATATGATATAGCTGGAAATGTACTAGAATGGACACTTGAATATTCTAATGATGCTGATGAACCTTGTTCTAGAAGAGGAGGAAATTTTGGAATTAGGGGGATAGATTTTCAGGCGGATGGACGATATAGTGATGTCGTTTACGATAAAACTAATTATATTGGTTTTAGAATATCAATATATTAATTTATGTTTTAAAAAATAGTGGTGATCTTTATTGATCACTATTTTTTATTTTATTGACAAATCACCCTGAAAATATTATTATGTACTCAAAGTAGAAATTTGTTAGGTTCAGTGTGTGAATTTTGTCAAAAAATGTCGAACGATTTTCCTTGACATCAAGCCATTTCCACCATATAATAGATATACAAATATTTTTTCAAAGAGATTAAAATTTTTATAATTCGATTCAAAAGAAATTAATTCAAAGCCATCTAAAATTAAAAAGTAATATCTTAGAAAAAATGTTGCAAAAGAATCAAAAAAGATGATATAATAAAGGAGGAAAATATTTGAGCAAAAAAAACGCAAAAAGATCAAACAAAGCAACGAAAGAAAACAAAAAATACAATCTAAAAACTGACATAATATTTAAAGCATTCTTTTCAAGAAAGGGAAACGAAATATTTTTAATAGATTTTTTAGAAGCATTGTTAAACATAAAAATAGAAAGCATAAAAATAAAAGAAGAGGTCAATATAGAACAACTATCGGTCGATGAAAAAGGCGGGAGGCTGGATTTACAAGCAAAACTAAATGACGGAATAATAGTAAATATAGAACTTCAAATGAAAAACAATTACGACATAGAAGAAAGAACAACCCTATATAGCACAAAAATAAGTTCAAGAGAAGCAGGAAGAGGAACAGATTATAAAAATATAGACAAAATAATAATGATAAATATACTAGGGTATAATTTGTTAGAATTTGAAGAATATATATCAGAAACGGTAATAGTGTTAGATAAACATAGAGATTATGAAATGCTAAAAGGGATAAAATGGTATTTTATAGAACTTCCAAAATTTAGAAAGAAAAATCCAGATTTGAATAATAAAATGGACCAATGGATGTGTTTTATAGACGACTCTAATAAGGGGGCGGTAAAGATGGCTGAGAATAATAACGAGGTATTAAAAAAAGCAAGAAAGGAATTAGACTACTTAACAGGAGATGAGGCAGTAAGAAGATTAGCAGAACTAAGAGATAAATGGGAAATGGATGACTTTTTTATAAAAAAACGTGCTAAAGAAGAAGGCGAAAAAGCAGGAGAAAAGAGAGGAAAAAAAGAAATTGCCCAAAAATTAATAGAAAAAGGAATGGAAATAAAAGAAATAATTGAAATAACAGGACTAACAGAAAATGAAATCAAAAAGTTGACAAAACCACAAAAATAATATAAAATAACTAAAAACAAAAAAGCAAAGAACAAGAGGAGTATATTTGTACTTATTTTTAGAGAAAGGAAGTCAAAGGCTGAAAGCTTCCTAAACAAAGGCAAATAGAAGGTAGCTTGGGAGCTGATATATTGAAAAAATAGTAAATATATCCGGATAAGATCCGTTAAAAACTTAAAATGAGAATATTATAAAAATAATATAAAATTAAGGTGGTACCGCGAAAAAATCGCCCTTATGTACAAAAAAGTATATAAGAGCGATTTTTTTGGTTACTACTCAAAAGGAGGGTATTTATGAATACAAAGAAAAATTTAGAGGGAAAATTTAACCCAAAAGATTTCGAGGAAACACTATACCAAAGATGGGAAGAAAAAGGCTATTTTAAGCCAACAATGGACAAAAACAAAAAGCCATATTGCATAATGATGCCACCACCAAATGTAACAGGAAAACTACACATGGGCCATGCTTTAGATGGAACGATACAAGATGTATTAATAAGAACAAAAAGAATGCAAGGATATGACTGCTTATGGTTACCAGGAAGTGACCATGCAGCAATATCAACAGAAATGAAAGTAGTTCAAAAATTAAAAGCAGAAGGAAAAACAAAACAAGAATTAGGAAGAAAAAAATTCTTAGAAGAAGCATGGGATTGGACATATGAATATGGTGGAATAATTCAAAAACAACAACGTAAACTTGGATGCTCATGTGACTGGGAAAGAAATAGATTTACACTGGATGACGGTATGAGTGATGCAGTTCTAGAGCAATTTATAAAACTATATAATAAAGGTTTAATTTATAAAGGAACAAGAATGGTAAACTATTGTCCAAGTTGTAAAACATCAATTTCAGATGCAGAAGTAGAGTATAAAGAAGAACCATCACATTTATGGCACATAAGATATAAAATTGTAGATGGGGATGGATATGTAGAAGTTGCAACAACAAGACCTGAAACAATGCTTGGTGATACTGCAGTTGCTGTACATCCAGAAGATGAAAGATACAAAAACATAGTAGGCAAAAAATGTATTTTACCAATAATGAATAAAGAAATTCCAATAATAGCAGACGAATTTGTAGAAAAAGAATTTGGAACAGGATGTGTAAAAATTACACCAGCTCACGATATGAATGACTACCAAGCAGGCTTAAGACACAACCTAGAAATAGTAGAAGTATTTGATGAAAGCAACAAAATGAATAACCTAGTTCCGGAATTAAAAGGAATGGACATCTTAGAAGCTCGTAAAATAATAGTAGAAAAACTTCAAGAACTAGGAGCATTAGTAAATACAGAGGATTACACACATAATGTTGCAAAATGTGAAAGATGTAAATCAACAATAGAGCCAAGAATATCAATGCAATGGTTTGTTTCGATGAAAGATTTGGCAAAAAGAGCAGCAGATAGTGTAAGGGAAGGAAAGACAACATTTATACCAAAAAGATATGAAAAACAATATTTTAACTGGTTAGATAATATACAAGATTGGTGTATATCACGTCAATTATGGTGGGGACACCGAATTCCAGCATATTATTGTGATGAATGCGGAGAAATTACAGTAAGCAAGGAAAATCCTGGCAAATGTTCAAAATGTGGTTCAAGTCATATACATCAAGATGAAGATACACTAGATACTTGGTTTAGTTCTGCATTATGGCCATTTTCAACACTTGGTTGGCCAAATACAGAAAACGAAGACTACAAGAGATTTTATCCAACAAATGTATTAGTAACAGGATTTGATATAATAACATTTTGGGTATCAAGAATGATGACACAAGGACTAGAATTTACAGGCAAAGAACCATTTAAAGATGTATTAATACACGGAATAATACGTGATAGTCAAGGAAGAAAAATGTCAAAAACATTAGGAAATGGTGTAGACCCACTAGATGTTATAGAAAAATATGGGGCAGACGCATTAAGATTTTCAGTACTTTCTGGAACAACAATGGGAAATGACATAAAATATATGCCAGAAAAATTAGAGCAAGCATCAAACTTTGCAAATAAAATTTGGAATGCAGCAAAATTTGTTACAATGAATTTACCAGAAGTAGAAAAAATAAAAGCATTTGAGAAAAAGGCATTAGAAAACAAAAAATATAATGGAGAAATGCTTGAAATAGAAGATAAATGGATAATAAACAAATTAGAAACTCTAATAAATGAAGTAACAAGAAATATAGAAAACTATGACCTTGGAATTGCAATAGATAATATTTATAGCTTTATAAGAGATGAATTCTGCGATTGGTATATAGAAATGGCAAAAACAAGATTATATAGTGATGATGAAAATAAAAAGATACAAGTATCATACATACTAGTAAATGTACTTTCAAACAGTTTAAAATTATTACATCCATTTATGCCATTTATAACATCAAGAATTTATGAAGTTATCTCTGAATATACTGATAATAAAGAGCTTATGGTATCAGATTGGCCAGTAGCTAAAAATATAGAATTTTTAAACGATGCTAAAATTGTTGAAACATTAAAAGATATAATTGTTGAAATACGTAATATAAGAGCAAAAATGAATGTTCATCCAAGTAGAAAGACGGATTTAATATTTGTTACAAAATATGTAAAAGAAATTGAAGAATCAAAAGATTTTATAATTAAATTAGGATTTGGGAAAAATTTAATAGTTAAAGAAAAAGCAATTGAAATTCCAGAAAACACAATAAATATTGTAAAAGAAGGAATTGAAGTTTATATTCCTCAAAATGGATTGGTTGATTTAGAAGAAGAAGCTAATAGAAAAGAAGAGGAAATAAAGAAAATAGAGTTTGAAATCCAAAGAGCAGAGAAGATGCTTTCTAATCCGGGCTTTGTAAATAAAGCACCAAAAGAGAAAGTGGATGAAGAAAGAGCAAAACTTGAAAAATATAGGTTGATGCTTGAGAAATTTTAAAATGGGGACGGTTCCTTTTTCAAAAAGGAACCGTCCCAAATTTTAAACAAATAAAGCCAAAAGAAAATAGCAAAAAATTGAAATTTATGTACAAGAAATTTAGAAGAATAGGTAACAATTAATTTAGACACGTATGTGTTTAAGTTAATTGTTATTTTTTATTTAAAAATTTGACACAATTATTACAAAAGTAATTAATAAAACTAAATATAACAAACGAAGTGTTATTGAAATACATTAACAATTATACACAAAAAGTACTATTATTACAGAAAGTTTATAATTACATTACATTTTACTTAAATGTTGAATTAAGGAAACCATAATGGTAGAATAAAAAAAGATGCAATAAGCAAATATAAATTATTTTTATTTAACAATATAAAATCAAGAACAAATAAAATATGCGTAGTTTAAAAAGTTATTATTTTACACATATTATATTAAAGTAGAATTTTTAAAGGGAGGAAAGACAAAAATGAAAGGAACAAAAGTAGAAAATAAGCGGGATTACGCTAATTGCATTGGTTGTAACAATCATAGTGCTTTTAATTTTAGCACGGAATAAGTATAAGTATGCTAACAGGACAAAATGGGGTATTAAATAGAGCAACAGAAGCAAAAGAAAAGACGGAAAAATCCCAAAACGAGGAAAACGCTAAATTAGCAGGAATGTCTATAATATTAAATGGATTAAAGGTTGGAGCAACAGTAGAATATATTCCAAGAGGAAAATATGAATGGAAAGCTGATTACAGTGGAGCGGAATCGAATCTAGAACTGAATAGCGAAGAGAGTAGTTTTATGATAACTACATGGAGGGTATTATCTATAGAAGATACGAAGGCAGTATTAATAGCTGATAAAACGACAAATGGAATGGTACGATTATATGGAGCACAAGGGTACAATAATGGAGTAAAGTTACTAAATGATGCATGCAATAATTTATATGGAAATAATGAAAAAGGAATTGAGGGAAGATGTATAAATATACAAGATATAGAAAAATATATGTCAAGTGAAAAATTAGTTGAAGCCCATTCTTACAAAGAGTATGTTAAATATGGTTGTCAAGTTTTGGAACCTTATAAATCAAATGTTAAATATCCCACTATATATGCGAAGGAAAAATTGAGTGTTATAAATGGTGTAAAAAAAGAATCAGGAATAAGTAAAAGTGAACAATTGGATTTTATAGAGAATGATGATAGTGAATCTGCGACAAGTATACAGCCATTTCAGGAATTTTGGAGCAAAAATAATGATTTTATGAAAAGTGCATTTGAGAATGGATCGACTGAATACTATAATTTATTAATAAAGCCATCAAATATATATTGGTTGTCAACGCGAAGCGTAAATATGGCTGAGAATATATACAGTTTTGATATGATGAGAATACATTATGGTGATGTAACAGCAAATAGTATGTTTAGTAACATTGGTTTGAATGGCGATTGGGGTTCAATCCTTCCAATAATTACTGTGAACTTAAAAAGTATATATGGAAACGAAACTAATGGTTTTATAATAGAATAAAAAGACTTAGGTTTAATCGGAAAATTAAACCTAAGTCTTTTTACTTAATTTGAATTTAAAAGTTCCTTAAGATCAATCTCTTCGTCAGGAACATCAGTCAGAACGACGCCATATCCGTCACCAGAAAACTCTACAATTCTTCTTTGGTCTACTAGTGTGTTAAGCAGAATTCTAGCAGAATAGTTAATAACCTGAAATTCGCCTAAAAGTGTGATTGAGGATAGATTGCAATTTAAATCAATTGAACAAGGTTGTTCCTTTTTAGAACCCGTAAATTCAATCTTACAGATTATGTTGTCTGCTAGTTGAATATCGACCGTGCTTTTACCAGATTCTAAATATTTTTTTACGATATTTGAAAAAGAAATATTAGTATCTGGGTCAAAATGAAAAGGTTTAATTGAAGAAATAAAGTTAATTTTTATTTTTTGATTTCTCATTGTAACATTGTCGAGCAGCCATGGAAAATCTTTTAAATTGAATTTTTCATTAAAATGTTCCAATGTGTCATTCCAGAAAAATCGTTTAGTAAATTTAAATTCGAAATCTTCAATCTTTAAAATATAATTCACTTTAGAAACGAAGTGAGTTTTTATCTTACCCTTAATCTTATGAAGCGTGATATCAAATTCCTTGGATTCCAAAGTTGCAATTTCAGTTACATCAATAGAAATTATTTCATTACAACCGATAGAATATTTTTTTGTAATGGTTAAAGCTTTATTGTCTATATTAATAGTTTTAGCTACCATTCCAAAGCGTTCATTATTGATCTGGGCACAGGGATAAATGTAATATCTGTCGGATTGAGGTACCGATATCCTTTTATAGATACAAGGCAATTCAAACATTATTTTTTCAAGTTCTGCCTTTAGACCAGCATATTCTTCGTCTAGCTTTTTTTGGTACCGACTTAAAGTTAAAATTGATGTTTTTAAATCCATAGATAAAAACCTCCTAATTAGTATGATTAATTTAATAAAAATTTTTACAAAAAAGTAAAAATATTATGAATAAGTGTCACTAAATATAATAGCACAACTGATAAATTATGTCAACGACGATGCGATAACAGCAAGTATAATCTTGAAATCAATTGGAAAAAATAAAATAAAAAAAATCACAATCCCACCACATTTTGACAAAATATTCCACCAAAAAGTGCTACACTAATAAAAAAGATGGACAAACCATCAAAAAATCTAAAGAAAACAAGGAGGTTTTATGGAAGTCAAATATTATAGCCAAGAAAAGCTTCTGATATTTAAAATTACAGAAGAAATTGACGAATGCAAAGTAAAAAATATAAGAAGGAGAGCAGATTATGAGATTGAAAGATTTATGCCTAAAAGAGTTGTATTTGATTTTGATAGTGTTACTTTCATGGATAGCGCAGGCATTGGAATGGTAATAGGAAGATACAAACAAACAGCAATGCTAGGTGGAAAAATGGCACTAGCAAATTTAACAGAAAGCGTAAGAAAAATCTTTGAGATGAGTGGAGTTTTAAGGCTCATACCAGAAGTTGAATTATCAAAAGATTATTTAGAAGAAAACAAAGAGGAGGAAGTTATATGATAAACGATAATGAGATGAAATTGGAATTTTTAAGCAAATCAAATAATGAAGCTTTTGCAAGAATAACAGTTGCAGCCTTTGTTGCAAGTTTAGACCCTACAATAGAGGAAATATCAGATATAAAAACAGCTGTATCAGAAGCGGTTACAAATTCAATAGTACATGGATATGAAGATAGAATAGGAATAATTAATTTAAAATGTAAAATAAAAAACAGAGAAGTAACAATAGAAATATCTGATAATGGAAAAGGAATAGAAAATATTGAGATGGCAAAACAACCATTATATACAAGTAAACCAAATTTAGAAAGGTCAGGAATGGGCTTTACTATAATGGAAAGTTTTATGGACGAATTAAATGTTGAATCAGTATTAGGACTTGGAACGAAAATAACAATGAAAAAAACAATTAAAGAAATTCCAAAAGATGACCAAATAACCACTTTAGAAGAGGCTCTAAGGGGGTAATATAAGTGGTAGATGAAATTACAAATGAAATAAAAAAAGCCCAAATAGGTAACAAAGATGCAATGGCAGATTTAGTTCAAAACAATCAAGGCCTTATTTGGAGCATTGTAAAAAGATTTACAGGAAGAGGCTATGAACTAGAAGATTTATACCAAATTGGAATGATTGGTTTCATAAAATCAGTTCGAAATTTTGATATAAATTTTGAGGTAAAATTATCTACTTATGCGGTTCCATATATTTTAGGCGAAGTTAAAAGATTTATTAGAGATGATGGACCTATAAAAGTTAGCAGAGGTCTAAAAGATTTAAATAGAAAAATTATAGAACTCCAAAAAGAGTGGGTTGCAAAAAAAGGAAGAGAGCCAAATTTACGGGGAAATATCGAAAATTTTAAAGGTTCCAAAAGAAGAAATTACATTAGCTTTAGATAGCAGTTTGCCAGTAAATTCGATTGAGGAAAATGTTTATTCTAGCGATAAAGATGGAAATGAGCTAAACATTTTAGATACTCTTAAAAGTAATAAAGATGAAGCAAATCTTATTACCAATAAAATAGTATTAAATAAAATTATAAATTCTCTTGAAAAAAGAGACAAAGAAATAATTTTACTAAGATATTATAAAGATAAAACACAATCTGAAGTTGGGAAGATTTTAGGAATTTCACAGGTACAAGTATCAAGAATAGAAAAAAGAATTTTAGAGAAAATGAAAAAAGAACTCGCATAAATTTTAATAAAAAACATAGTAATGTACAAAGAAGAATAAGGAGCATTATTTATGAAGCAAATTATAAAATATATTATTATCTTTATTTTAATAATAATAGTGTTGCCTAATTTATGTACTAAAAAAAGGAAAAAAGAAAATGTACAAACTTTAGAAGAAACAAGTGAAAACAAAAAAGAATTTGAGAAATATGACTATTCAAAATATAAAACCATAAAATTATATCATTCTAAAACAGAGCAAACAGAGGAGATTAATTTAGATGATTATCTTTATGGAGTAGTATCTAGTGAGATGCCAGCAAGTTATGAAATGGAAGCATTAAAGGCACAGGCTATTGTTGCAAGAACATATACAATTTATCAAATAATACATAGTGCACGGAAAACATGGGAATGCAGATATTTGTGATGATTATAGATGTTGTCAAGCATGGATTTCGAAGGAAGATAGATTAGCTAAGTGGAGCGGAAATGAGGCAGAAGCTAATTGGAGTAAAATTACAGAAGCGGTAGATTCTACTCAAGGAAAGATAATTACATATAATGGTAGTCCAATAGATGCGTTTTTTCATTCTAATAGTGGAGGAACAACAGAAACAGCAAATAATGTATGGGGAGGAGATAATTTTCCATACCTACAAAGCGTACAGACTTCGGGAGAAGACGGGTATACGCAATACTCCTCTGGGGTGGAGTTAACAAAAGATGAATTTATAAATAAGATTAAGGAAAAACATCAAGATTTTGAAATTAATTTTGATGATCCAAATAGCATTCAAATTTTAGAATATACAGAAAGTGGCAGAGTAAGAACTATTAAACTTGGAAATATTCAGATTGCAGGAACAGAAGCAAGAACTTTATTTGGATTAAAGTCTACTAATTTTTCTTTTGAAATTGATGGAGATAAAATAAAGTTTAAGGTTTTAGGATATGGACACGGAGTTGGTATGAGTCAAACAGGAGCAGACAGTATGGCTAAAGCTGGAAGTAATTGTGAGGAAATTATTAAACACTTTTATAATGGCGTTGAGGTAAATTGGGTAAATGATTTGTAGTTGGTTCCTTTAGGGGAAAACTATCTTAATAAAATCTTTACTCTTTTTTGCTACATATCCCTATTGCAATTTTTATTAAATTATAATATAATAGAGAAGTCTAAAAAAAGACAAAAAATGCTTAAATTAATATAGTTAAAGAGAATTTAAGCATAGCAAAAAAGAAGGGAGGAATATGCCAGAAGAAAACTGACATATAACAAAAAATAATGAGCGATAAAAAAAGAAAAAATAAAAAACATAGCAAAAACGAACTAGTAAAAAAAGACAAAAAGAAATTTTCAGCAAAACATCCTAAAATTACAGTAGCTCTAAGAATACTATTATTGTTAATAATAATGATAGCAGTTGTAGGAACAGGTATTGTAGTAGGAATGTTATATGGAGGATGGGGTGATGACTTCGAAATAACAAAAGAAGAACTAGTAATAGGTTCATCAAATTCAGTTGTGTTAGATAAAGATGGAAACAAACTAGCAGAGCTAAGCGGAGACGAAAACAGAAAAATAATAAAATTAGACCAAATGCCAGAAAATCTAAAAAATGCTTATGTTGCAATAGAAGATGAAAGATTCTATAAACATAATGGTGTAGATTTTAAAAGAACAGCAGCAGCTGTTGCACAATATGTAATACACGCAGGAAAATCATCATTTGGTGGTAGTACAATAACACAACAATTAGTTAAAAACATAACAAAAGATGATGAAAGATCTGGAAAAGAAGGAGTAATAAGAAAAGTAAAAGAATGGGCGAAAGCTTATCAAATAGAAAGAATGCTATCAAAAGACCAAATATTAGAATTATACTTAAATATAATATTTGTTGGTGGAAGTAACAATTTAGGTGTAGAAGTTGGAGCTGAATATTATTTTAACAAATCAGCATCAGACTTAGACCTAGCAGAATGTGCATTCTTAGCAGGAATTAATAATTCACCAAATTCATATAATCCTTATGGGGAAAAAGATAAATCAGAATTAATTAAAAAGAGAACAAAAACAGTATTAGGAAAAATGCTAGAATTAGGAATGGTTCAGCAAAATGAATATGATGAAGCAGTAAAAAAAGTTGAAGATGGATTATCATTCCAAAAAGCAGAAAATTTAGGCTCGATTTATTCTTATCATACAGATGCAACAATATCACAAGTAATAGAAGATGTTGCAAAAGAAAAAGGAATATCAAAAAGCCTAGCATCAACTTATGTTTACAGTAGTGGACTTACAATTTACTCAACACAAGATACAGCACTTCAATCTAAAATGGATGAAGTTATGGTAAATAAAAGTAAAGATTATATAAGAAAATCTAAAAAAGTAGATGGAGCAACATCACAATCAGCGATGGTTATAATAGATAATTCAACAGGATATGTTGTAGGAGTTGAAGGTGGACTTGGAGAAAAGAACGAATCAAGAGGGTTAAATAGAGCAACACAAAGCCCAAGACAAACAGGATCTTCAATAAAACCACTAACATCACTTGTACCTGGAATAAATGAGGGGGTAATTACACCTGCAACAATTTATGATGATAATTCAACAGACTTTGGAATAAAAGGATGGACACCAAAAGATTATAATGCATTTAAAGGATTAATATCTATTAGAAGTGCAATAACAACCTCACAAAACATACCATTTATTAAGGTTGTTGATGAATTAACACCTGCAAAATCTGCAGAATACCTAGAAAAAATGGGAGTAACATCATTAACAGATGCAGATAAACAAGCATTAGCAGCTGTATCGATTGGTGGTTTTACAAATGGTATAACACCACTTGAAATGGCAGGAGCTTATGCTACAATTGCAAATAACGGAACATATAGGAGACCTATGTTTTATACAAAAGTTACAGATCCAGACGGAAATACAGTTCTAGAAGGAAAACAAGATAGTCAAGAAGTAATATCTGAACAAGCAGCTTATGTAATAAAGAGTTTATTAAAATCAGTTGTAGAAGATAGCGCAGGAACTGCAAAATATTGTAAAATATCTGGAATAGATGTTGCAGCAAAAACAGGAACAACAAATAGTAACTATGATAAATGGCTATGTGGATTTTCAAATTATTATACAGCAGCTACTTGGTATGGTTTTGACCAAAACGAAGAAGTATCTGGAGCAACAAATGTTGCAGGAAGAATTTGGTCTGCTGTTATGTCAAAAGTACACGAAGGAAAAGACAAATCAACATTTAATCAACCATCAGGTGTAGTTACAGAAACAATATGTAGAGTATCTGGAAAAAAAGCTACAAGTAAGTGCTCAGATACATATCAAGAAGTATTTGTAGAAGGAAAGGTTCCAGGAGATTGTGATGGACACTCAAATTCTGTTGAAGTTTGTAGCGAAACAGGTTTACTTGCAAACGAATATTGTCCAAATAAAGTAACAAAATACCATTCATATACTGTTGAAAAAGAAAGATTAGGACTATGGAAAACAAATGGTTCGTCATCTACAAGTGCACCAACAACTTATTGTACAGTTCACAACGCATCAAATAGTGGAAATTCTAATAAGAATAATGATAGTGAACCTGTAATTACATTAAATGGAGAAAGTCATATTACATTAAATGTAGGAGACACATATAGTGAACAAGGAGCAACCGCAAAAGATGATAAAGATGGAGATATATCAAGTAAAATATCAATGTCAGGTTCAGTAAATACATCAAAAGCTGGAAAATATACAATAACATATTCAGTAAAAAATTCTAATGGAAAAACAGCAACAAAAACAAGAACAATAACTGTAAAAGCAAAAGAACCTGTAAAAGAGCCAGAAAAGCCTGCAGAAAACACAACTGGAAATGACGGCAAAAATACAACTACTGAAAAAGAAAATACAGCGGGTTCAGGTAACACAACACCAACTACTGAAAATAAAACTAATGAATAATAAATAAAAGGATACAGTAAGAGCTTTGCTGTATCCTAATAAACTAAAAAAGGAAGTGATAGGACAGTGGATATATATTTTTACAACACTTTAACAAAATCAAAAGACAAATTTGAACCAATAAACAAAGAAGAAGTTAGAATGTACTCATGTGGGCCAACAGTATATAAAGATGCTTCAATTGGAAATATGAGAACATACATAATGAATGATTTAATAAGAAGAGTTCTAAAATATAATGGATATAAAATAAAACATACAATGAATATAACAGATGTTGGACATTTAGTATCAGATGCAGATGAGGGAGAAGATAAAATGCTTAAATCAGCAAGAGAAATGCAAAAAACTCCTTATGAAATTGCAAAATATTACACGAAATTATTTATGAATGACCTAGAAAAACTAAATGTAGAAACACCGGAAGTTGTATGTAAAGCTACAGACCATATAGAAGATATGATAAAATATGTACAAAAACTATTAGAAAATGGCTATGCTTATGAAACATCTACAGCAATATATTTCGATGTATCAAAATTAGATGAATATGGAATATTATCAGGAATAAAGCTTGAAGACCAAAAAGCAGGAGCGAGAGTTGATGTAGATACAGAAAAAAGAAATCCCTATGATTTTGCATTATGGATAAAAGCAAAACCAAATCACATAATGAAATGGGAAAGCCCATGGGGATTATCATATCCAGGATGGCACATAGAATGTTCAGCAATGGGGCAAAAATATTTAGGCGAACAATTTGACATTCACACAGGAGGAATTGACTTAATTCCAACACACCACGAAAACGAAATTGCACAAAGCAAAGGTGCATGTGGCAAAATACCAGCAAAATACTGGATACATGGGGAATACTTATTAATAAATGGTGGAAAAATGTCGAAAAGCTTAAACAATGTTTATTTACTAAAAGATATAACCCAAAAAGGATATGATCCATTAACCTACAGACTATTTACATATTCAAGTAGTTATAGAACAAAATTGAATTTTACTTGGGAAGGAATTGAGGCTAGCCAAAAGGCTTTAGAAAAATTAAGAGCTGGGTATCAAAAACATCTTGAGGGAAATGAAGATATATTGGATGAGGAAATTTCTAAATATGAGGAAAATTTCCATAAAGCCATAAATGATGACTTAAATATGCCACTTGCAATAAGTGTAGTTTGGGATGTTGTAAAAAATCCTAAAAAGTCTAAAAAATTAGCTAAGCTTTTGGATAAATTCGATACAGTTTTGGCTTTGAGCTTAGATAAAAAAAGTGAAAATCAAGAGAAAATCCCAGAAGAAGTTCTTAAACTTGCTGAGGAAAGATTGAAAGCAAGACAAGAGAAAAATTGGGCAGAGTCTGATAGACTTAGAAATGAGATTTTAGCTTTAGGTTATAGTATAAAAGATAGTAAAGAAGGTTATGAATTGAGCCGTTAAAATTTCTGATTTGGGACGGTTCTTTTTCCGAAAAAGAACCGTCCCAAATGCAAAAAAAGGAGGAAGAAATGGAAAAAAAAAGAATAGTAACAGGAGATAGACCAACAGGAAGATTACATATTGGACACTATTTTGGTTCATTAATAAATAGAGTAAAGTTACAAGATGAATACGAAACATATATACTAGTAGCTGATGTACAAGCATTAACAGACAATTTCAACAATCCAGATAAAGTAAGAAAAAATGTAAGAGAACTTGTAATAGACTATTTATCTTGTGGAATAGACCCTGAAAAAGCAACAATATATATACAATCAATGATACCAGAAACAGCAGAACTTACAGTGTTTTACTCAAATTTAGTTACAATATCAAGACTTCAAAGAAATCCGACAGTAAAAACAGAATTAGCACAAAAAAAGGATTTGTTTGGAGAAAGTGTAACTTATGGATTTTTAGGATATCCTGTAAGTCAAGCTGCAGATATTACAGTTTTAGATGGAGAAATAGTACCAGCAGGAGAGGACCAAGAACCATTAATAGAACAATGTAGAGAAATAGTTAGAAAATTTAATTCTATATATGGAGATGTATTAAAGGAACCAGAAATATATTTATCGCAAAATAGAAGAATTAAAGGTTTAGATGGAAATGAAAAAATGGGTAAATCTTTAGGAAATGCTATATATATTTCTGATAGTGAGGATGAGATAACTAAAAAGGTTATGAGTGCGGTAACAGACCCAAATAGAATTAGAAAAGATGATAAAGGAAATCCAGATGTTTGTATGGTTTCATATTATCACAAATTATTTAGTTCTGAGGAAGAATGCAAGGCAGTTTGCGAAGAATGTAGAGCAGGAAAAAGAGGATGTGTTGCTTGTAAAAAGCAATTAGCTAAAAATACAGCTGAATTTTTAAGACCTATGAGAGAAAAAAGAGAATATTTAGAACAACATCCAGAAATAATAGACAAGGTTTTAAAAGAAGGAACTGAAAAAGCAAGAAAAGAAGCTGCTAAAACTATGAAAAAAGTTAAAGAAGCAATGAAGTTAGATTATTTTGAAGAATAGGACGTGAAAAAATGATAGATTTTAAACAAATAATTGCAGAAGAAATTTCAAAAGCAATATCTGTACCAAAAGAAGAATTAGCATCATATATAGAAATTCCAAAGGACATAAATAATGGAGATTATGCTTTTCCATGTTTCAGACTTGCAAAAACTTTAAGAAAAGCGCCTCCTGTAATTGCAAATGAAATAAAAGAAAATTTAAAATTTGATGAAACCGTAATTACAAAAGTAGAAATTGCAGGTGGATACTTAAACTTTTTTGTAAATAAAGAAGCAAAAATAAAAACAGTTTTAGAAGAAATTTCTCAAAATAAAGAATATGGAAAATCTGAAATAGGAAAAGGTAAAAATATAATAGTAGAATATTCATCTCCAAACATTGCAAAACCATTCCATATAGGGCATTTAAGAACAACCGGAATTGGTCAAGCACTTTATAATATCTATAAATATTTAGGATACAATGTAACAGGAATAAATCATCTTGGAGATTATGGAACACAATTTGGAAAGATGATAGAAGGTTACAAATTATGGAGAAATGAATACAGTTTTGCTGAACACCCAATTGACGATATGCTAGACCTATATGTAAGAATAAATAACCTTTGTAAAGAAGATGAAAATGTATTAAATGCATGTAGGGAAAATTTTAGAAAACTTGAAAATAATGATGAATATTGCTTAGAAATATGGAACAAATTTAAAACTTTAAGTTTAAAAGAATTCCAAAGAATTTATGATATGCTTGGAACTACATTTGATTCATGGAATGGAGAATCATTTTATACAGACAAAATGCCAGAAACAATTGAAATCTTACAAAAATCTGGACATTTAATAGAATCAGATGGGGCAAAAATAATAGATTTAGAAGACCAAGGAATTAATACACCTTGTATGGTTGTAAAATCAAATGGATCTACAACTTATGATACAAGGGACTTAGCTGCTGTACTTTATAGAGCAAGAACTTATGACTTTGATAAATGTTTATATGTTGTTGCTTATGAGCAGGATTTACATTTTAGACAAATATTTGGAGCGGCTAAATATTTAGGCTTAGATGAAAAATACCTAAAAGGCTTGGAACACGTATCGTATGGAATGGTAAGACTAAAATCTGGGAAAATGTCAACAAGAGAGGGAACTGTTGTAAAACTTGAGGATTTACTAAATGAAGCAGTTTCAAGAGTTCAAAAAATTATAGAGGAAAAAGATTCAAACCTAGAAAACAAAGAAGAAGTTGCGAAAAAAGTTGGAATTGGTGCGGTTGTATTTAACAACTTAGCAACAAACAGAATAAAAGACCAAGTTTTTGATTGGGACGAAGTACTAAATTTTCAAGGGGAAACAGGACCTTATATCCAATATACTTATGTTAGAACAAAAAGCGTTTTAGAAAAAGCTGGAAGTGTGCCAAATTTAGAAAATATAGATTTTGAAAACTTGAAAGATGAATATTCTTTAAGATTGATAAATATAATTTATAATTTTGGAGATACTTTAAAACAGGTAGTAGATAAGAATGAGCCTTCAATTTTAGCAAGATATTTAATTGATTTGGCAAAAGCTTACAGTTCATTTTACAATGAAAATAAAATTATTATTCATCCTGCTAATTACTTTTCAGCCCTTAGTATTCGGAGCTAATGACATACCTGAACGACCGCTTTATCTTGACCCTTCCCAGTCAGTCCAAACAAGAGTGGAAAATCTGATGTCCTTAATGACGCTGAAAGAAAAGGTTGCCCAAATGTGCCAGTATGTAGGTC
>OLPI01001575.1_pt1 | contig 19925 bp, 13 predicted proteins | sample 1672361 | NCBI WGS metagenome assembly OLPI01 (sample SAMEA3136675, study PRJEB25190) | human gut metagenome
TTGCAACGCTGGTCAGCAGGCTGGACTGGAACCAGCCGCGGAACTGGTCGCCGCCTTCCATATACATATCAGCCGGGAAGCGCAGCTCGGGGCGCTCCTCCAGCACAGCGGCGTGGGTGGAGCCGGAGTCGAACCAGACATCCATGATGTCGGTGTCCTTGGTCCACTCGGAAGCACCGCACTTTTCGCACACTTCGCCTGCGGGGATGATCTGCTCGGCATCGTACTTATACCATGCGTCAGAGCCTTCCTTGCGGAACAGGGCGCTGACAGCCTTGATGGTAGCATCGGTGATGTGGTAGGTGCCGCACTTCTTGCAGTAGAAGGCGGGGATAGGCACGCCCCAAGTGCGCTGGCGGCTGATGCACCAGTCGTTACGGTCGCGCACCATGCCGGTCATGCGGTCATGGCCCCAATCCGGCATCCAGGTGACGGTATCAATTGCCTTGTACACGTCCTCGCGGAACTTGGCAATGGAGCAGAACCACTGCTCGGTAGCGCGGAAGATGATGGGATGATGGCAGCGCCAGCAGTGGGGGTACTGGTGCTTGATGTGCACCTGACCCATCACAGCGCCGGAAGCAGTCAGGTCGGCCAGAATGGTCTTGTTGGCTGCCCACACGCGCTGACCAGCGTACTTGCCGGCCAGCTCGGTCAGATAACCGCCGTCATCCACGGGCACCGTGATGGGCACCTGCGGATACTTCTGGCAGACGTTGAAGTCGTCCACGCCGTGACCGCCTGCGGTATGAACGCAGCCGGAACCGCTTTCCAGCGTAACGTGGTCGCCCAGAATGACCCAGCCCTCCTTGGGCAGGTAGACGTGGTTATAGCGCATCAGCTCGAACTCAGCGCCGGAAACGGGCTCGCCCACGATCTCATAGTTCTCGATGTGGCAGGCGTCCATGACGCTCTTGACCAGATCGGTCGCCATGATGTGGTACTCCTCGCCGATCTTGACGAAGGAGTACTCGAACTGACCGTTCAGGCAGATGGCCTCGTTGGCGGGCAGGGTCCAAGTGGTGGTGGTCCAGATGACGAAGTAGGTCTTATCCATGGGGATGCCGTACTTTGCCAGCACACCGTTGGGATCCTGCGAGACGTGGAAACGCACAAAGATGGAATCGCAGTCGTCCTCGCCGTACTCGATCTCGGCCTCAGCCAGCGCGGTGCGGCAGTCCGGGCACCAGTACACGGGCTTCAGACCCTTGTAGATGTAGCCCTTCTTGGCCATCTCGCCGAAGATCTCGATCTGACGTGCCTCAAACTCCGGCTTCAGGGTCAGGTAGGGGTGCTCAAAGTCACCGATGACGCCCAGACGCTTGAACTGGTCGCTCATGATGTCGATGTGCTCGGTGGCAAACTTTTCGCAGATCTGGCGCAGCTCCAGCTTGGAGATGTCCTTCTTCTTGTCACCGACGGAGGACAGGGCCTTCAGCTCAATGGGCAGGCCGTGGGTATCAAAGCCGGGCACATAGGGAGCCTGAAAGCCCTCCATGTTCTTCTCACGGATGATGATGTCCTTGATGATCTTATTCAGCGCGGTGCCCATGTGGATGTTGCCGTTGGCATACGGAGGGCCATCGTGCAGGATGAACTGAGGCTTGCCCTCATTGTGCTTCATGAGCTGGTTGTACAGGTCGTTGTCGTCCCAATCCTTGAGCATGACCGGCTCCTTCTTGGGCAGACCGGCACGCATCTCAAACAGGGTCTTGGGCAGGTTCAGAGTACTATCGTACTGAGACTTATTCTTAGCCACTGGTTTACACTCTCCTCTATTGGTTTTGCAATCGCAAGCAGCGCAGTTGTGCGCCTGATGGTTATCGAAAACAGCGTTTTGCTGTCGATGCATGGTTTTTTATTCGCTGAAGCTCACGCCCTGAAATGCAGCGTTGGGGTCTGCGGGGGGCGGGTCGAGCTTGAGCTGGGATTCATCCTTTTCCCAGAAGTCCTCGCCCTTATCGGAAGCAGGGACGGCGGGGGCAGCTTCGGCCTCGGAGGCGTCCGCAGCGGGTGCGGTCTCTGCGTTCTCAGCGTCAGCAGCCTCTGCCTCGGGCAGCTCCTCGCCTGCATCCTGCGCGGCCGCCTCTTCCTTCTGCTGGAACTCCGGCAGACGGCTCAGGGACTCCACGTGGGTGCGGTAGAGGTTCAGCACGTCGGACTTGAAGCGGGTGACTTCGAGACGGACGCGGTCATACTCCCGCTCCTCGGCCAGCTTCTTGTCGTTGGCCTCGCTGATGATCTCATCGGCGCGGTCGCTGGCCTTCTGCAGCAGCTCGTTGGCATCCCGGATGATGTCGTCGCCGCGCAGATTTGCACGGTGCAGGATGTCCTCAGCTTTCTGGTTGGCCTCGCGGATGACGTTTTCACCCATCCGCTGGGCATTGATGAGGGCGCTCTTGAGCATATCTCCGTCGGCCTCATAGCTCTGCATACTGCGGCGCAGCGTCTCGTTCTCCGCAGTCAGATCGGCCACCTGCTTGCGCAGCGCCTCCATCTGTCCTGCATCCTGCTCGAGCTGCTGTTCTACCTTATCCAGAAAACGGTCCACGTCCTCGGTGCGGTAGCCGCGGAGATTCTTTTCGAATTGGACAGCGCGCACGTCCTGCGGTGTCAGCATAGTGATCTCCTCCATTTATTCCGGTCCTTCGCATCAATACTGGAAGAACTCGATGATTTGTCGGTCTTTTTTACTCTTGCCCGGCAGAGCCGTCAGGCGGAAGCGCCCTTTGCCCCGCACGGTGAACACATCCGATGGGTACACCGGCGCGTGGGCGCTGGAAGCGGGCAGATGGTTGATCTCCACCCGTCCCGCCGCCACAAGCTCTGCGGCCATGCCCCGGCTGCACCGCAGCATGGCCGCCAGCACAGCGTCCAGACGCAGGGACGACACGGTGGCCGTCTGCAAACGGCGCTCGGCCTCGGCGAACTGCGGCACCTCGTCCAGTGCCAGCAGCTGGGCCGTCACCTCGGTGCGGCCCACGCTGCGCAGCTCCTGACAGATGAGGTCTGCGGCCGGCTCCAGCGCGAACACATAGGCGGTGCCCGGCTCTTCCGGCGGCAGGACGATGTCGCCCAGCGCCTCCCGGCGAAGCTCGAGGCCCATCAGGCTGCCCAGATAGTCCTTGTGGACGGGCAGCTGTGCCCCGGCCAGCCCGCGGCACCTGAGCCGGACGCAGCAGACCGGGCAGGCCGGATAGCAGTCCTCCGGCTCAAGGCAGAGCACCCGGCGCTCTGCCCCGGGCCATCCGCCCTCGAAGCGGCAGCTTTCTTCCGGCGCGTCGGCGCGGTTGAGTGCCGCCTGCGCCAGCTGCTGTTCCCGGTCGCTCAGAAAGGCCGAATAGCGGGCGATGCCCCGGCCAAAGGCGGCGCGGGCCAGATCCTCCACATGGCGCATGAGGAAGCGCTCCTCATCGTTCTGCGCCGGGACGAAGCCCCGCACGCCGGGCTGTGCATCAATAGAACGCGCCATTGTTCTCCAGCTCGTCCAGCAGGTCGCCCATGATGTCTACGTTGTAGGGGGTAATGATGAAGGTGCTGTTGGCTACCCGCTTGATCTGGCCGTTGTTGGCGTAGGCCACACCGGAGAGGAAGTCCACCAGACGGCGGGAGACCTCTTTGTTGGTGGACTCCAGATTCAGCACAACGGTGCGCTTGTTGTTCAGGTGGTCTGCAATGGTGCTGGCGTCCTCGAAGTGCTCGGGCTTGACCAGAACGACCTTCAGCTGGGTGGTGGCGTGGATGTTGACCACCTTGCCGTTCCGCTTGGGGGCCGCGTCCTCCTCGGGGGCGTCCTCCTCGTCGGCACCTGCGGTGCCGATGCCGTTGTTGTTATTCACCATCTGAGGGCCGTCGTCCATGTACTGATCGTCGTAATCGTCCTCACTGCCAAAAAGTCCTTTTTTCAGACTATCCACAAAAGACATAGAAACTTGCTCCTTTCATTCAGGCAGCTCACGCCGCCCGGCACCCCTTTGTGAACAAAGAGCTGCTAATAGCTTTTTCTATTATCTGATTTTTTGCATCAGATGTCAATAACTATAAAAGCTTTCCATCATACAAATTTTGTCCTGAGACGATGATCTCGTCATAAAGGCGGACTTCGCTGATGGTTTTGGTCTTATCGGTGCTGCTGGGCATGACGATGCAGTAGTCGCCATCCGTCACCAGCGGATGAGCGCTGTCCACAGGGTCGATCTTACAGAAGCGGGCGAGATTTCCGTACTTGACGTAGACGCCCGGGATGTAATTTTCGCCCTGCGTCTCGGACTCGGTGCCGTCTTCCTTTAAATAATGGACAGCCTCGATGGGGATACGCAGGCCGGTGGTCTCGTCCACGATGATCTGGGCCTTGGCCCGGCTGAGGCGGAGGACATCGCCGTTGATGACCTCGCAGGTGACGACGAAGCGGGCCAAGCCGCTGGTCTCGTCGATGCTCACCTCCGACACCGACGCCTTGAGGGGCGTTTCCATCTGGCCGGGAAACTTGATCTTCACCGAGCGGGTCAGGGGCTTGCCGTTGTCCCCCAGCAGCTTCTCCCCCTCCTTGGCCGAGCAGAGGCCGACATACCTCCACGTAAAGCCCGAGACGAGCTTGCCCGCGCAGCCGTCCAGCGGCAGCTCCGGGTCGGAGTTCAGATAGGCCTCAAGACCGGCAGCATCCAGCGCGAGGATGTCGTCCGCCCCGGCGTTGAGCCGTCCGGCGGCGGTGCTGCGGATGAAGTAGCCGGTCTGGGGGGCGGTGATCTGGGTGGGCGCGCCCAGCTGGGCCTGCACCTGCGCCGACTGCTGAGTGAGGGCCGCGATCTGGGCCGAAAAATCCGAGACTTCCCCCGTGATGACCCAGAGCTTGTTCTGGGCGAGGATGTAATTTTCCTCGCCCTGCGCCGTCTCGTCATAGGCAGAGCTGTCCAGCGCATCCATCAGGTCATAAAGTGCGCCGGAACGCTCTTTTCTCAGGGAGTCCAGCTGGGTGGCGGTGGTGTTCTGAGACCGCTGCAGCAGCTCGATCTGGTCGTTCAGAGCTGTGAGCTGCTGGCGGAGGCCCGCCTGTTCCGGGCTGCTGTAGATCTCGGCCACCGCAGCGCCCGCCGAAACGCGCTCGCCGTCGGCGGCGAGGTAGCCCAGCGTCCCGCTGCCGGAGATGTAGGTCTCGTCGAAGAGCAGGACGCCGTCGGCGCTCACGGTATCCGCCACCGTGGCAAGCATCGCTGTCTCGTAGGTGTTGGGCGGGAAGAGCACCTGCAAGGCCTGATAGCCCACATAGATGCCCGCCAGAACCACCGCCACCACAGCGATGCCCGCCAGACGGCTCAGCACACCCGGCGTTCCGGGTTCTGAATGCGTTTTATCGGCCATAAAAGGTCACCCTTTCGCTAAAAATTCTCGGGTCAGTCGGACAGCCCGGGCCGCAGCGTCCGGCGCGGAAGCGTCCAGCCAGACCACGCCGTCCATATGGCGGAACCAGGTCAGCTGGCGCTTGGCGTAGTTGCGGGAGGCCTGCTTGAGCTTTTCGGTGCAGGCATCCAGCGGGGCCATCCCCTCAAAATAGGAGAAGAACTCCTTGTAGCCGATGGCCTGCGCTGCCGTGCGGTAGGTCTGGCGGTGGTCATAGACCAGCTTTGCCTCATCGAGGAGGCCGGCGTCCAGCATCTTGTCCACCCGCAGGTCGATGCGGCGGTAGAGCTGGGTGCGATCGGGAAAGTCCAGACCCAGCACCAGCGAACGATAGGGCCGCTCCGACGGGAGGGACTGGGCCTTTTGCTCGCTCAGACGCTTGCCGGTGGCCCGGAAATGTTCCAGCGCCCGCAGGACTCGCACCTGATTGTTCGGATGGATGGCGGCGGCGGCTTCCGGGTCGGCAGCCTGCAGCTCTTTGTACATGGCCTCCGGACCTTTTTCGGCCAGCTCTGTGGCCAGCTGTTCCCGCAGGCCGTCCGGCGTCTTCTCGGCGGCGAAGCGGACACCGTACAAAAAGCTCTGGACATAGAGGCCCGTGCCGCCCACGAGGATGGGCAGACGGCCTCGGGCGGAAATGTCCGCCTCGAGCGTTCCGGCCAACGTCACGAAATCTGCCACGCTGAAGAGCTCATCCGGCTCCAGAATATCCACCGCATGGTGCGGGATGCCGTGGGTCTCTTCGGGCGCGACCTTCGCCGTACCGACGTCTAATCCTTTATAGATCTGCATCGAGTCGGCGCTGATGACTTCGCCCTCGAAAGCTTCGGCCAGCGCCACGCCGAGAGCGGTCTTGCCGGTGGCAGTGGGGCCGACGACGGCCAGCACCGGATGCTTCTGATTTTTATCACACGATTCGGCCAAACTGCTTTTCCAGCTCCTTTCGGGTGAGTTTGAGAACGCAGGGGCGCCCATGGGGGCAGAAGGGCGGCACTTCGCCGGAAAGAATTTTTTCGGCCAGCGCCATCAGCTCCTGCGGCGAGGTGTGGTCGCCCGCCTTGATGGCGGCACGGCAGGAGATGGAATGGAGCACCCACTCTGTCCGCTCGTTCAACGCGTCGCGGCTGCCGTGGGCCAGCTTTGCCGCCAGCTCGACCAACAGATCTTCGGCACTGCTCTGCTCCACATCAGCGGGGACCGAGCGCAGGCAGACCGAGCTGCCGCCAAAATCGCTCACCTCGAGACCTGCGCTTTCCAGCAGGTCGAGGTTGGCCAGCAGAGCGGTCTTTTCCTCGGCGGAGAGCTCCACCACCAGCGGCTCCAGGAGAAGCTGACTGGGGACATCGCCGTAGTGGGCGGCCAGTTTCTCGAAGAGCTGGCGTTCATGGGCGGCGTGCTTGTCAATGATGCAGATCTCGTCGCCCCGCTCCGCGAGGATATAGGTGCGGAAGATCTCGCCCACATACCGCAGAGGCTCCGGGCCGTCCTGAACGTCAAAGCCCAGCTGCTCCGGAGCTGCGCTCTGCTGAGGTTCATCCGAAGCCTCCGGCAGCGGCGGACGCTCCGGTTCATCCGGGACAGGCTCCCACGCGGCCATATGATCGCGGGTGACATCCGGCAGGTCGATGTCTGCCTCGATGTCCAGCTGTGACTCACTGGATGCAGCCCGGAAGGGCGGCGGCTCAAGGACACTTTCCTTCTGCGGCGGCTCAGGACTGTGAAGGGCAGCGTTCATCGGAAGAGGCTCGAAGGCCGCAACCGTTGTCCATGTGTGTTCCGATGCCGACGCAGCCTTTTCCGGGGCTTTTACGGGCAGCGGGAGGATGTCCCGCTCCGGGGCAGAGGGCTGTGTCGTGCGGGGTGTCACAGACGCTGCCGGTGCCGCTGGGCGGAGAGGTTTTTCCTCCGGGTGCGGCAGGCTTCCCGGCTCTGCCTGACCCGAAATCACCGCCGAAAGTCCTGTAAAGTTATTGCTCTTTACAGCATTTTCTTCTTTATTTCCGCTATTTTCATGTTTGTTGGATACATTATTCTCTTTCTCACTGTCAAAGACGAACTGTCTCTCCCCTGTACCAGGCTGGCTCAACGCCAGCTTGACAGCATGGTAGACAAGGTCGAAGATGTCGTTTTCCCGGGCAAAGCGGACTTCTGTTTTTGCCGGATGGACGTTGACATCCACAAGGTCGGCAGGCATCTCAAGAAGCAAGATCCCTCCAGGGAACTTGCCCTGCATCATGGTGCCCTTGAACGCCATCTCCATGCCCGCCATCATGGTGCGGTTGCGGACGTAGCGGCCATTGATATAGAAATACTGCATACTGCGGCTGGCGCGGCAGCTGCGGGGCTGGGTGATCAGGCCCCAGACCCGGTAGACGCCCTCACGGTTGTCCACCTCCATCAGGTCGCGGCTGAACTCCCGGCCCAGCACAGCGTAAGCCGCACTGCGGAGCTGGCCGTCGCCGGGGGTGACATACTGCAGCTTGCCCTCACGGAGGAACTTGAAGCTCACCTCAGGGTGGCTGAGGGCCACATGGCCCACGAGGTCGGCCACGAAGGTGCCCTCGCTGGAATCCTTTTTGAGAAACTTCATCCGGGCGGGCGTGTTGAAGAAGAGGTCCCGGACGCGGATGGTGGTACCGACGCCCCGGGCACCCGGTTCGATGGGCTGCTCTTCCCCGCCCTCGATGCGGTAGAGGGAAGCGCACTCGTCGGCCTCGGTACGGGTGAGCAGCTCGACCCGGGCCACGCTGGCGATGGAGGCCAGTGCCTCGCCCCGGAAGCCCAGCGTGTGGATGCTGTTGAGGTCATCTTCCGTCCAGATCTTGCTGGTGGCGTGGCGGATGAAGGCTGTGGGGATGTATTTCGCCTCGATGCCGGTGCCGTTGTCGCTGATCTCGATGAGGCGGACGCCGCCCGACTCGATGGAGACGGTGATCTGGGACGCGCCTGCGTCGATGGCGTTTTCCAGCAGCTCCTTCACGACCGACGCGGGCCGCTCCACCACCTCACCGGCGGCGATGAGTTCTGCGGTGTGCTTGTCCAGAACGTGTATCTCTGCCATTCGTTTCCCTCCGTTTCAGATAAACTCAGCCCTTCAGGCTTCCGCTCAGGGTCTTTTTCAGCTCATAGAGAAAGTTCAGCGCCTCGATGGGGGTCAGGGTATTGGGGTCTGCCTGCCGCAGCCGCTTTTTGATGGTCTCCGCCTTTTCATCGATGAAGTAAAGCTGCTCGCTTTCCTCCCGGGGCTTGGCACGGGTCTTTACCCTCGCCTCGCTCACCGTCTGTCCCTCCTCCAGAGAGGACAGCACCTCGTAGGCTCTGTCGATGACCCACCGGGGAATGCCCGCCAGCTTGGAAACCTCGATGCCGTAGCTTTCATCCACCCCGCCGGGAATGATGCGCCGCAGGAAAACAATATCCTCGCCGCGCTTTTTCACCGCCACATTGTAGTTCTTTACGCAGGGGATCAGCTCCTCCAGCTCGGTCAGCTCGTGGTAGTGGGTGGCAAACAGCGTCTTGGCGCCCAGTTTTTTGCGGTCGGCAATATATTCTATCACGGCACGGGCAATACTCATGCCGTCATAGGTCGAAGTCCCCCGCCCGATCTCATCCAGGATCAGCAGGCTCTTTTCGGTGGCCTCCCGCAGGATGTCCGCCACCTCACTCATCTCCACCATAAAGGTGGATTGTCCGGTGGTCAGGTCGTCGCTGGCGCCCACACGGGTATATATCCCGTCCACAATGCCGATTTTGGCGCTTGCCGCCGGAACAAACGACCCGATCTGCGCCATCAGCACGATCAGTGCCACCTGCCGCATATAGGTGGATTTACCCGCCATATTTGGGCCGGTCAGCACCGCTATCTGGTTTTCCCGGTTATTGAGCCTGGTATCGTTCGGTACAAAGGGTACCCCGTCCAAAAGCTGCTCCACCACCGGGTGCCGCCCCTCGCTGATGACGATCTCATCCGAGAGATCGACGGTGGGGCAGCAGTAATTGTTATTGAGCGCCACCGTAGCCAGGCTGCACAGCATATCCAGCGCCGCCACCGCAGCCGCCGTCTGCTGGATGCGGGGAAGCTCCGCCGCCACCGCCGTTCTTACCTGCTCGTACAGCTCGGCCGCCCGGTCGATGGCCTCCTGCTGGGCACGCAGCACACGCTCCTCCAGCTCCTTTATCTCCTCGGTGATGTACCGTTCGGCATTGGTCAGCGTCTGCTTGCGGATATAATGTGCCGGCACCTGATCCCGGAAGGAATTGGAGATCTCGATATAATAGCCAAACACCCGGTTATAGCCGATGCGCAGCGTCCGAATGCCGGTGGCGTCCTTTTCCCGTTCCTCTATCTCCGCCAGAATACCCCGGATATCCTTGGAAAGATGCCGGGCCTCATCCAGCCGCTTATCATATCCCGTCCGGATGACGCCGCCCTCCTTGAGGGGGGTGCTGTCATCGGGGTCAATCGCGGCGCCGATGAGCCGGGCCACATCCTCCAGCGGGTCGATGTTCTGCTCGATCTCCCGCAGCAGGGCGCACTGTACCCCGCCTAAAAGCTCCTTAACGGCAGGCAGCCGCATGGCGGTCTGTCCCAGCGCTATCATATCCTTGACAGGGGGATTGCCGTACACCACACGAGTCATCAGCCGTTCCAAATCATACACACCGTCCAGCTCCGCCGCAAGCTCGCTGATGAGAATACTGTTTCTGGTCAGCTCGGTCACGGCGTGCAGCCGCCGGTTAATGGCATTCACCGATAACAGCGGCTGCTCGATGGAGGAGCGCAGCAGCCGCCGCCCCATCGAGGTCTTGGTCTTATCCAGCACCCAGAAAAGCGTTCCCCGCTTTTCCCGGTTCCGCATCGTTTCGGTCAGCTCCAAATTACGGCGTGCCGCCACATCCAGCCGCATGAATTCCTGCGGCAGATAGGTTGTGACCTCCAGCAGGCGTTCCAGCCCGGTAAACTGTGTCACCTTGAGGTAGGCCAGCAGCCCGCCCAGTGCCTGTACCGCCAGCGGGCTTTCCGCCAGCCGGTTTACGGTGTCCTCGCCAAACTGCTCACTCACCAACCGGGCCGCATTTTCGGGGGAATAGGCAGCCCTATCCCCTGCCTGCGCCGCACAGCACAGCCGGTCCTTCAAAAAGCCGACCACGCCCCGCAGCTGCGGCAGCTCCTCGGCATAGATGACCTCGTGGGGGCTGTATTTGCCCAGCTCATTGATGACCGCCATTTCCCCGGAGACCTCGGTCACCAGAACGCTGCCGGTGGAAATATCGGCAAAGGCCAGACCGCATCGCTCCCCGGAGGGACACAGGCTGCAAATGTAGTTATTGCTGCCCTCCTCCAGCATATTGGCTTCCATCAGGGTACCGGGGGTCACCACCCGCACAATATCCCGCTTGACCATCCCCTTGGCCAGCGCCGGGTTTTCCATCTGCTCGCAGATGGCCACCTTGTAGCCCTTTTTCACCAGCCGCGCAATATAGTTTTCCACGCTGTGATAGGGCACCCCGCACATGGGCGCGCGGTCGGGGAGGCCGCAGTCCCGCCCGGTCAGCGTCAATTCCAGCTCCCGGGAGGCGGTCACGGCATCATCAAAGAACATCTCGTAGAAATCTCCGAGACGGAACATGAGGATCTGGTCCCGATGCTCATCCTTCATGGAAAGATACTGCTGCATCATGGGGGATAATTTACTGCGGTCCTGCGGTATCAGCGACATTTCGGCACCCTCTTTTTTGTCAATCTTTCATTCCGGCAGGCAGCCTTAATGGCAGCCGCCGCAGGAGGAGCAATCTCCGCCGCAGGCCTGCTCCTCGATCTCGTAGGGGTTCTCGCCCGCAGCGCTGCCCTCGATGATCTGCATGATAAACCGCACCACACCGTCCAGCTCATCCTTGGTGGTGGAATAGGCAATCATCAGCGGGTCGCTGACGATCTCCTCGTAAAGTCTTTTCACCTCGGCGTTCAGCTCCGCTATTTTTTCGTTGTCCTTTTCCTCGGCGATGATGGCCCGGTTGAGATCCAGCTTTTTGAGGTTGAACTGCCCCAGCTTATCCTGCAAAATCTCGCTCTTATCGGCAGCGGTCTTGGCCACGATAAATGCGGTAAATTCATCGGTATCCTGGATGCCGACGCCCAACTCTCTTGCCTTCTCGATCAGTTCGGTGTAAGTCATGGTATATCCTCCGTTTGGTTTATTGTATTTTTAGAATCAACTTGATTTTGCGCCTTTTTCTCCGGCGGCACGCCTCCGCTCCGCCTCGGGCAGACCCTCCGATTTCCTCCGGGCTGCCCTCATCCGCTGCGCCGCGCCGCCTGCCCCGCTTAAACCGGTTCTCCCCGCAGGGCCCAGTTCATCGCGGCGGTGATGCGTACCTCCATAAACTCCCCGATCCTTTCGGGCGGGGCCGCCACCTCCACGATGGTATTATCCTCGCTGCGGCAGGAAAGCGTTCCGGGGGTCTTACCCTCGTCCTCGGCCAGCACCCGCAGCGTTTTTCCCACATAGCGCTTCAGCAGCTCGCTGCCGATGGCCCCCTGTGTGTCCAAAAGCTCCCGGAACCACCGGCTTTTTTCCTCGGCCGGGATGGGGTCGGGCAGCCGTTCGGCGGCGGTGCCGCTGCGCCGGGAATAGATGAAGGTAAACAGGGCGCTGTATTTCGTCCGCCGCACCAGCTCCAGCGTTTTCTCGAAGTCCTCCCGTGTTTCCCCGGGGAACCCGACGATAATATCGCTGGTGACCGAAAGCCCCGGCATCTTTTCCCGGGCATAGGCCAAAAGCTCCTCGTAGTGCCGCAGGTCATAGTGGCGGTTCATCGCCGTTAAAATGCGGTCGCTGCCGCTTTGCACCGGCAGATGCAGGTGCTTGCAGACCTTCTCACATTCAGCCATGGCGTCCAGAAGCTCCCGGGTGCAGTCCTTGGGGTGGCTGGTCATAAACCGGATGCGAAAATCACCGGGAATGGCATTTACCATCCGCAAAAGCGCCGCAAAGCTGCACGGCTTCGGCAGCCCCTTGCCGTAGGAATTCACATTCTGCCCCAGCAGGGTGATATCCCGGCAGCCAACGTCCACCAGTTTTTTTACCTCGCGCACGACGTCTGCGGGCATACGGCTGCGCTCACGCCCGCGCACGTACGGGACAATACAGTAGGAACAAAAATTATCGCAGCCGTACATGACCGGCACAAAGGCCTTAAAACGGCTGTCGTGCTGCACCGGGACCTCCTCGTACAGGGTGGTATCGGTGCCGTTTTCCACGGCGTCCCGCCGGATGCTGCGCCGCCCCTCAATGAGAACACGGTAGAGAAGCTCCGGCAGGCGCCCTGCGGCATTGCTGCCCATCACAAGGTCCACATAGGGGTAGCTCATTTTCAGCTTTTCGCTGACCTGCTGCTGCTCGGTCATGCAGCCGGCCAGGGCAATAACAAGGTCGGGCTTTTGCTTTTTGAGGCCCTTGAGCGCCCCCACATTGCCGAATACCCGCTGCTCGGCGTTTTCCCGGACGGCGCAGGTATTGTAGAGGATCAGGTCGGCCTGCCGGATGTCATCGGTAAAGCCGTAGCCCAGCTCCGCCAGCACGCCCTTGAACCGTTCCCCGTCATAAACGCTTTGCTGGCACCCGAAGGAATGAACATGAGCCAGCGGCGGAGTATCGTAATGCCCGGCAAGGTATTTTTTTATCGTTTCGGCTCTGCCCTGCTGCTCGCAAAGCGTCCGGTAATTCTGTATCGTTTTTTCGGTCAGGCTCAAATGGCCATTCACCCTTTCTATGACAATATTCCACCCTATATTGTATCATGATTTCCCGCAAACCGCAACACCTTGGGCAAATAAAACCCCCTCCCCAACGCAAAACACGCCCCGCAGGGCGTGTCGGTGGAGATTCGGTTTATTGCGGCGGGAACAGTTCATCCAGGCTATCTGCCGTCATCTGCCGCACGATGTCGCTCTGCACACCCTTGGGGGCGGTCACGGCGCTCCACAGGATATAGGCCAGCTTGCCTGCTTCGGCGGCGGCCTGCTGCGGCGCCATCCCGCGGCGCTCCAGCCGTTCGGCCAGCGCCTCCTGCAGTTCGTTCTGCTTGCCGGTCAGCATTTCATTTACGGCCGGCATGGCCAGCCCCAGCGCCTGCAGCATGATGAAAAACCGGTTCTGGTCGTTATCCTCCAAAAGCGCCTCCAGCTGCGCACGGCGTTCTTCGGCATCACGGGTATGCAGCAAATCATCCAGGCGGTTCTGCAGCTCCAGCAGCACCATTTCCGCCGTCACCAGCAGAATATCATCCTTGCTTTCGAAGTAGTGGTGCAGCATCCCGGCGGCCATACCCGCCTCCTGTGCGATGTCCTTCACCGAGGTCATTTCGTAGGAACCGTTCCGGATCAGACAGCTTTGCAGCGCCCGGCATATTTCCACTCGGCGCTGCTCCGCCAGCGATGGTCTACCCATGCGCTTTCCCTCCTTTGGGTATTTCTTTCGGCTCCCGTATTGACAAAGCGGCCGTTTTTGTTGCTTAATGGAGGTGGAAAACCATCTGCGCCTGCCACTTTGGCGGGATTGTCTCTTCTAATTATAGCACAGGAGGAAACGAAATGAAAGTCCTTTTCATCGCCATCGGGATAATCATCGCCGCTGCCCTGTTGGCGGCTCTGCGGGTGTTCTTCGGGCTGGGGCACCCCGGCAACGCCGCCCCCTATGCCCTGCGGCGTCAGCCCCGGCGGGGAAAAACTATCCTGTGTCTCGGCTCCTCCATCTCCTCCGGGTTTTCCTCCGGCGGGGTATCCTTCCTCGATTATCTCGGGCGCATCGACGGCTGCCGTATCATACAGGAGACTGTTTCCGCCACGACATTGGCCGACCGCGGGCATTATTCCTACCTCAAGCGGCTGCACCGCCGCATGGCCCGCATGGGGCAGCCCCCGGATTATTTTCTGTGCCAGCTTTCCACCAATGACGCCACCTTCCGCAGCGTGCCGGGCAAAATCAGCCGCAGCCGCAGCCCGGAGGACTTTGATGTTTCCACCACCGTGGGCGGGATAGAAGCGGTGCTTGCCACAGTGCGGGAGACGTGGGATTGCCCCGTCATTTTTTACACCGCAGCCCGCTACGATAACCCCCGGTATCACAAGCTGGTGAACCTGCTGGTGGAGCTGCGGGAAAAATGGGACTTCACCCTGCTGGACCTGTGGCACGATACCGCCTTTAATGCCCTTTCCCCGGAGGAACGGGCGCTCTACATGAACGATGCCATCCACCCCACAAGGGCGGGGTACCTGCGGTGGTGGCTGCCGCAATTTGAAAGAGTGCTGGCCGAAACGCCGGTGACGGCCGAAAATAAATGACCCACACCGGGCGGGGCTGCGGCCTTTGCCCGGTGATGCTGTTTTGCAACGGGGGTTTTCGTGGTATTCGCACAAATTCACGGCGGGTTTTCCTGAAAAATTCCATAAGAAAATATCAAAAGCGAACTTGTGTTCGTGCTGCTTTCGTGGTACAATAAAGGGTGGAATAAAATGATCGAGGAGGACGAATGAGTACAGATCGTTTTGAACTGGTATCTCCCTTTCAGCCGACCGGCGACCAGCCGGTGGCCATAGACGCATTGGTAAAAAGCATCGAGGCGGGCAACCGGATGCAGACCCTGAAGGGTGTGACCGGCAGCGGCAAGACCTTTACCATGGCCAATATCATCCAGCGCATCAACCGGCCCACGCTGGTGCTGGCCCACAATAAGACCCTTGCCGCCCAGCTTTGCAGCGAATTCAAGGAATTCTTCCCCAAAAATGCGGTGGAGTATTTCGTCAGCTACTACGACTACTACCAGCCGGAGGCCTATATCGCCTCCACCGATACCTACATCGAAAAGGACAGCGCCATCAACGATGAGATAGAAAAGCTGCGCCATTCCGCCACCTCCTCCCTTTCGGAGCGGCGGGATGTGATCATCGTTTCCTCTATCTCCTGCATTTACACCCTCGGCGACCCCATCGACTACCGCAACATGGTCATTTCGCTGCGGCAGGGCATGGTGAAGGATCGGGATGAGCTGATCCGCAAGCTGGTGGAGATCCAGTATGAACGCAATGATATCAATTTTGTGCGTAATAAATTCCGCGTCCGCGGGGATGTGGTGGAGATCTACCCCGCCTATTCCAGCGACACCGCCATTCGGGTGGAATTTTTCGGGGATGAGGTGGACCGCATCTGTGAGATAAACACCGTGACCGGCGAAGTGAAAAACGTGGTGAGCCATGTGGCCATCTACCCGGCCTCTCACTACATCGTCCCGCGGGAACGGCTGCTGGCCGGACTGGAGGAGATCCGCCGGGAATGCGATGAACGGGTGGAATATTTCCGGGCGAATAATAAGCTCATCGAGGCGCAGCGCATTGCCGAAAGAACCAACTATGACGTGGAGATGCTGCAGGAGATCGGCTTTTGCAAGGGCATCGAAAACTATTCCCGTGTTTTAAGCGGCCGGGCGCCCGGCAGTATGCCCTACACCCTGCTGGATTATTTCCCCGAGGATTTTGTGATCTTCATCGATGAAAGCCATGTGACGCTGCCCCAGGCCAGGGGGATGTACGGCGGCGACCGCAGCCGCAAGGAATCCCTCATCGAATACGGCTTCCGGCTGCCCTCGGCGCTGGATAACCGCCCCCTGAAATTCGAAGAATTCATGGGCAAGCTAAAGCAGATCGTTTGTGTGAGCGCCACCCCCGGCGAGCTGGAAAAAAGCCAAAGCAGTCTCATCGCCGAGCAGGTCATCCGCCCCACCGGGCTGCTGGATCCCGAAATTGACGTGCGGCCGGTGGAGGGGCAGATCGACGACCTCATCGGCGAGATCAATGAGCGATCGGCCAAGGGACAGCGGGTGCTGGTCACCACCCTCACCAAAAAGATGGCGGAGGATCTGACCGCCTACCTCGAAAAAACCGGCATCAAGGTGCGGTATATGCACCACGACGTCGATACCATCGAACGGATGGAGCTGATCCGTGACCTGCGGCGGGGTGAATTCGATGTGCTGGTCGGCATCAACCTGCTGCGTGAGGGCCTGGATATCCCGGAGGTTTCTCTTGTGGCCATTCTGGACGCCGATAAGGAGGGGTTCCTGCGCAGCGAGACCTCATTGGTGCAGACCATCGGCAGAGCTGCCAGAAACGCCGAGGGCAAGGTCATCATGTATGCCGATGAGGTGACCGACAGTATGCAGCACGCCATCGAGGAGACCTACCGCCGGCGGGAGATCCAGCAGAAATATAATGCCGAACACGGCATCACCCCGCAGACCATCAAAAAGGAGATCCGCGAGGTGCTGGAGATCAGCGTTTCGGATAAGGGCGGCAAGGGCAGCCGGAAGATGAGCCGCAAGGAGACCGAGGCGGCCATCGCCAAGCTGACCGCCGAGATGCGGGAGGCTGCACGGCTGTTGGAATTTGAGCACGCCGCCTACCTGCGGGATAAGATAGCAAAGCTGAAGGATACCCTGTAAAGCAGAAAACCCATCAGTAGGAGAACCGCAGAATGCGGTTATACAACAAAGCGAAAAATACTGTAAAGCAAATAAGCTTTACTGTCGGAAAAGCACGGTAAACAGAGGCTTTCCGGCAAGGAGGAACCAATGGCACTGGATAAAATCGTGATAAAAGGCGCACGACAGAATAACCTGAAATATATCGACCTGGAGATCCCCCGTGACCGGCTGATCGTCTTTACGGGGCTTTCCGGCAGCGGCAAGACCTCCCTGGCCTTTGATACCATCTACGCAGACGGCCAAAGACGCTATGTGGAAAGCCTTTCCTCCTACGCCAGAATGTTCCTGGGGCAGGCCGAAAAGCCCGATGTGGACGAAATTTCGGGGCTCTCCCCCGCTATCTCCATTGACCAGAAAACCACCAGCAAAAACCCCCGTTCCACCGTGGGCACCGTCACCGAAATCTACGACTACCTGCGCCTTTTATATGCCAGAGTCGGTATTCCCCACTGCCCCATCTGCGGCCGGGAAATCAGTCAGCAAACGGTGGACCAGATGGTGGATAAGGTGCTGGCTCTGCCGGAGGGCACCCGAATTCAGGTGATGGCGCCCATCGTGCGGCAGCGCAAGGGCACCTACCAAAAAGAGCTGGACGCCGCCCGCCGCAGCGGGTATGTCCGGGCCAGGGTGGACGGCAATATGTATGAGCTGACCGAGGAGATCAAGCTGGAGAAAAACTACAAGCATACCATCGAGATCGTGGTGGACCGACTTTCGGTCAAGCCGGAAATCCGCTCCCGTCTGGCGGACTCGATAGAGACCTGCTGTGCCATGACCGGCGGGCTGGTGGTAGTGGATGTTGTGGGCGGCGAGGAGATGCTTTTCAGCCAGAACTATGCCTGCCCTGACCATGATATCTCCATCGAGGAGCTTTCCCCCAATATGTTTTCATTCAATAATCCGGCGGGAAGCTGCCCCACCTGCACCGGGCTGGGCGTGTTCCAAAAGGTTGACCCGGCGCTGGTGGTGCGCTACCCCGACCGTTCCATCCGGGACGGCGCCTTCAAGGTTTCGGGCTGGAGCTGCGACCCCGGTACCATCGGGGAGATGTACTTCACCGGGCTGGAAAAGCACTTCGGTGTGCCGCTGGATATCCCGGTCAAGGATATGCCGAAGGATAAGCTGGACCTTGTGCTGTTCGGCACCAAGGGGGAAAAGTTCGAGATGGTGCGGCATTCCGCCGGGTTTACCGGGAAGTTCACCAATGACTTTGAAGGCATCGTCAACAACCTGGAGCGGCGCTTTAAGGAAACGACCAGCGACTGGATGAAGTATGATATCGCCACGTTTATGTCGGCTGTCCCCTGCCCTGCCTGCCACGGTGACCGGCTGCGTCCCGAAATACTGGCGGTAACGGTGGGCGGCATCAATATCAGCGATTTCTGCAAGATGAGCGTGCGGGAAGCACTGAAATTCATGGACGAGCTGCAGCTGACCGAGATGCAGCAGAAAATCGCCGGGCAGATCATCAAGGAAATAAAGAGCCGGCTTTCCTTCCTTGCGAATGTGGGACTCAATTATCTGACGCTGGCCCGCAGCGCCAGCACCCTTTCCGGCGGGGAAAGTCAGCGGATCCGGCTGGCGACCCAGATCGGCTCCAGCCTGATGGGGGTGCTTTATATCCTCGATGAGCCGTCCATCGGGCTGCACCAGCGGGATAATGCAAGGCTCATCGAGGCGCTGAAAAACCTGCGGGACCTCGGCAACACCGTCATTGTGGTGGAGCATGACGAGGAAACGATGGAGGCGGCCGATTACATTGTGGATATCGGCCCCGGCGCCGGCATACACGGCGGGCATGTGGTGTACAGCGGCCCGGCCAAGGAGATCGTATACTGCAAGGAGTCCATTACCGGGCAGTACCTTTCCGGGGCGAAGAAGATCCCGCTGCCGGAGGTAAGACGGCCCGGCAACGGCGGCTTTTTGGAGGTCATCGGTGCGGCGGAAAACAACCTGAAAAAAATCGACGTGAGGTTCCCGCTGGGGTGCTTCGTGGCGGTGACGGGGGTTTCCGGTTCCGGGAAAAGCTCGCTGGTCAACGAGATACTGAATAAGGCATTGAGCAAGGAGCTGATGGGCGCACACGTGCGGCCCGGCAAATACAAGGCGCTGCACGGGCTGGAGCTGGTGGATAAGGTCATTGATATCGACCAGAGCCCCGTAGGGCGGACGCCCCGCAGCAACCCCGCCACCTACACCGGGGTGTTCAATGACATTCGGGAGGTTTTTGCTTCCACCAACGAGGCAAAAATGCGGGGGTATAAGATCGGGCGGTTTTCCTTCAATGTAAAGGGCGGACGGTGCGAGGCCTGCGAGGGCGCCGGTATTCTGGAAATCCCGATGCACTTTTTGCCGGATGTGTATGTCCCCTGCGAGGTGTGCAAGGGCAAGCGCTACAACCGTGAAACGCTGGAGGTCAAATATAAGGGCAAGAGCATCTACGACGTGCTGGAAATGAGCGTGGAGGAGGGGCTTTCCTTCTTCGAAAATCTGCCCAAAATAAAGCGGAAGCTGCAAACGCTGTACGATGTGGGGCTGGGGTATATCAAGATCGGGCAGCCGGCGACGACCCTTTCCGGCGGTGAGGCGCAGCGGGTGAAGCTGGCGACCGAGCTTTCCCGGCGCAGCACCGGGCAGACGGTGTATATCCTGGATGAGCCGACCACCGGCCTGCACACCGATGATGTGAAAAAGCTCATTGAGATTTTGCAGAAGTTCACCGATGCGGGCAATACCGTTATCGTCATCGAGCATAACCTGGATGTCATCAAGACGGCGGATTATATCATCGACCTGGGCCCGGAGGGTGGCGACGGCGGCGGCACGGTGGTGTGCTGCGGCACGCCGGAGGAGGTCGCGGACTGTAAGGCGTCCTTTACCGGGGAATACCTGAAAAAGCTGCTGAAGAAGAAATAAAAAAGGCCGGCTGCGGGGCGAGGGCTCTGCAGTCGGTTTTTTATGGGCGGGGGCTTTGGGGCGGGCGCGGCGAA